>Ga0209291_1004090_pt1 | contig 10319 bp, 6 predicted proteins | sample GOMGulsemesocosm_FD_184633 | JGI IMG/M metagenome (GOLD analysis project Ga0209291, IMG submission 184633) | Methane-oxidizing microbial communities from mesocosms in the Gulf of Mexico - GOM9B Gulf of Mexico (SPAdes) (version 2) | ecosystem: Environmental > Aquatic > Marine > Cold seeps | place... | reverse complement strand
CGCCTTTTTGATCCTGACTGGTAAGCCGTATGAATCCATTTCCCTTGATAATAAAACTTTAAAATCTCAGTATCTGGCATCTCTTCATATTCCCCACCATGTTGAGGCTGTGAAGAAACAAAACGCCATACTCCGGTAATATTTAGAGATGGCGCTGCTTTTTTCTTGCTCGCGTTATTCTCTACGGTAGCTGCAAACTGATTCAAGTCATTCTTAAGTGAATAACACTTGGCGCTGAAAGAAAGCGCACTACACATCATCAATAACGTTAGCGTCTTCATAATACTATTCCTTGTTAGCAGCTATAAAATGAGACTATAAATTTATCGGAGCATATCCAATGCTCTTTTGCTTGTCGTAAAAGTCTCTAATAGTACCATTGGTATGACTTGACCAAACTCGTTCAGAAAACACAGCTTTTTGAGTTTCTATATGTTGATCAAACCAACGCTCTGTTTGATGCTCTGCGCCATCACTCCATAAACAAACTTTATAGCCCTTAACACTTTCGGCTAAATTTGGTTGCCATTGTTCATAAATAAATTGAGAGTCAAAATAAGCGTAATCTCCGGGTTTAGTTCCTCCAAGTCCTGGAGTTGAATATAAGGCACCTGGTCCTTCTTCTGTGGTTAGAATGACAGAATATCCATCAGCAATAATTTGCGCTTCTCGTTGTTTGTTCCAAACATTGACAATAATGTCTTTGTTAGGCTGGGTATCTGTTTCATTTTTAAATTTTTCGTCTGGACTAAAACGCCACCAATTCCAAATTTGTGTGGTCTTGCCGTGAGATTTAACTTGCTCATTAATTTCATTAATCCATTCAACAAAAACATCACCGGTGTGCTCATAGCCACTTTGTTTTGCAAAATCTACGAGTTCCTTGCACTCACTCTTCTGGTTATCGTATTGCCATTCATCACCACCAATAAAGAAGTAAGGACCATCAAATAAAGGAATAAACTCTTCAAGTAATTCATGGACAAATTCACGCACTTCAACTTTGGTCATATTTAAAATCCAACCAACTTTTTGTTCATTCACTTCTTTAGGTAACCATTTAGCCGTTAACATTGAGTCACATGAAAAACCAAAGTCTGGATTGTATTTAATAATATGAGTTGCATGTGCAGGTAAGTCGATCTCAGGAATAATCATGACATTGTACTTCGCTGCGTAATCCTGAATTTCCCGTAGATCTTTTTTACTATAAGATTGCTCTGAGGCTAATCCTGGAAATTTATCACTTTGTAATCGAAACCCAGACCACTCAGTGAAGTGTAAATGAAAGGTATTGAGTTTGTACCATGCCATATTACGTATGGTTCTTTTTAGGTAGTCCATACTAAAATATTTCCGGCCAACATCGAGCATAAATTGTCTATTCTCGACTAGTGGAATATCACGAATTATTCCTTTGGGTAAGCCATGATTACTTACATTTTGCACCAACATTTGTAGCAGAGTTTGCGTGCCGTAAAACAGTCCTGGTTTTGCGTTAGCCTTAATCGTTATAGTGTCATTTATTTCTATAACATAACCTTCATTACCTAGCGCTTTATCCTTAATATCAAGTAATAATTGAATATTTCCTTTAGCCGTAATGCTGCCAACTTTAATAGCCTTACCTGTTATAGCATTGATATCTTGTGCAAAAATCCCCGCTAAATTTTTTAATTCATCTTCCGCTATAATCGCTGTTTTATCATTTAAACTAAAAAAACCGACACCACCTGTCCATTTATTGATGGCAGGAATTACGCTAGGACTCACATTAGTCATTGGTGAGTCGGTGGACTGAACATCAGTGCCTTGAATATCAGTACTTTGCACCTCAATTTGGCGATCACAGCCAACTATTAATAATAGAGAAATTAAATAAGCATATTTCGCTATGTTCATCATTCAAACTCCTTCGTAATTAACAGGTTAATTTCAAAGATAAGCTTTCTTTTAATATTTTTCATAAATTCAGTTGGCGGTGTACTTAATGTCGAGTTTGAATCAAGCATAAGCACCTCTTTAAACCATGTGGTAGTGGCTGATTCATTCAGTGCTAACCATCGTTTCTGCCCAATAATAGAAAGTAATGCCAAAGATAAAACATCACTCTCAGAACGTGATGAATTAGGCTTAGTTAATTGCTCAACAACCTGCTTTAAATACTTTTCTTTGTTGGCTTTATCACCTGACTTTTCAGCTAATATTGCTAATAAAGCCCATTGTTTTCTTCTGTCATAATCATAGGGTTCACCAACGCCTAAATTCTCTGGCCATTCCATTGATTTACTAATTAAGGCGTTAGCTTTATCCAAGTCACCCTGCTTTATGTTGTCCAATGCTTGAAATAAATACAGTACTTCAAGTAATTCTCTACTTTCATAAGAATGTTCATACGGTAGTATTTTCACCATCTTTAACAAATCGAGCGCTTTTTGTTTTTGTTCTGTCAACAAGTACACTTTACTTACCGCCAGCACTACATGCTGATTTTCGGAGTAATTTTTAATTTCTTTTTCGGCTAAATCTAATGCTTTTCCAGCCTGTGCTGAATTCAAATATTCATTTAAAGTACTGACTATTGCTCGCCAATTTGAATGCTCAAGTGACAATGATTTTTCTAAACTTTCTAATCTCGTCACGGTTGCTACCGAGCTAAATAACTTGGCTTTAATTTGGTAATAAAGCGGTGAATTAGAAGTCGTTCCGATATCCGCAAAGAGCTTTTTAGCGAGATCATAGTTATCAATAGCATAATGATTTAGTGCTAGATAAAATTTAAATTTCCATGAACTGTGCTGTTTTTGGGCCCACGTTAGCGCATCTAACATCTCTAACCGATAAGGAAAAACAAAGTCGATACGCTCTTTACTTGCTTGATGCAGCAGCTTAGCGCTTTCATCAGGACTGGTATCTTTTAATAAGTAAGATAACCAAATAAGGTTGAGGCTACTTGAATGTTTAGAGGACTTAATCAATGAAACCGCTTCAACGTTGTCATTTAGATGATAATAATTAATAGAAGCTTCTAAAATTGATTGTGCTCTAAATTCATTTTCTAACTTGATTGAATGAGCTGAAAACTTGAACCCTAAATGGGCTGCTTCATTTAATGCAAATAAGTTGAAAGCATCAATTGTTAGAATTTTTTCTATAACCTTCTGCGCTGCTTGAACATTATTTTCTTTGCGCAAAACATACGCAGAAAAGGTAAGGGCTTTTATATTGTTTCGATTGTATTCAAGTGCAACATCAATATAGTTTCTTGCTTTACTAAACTGCCCTTCACTGATCATGATTTCTGCGATTAATGCATTAGCAACGGAACGAAATGCAGTATCTCTTGCTGCCCAGCCAAAAGATTCTAACGCATTAATTTTGTCACCCTTGGCCTTATAAGCTATTCCCGCAATAAAATTTGCTTTTGAATGATAGGTATAAAGTGAAGTAACTTTACTAACATATGTAAAGGCTTTATCAATGTTATTTTTACGGATCAAAATTTCAGCCATCGTAAGCTGGCAATTGACCTTACAATGGTCAGTTTTCTCTAACTCAGTATACAATTTTAGTGCTGAATCATAGTGCCTTGATACAAATAAATCATTAGCGGCTTTTAGTTTTAAATCACTTTCAGAAAATTGACTTTTATCTGCAATAAACTCTCGTTTTAGCTCTTTTGCCTTTTGCTGAACGGTTGAATATATAGTTTCTCTGCCGAGCTTAACAACTAACTCTCCTTTTTGAGCTTTAAAATTAGTTTTTAAAACTTCCATAGGCATTAATTTTACTGCTATATCTTGAATTTTTTTACCGTTTTGAAAAACAGTTAAGCGGTCATCAATCATAGCTAATGCATTAATAGCAACTGATGAGCTATTTTCGGCGTTTTTAATGAAAAAAGAGGCTTTTTCTGTTACGGCATTCAGACCACCTATTTCTTTGATAGGAAACCATTTTTCCTTCCAATGATCATACGAATGAGGCTGAAAACCAACTTTTGTTAAGGAGTTGACATTGTCATCAGCTGAGTGTTGATTAAATTGCCTTCCTGATTGTATCTCTATGTATTGTCCATCTTGATCTGTCAGCAAGCCTTCCCAAATACCACCAGATCTGGCTTGTGACCATAACCACACTTTTTGCCCCGGCATATCGCTATAATTAGCAGAATGTCCAAAACCAAATTTTTCATTTTGATAATAGCCTCCGAAGTAATTATCGAACGTGCCAACAACATGGTAGGACTTATGTCCTTCAAAATTATTTTCATTATATTTAGCCAGATTTACCCCTTCCTTAGAGATTGGCCATTGATGTGATTCGCCATTATGATCTAGATATTGTGTACCTGGAAAAAACAATTCTAAATCATCCTGAGCCTTCGCCGCTGCATTCATCCAGTTATAATAAGACTGTGTAAACTGGGTTGGGTTATACCAAGAAGATTCGGTTTCAAAGTAAGCTTTGTCTTTCGCTAAGGTGATTTTTACTTGCCATTTTGTACGTGAAGTAAGATCCATAGCGCCAACCACACAACTTACGCTACCATCTTCATTTTCAATTAATTTATAATCAACGTTGGTTGCGCCAGTAGGCGTATGGCCAATGAAACCAAAATTGAACTCAATACCACCTGACACCCAAGGGCCTCTTAAGGCAATATTCCTAAACTTTATAACTTTATTTTTGTATATAAACTCTTTACCCGTAGATTTTTCTACTGCTCCCCAAATTTTCCCACCAACTTCAGGAAGTACAAAAACTTTTATGTAGTCATTTTCCAATGTTACAACTTTCCAATCCTGGGGTTGGGACTTTACCTCGTAACCATCAAATTTGTGATAGGGATAAATGAAGGACTTTTCTTTCTCTGAGGGAATTGGATTTGGATCACTAAAGGGATAGGTATCTATCGAAACAATGGTTTCTTTAATAGTGGCCGTATTTGCACAAACACCAAATGAAAATACGCACAATAACCCTATAACAAAAAACTTTGGAAAATTATTTATCACAAAAGAAGCCTTCATATTATTACAATGAAGAAATATTACACTTTCAAAGGCTTTCATACAAGTATATGATTGATTAACTGAAATCTTAATACCAGCACTAAGGGTGCAATACTTTGATTATCTCAGGTTGGATTTTAACCGATAGAGATTTAAGGCCGTTATCGATAGGTTGTCGCCCTAACCAGCCTAATTTAACAATTCAAATACCTTTGAAATTTTGTCTGATAGGAATACGGGGCTGCCATCAACAATTGTTGCTTTAACATTTAAGTCGTTATCAACAATAGTCAAACAGGCTCTTTTACTTTTGGCTATGCTGCCTAAAGATGAGTCAACGCCGAGGAATTTTGCCGGAACTAAACTTGCCATATGAACGGCTTCTAATAACGGAATATCTGCAAGTTTGACTAAATTGGCCACTGCTTTTTCAAGCGTTAGCGTGCTTCCCGCCAATGAACCACTGTTTGTTCGAGCTATGCCATTTTCGACATTGACATCTAACATCCCTAATTTATAAGTACCATCTTTCATACCGCCAGCAACAATACAGTCACTGATCAATCCCATTTTATTCGGACCTTTCATACGGTAGATTAGCTCTAAAATACCCGGGTGAAGATGTACTCCGTCAGCAATAACCTCTACATAAGCGTCTTTATCTATTAGTACCGCGCCAGCGCAGCCGGGATCTCGATGATGAATACCTTTCATACCATTGAACACATGAACGCCACCACACGCACCTGCATGTAAAGCATCACAGGTTTGTCGATAATTTGCATTGGTATGTCCCAACATAGGAATAATGCCAAGGGACGATAAATATGAAATTATTTCTTCAGAACCTTCTAGCTCAGGAGCCAAGGCGACAACCTTTAAAGCCCCTTTAGAAGCCTCAATGATTGCATTAATATGAGTCTTGTCTAAGGGTAAAAAATACTTTTCATCATGGGCACCTTTATGATCTTCAGTAAAAAATAGCCCTTCATTGTATGCCCCTAGAACTAGAGCACCACTTGGTTGATTTTGATAAGCCTCGCCGATATTCGCAAAGGCAGCTAAGCTGTTTTTCCACGTTGATGTTACTGTGGTACCGAGAAAACCAATGACACCGTGTTTTGCTAATGAAGTAGATATGGTTTCTATTGCTTCTGGTGTAGCATCCATGATGTCAGCACCTTCACGACCATGAATGTGCAAATCTAAGAAGCCAGGTAATAATTTTAACTCGCCTAAATTGATAACTGGAATGTCGCTCAAAGGTGACTGTGTGATATCGGTAATTGTGCCGTTATCAATTAAAACAAAGCAATCGTTCTCAATTTTTTTTTCAGTAAATACTTTCGCTGCTTGTAAATAGTATTTTTTAGTTTTCAACTAATTGCGTCCTTAAAATTGCCGCGCCTCGGACCCCACTTGAGTCACCATATTTGGCTTTTATAATTGGCGGACAATCTATACCAGTAAATAAGTGTTTATCGACATATTGAGGGAGCATTTCGACAACTTTATCAATTTTTGAAATACCACCACCCACAACAATTACGTCTGGATCGTACGATAAAATTAAAGAAACAAAGGATGCCCCTAATAGATCCATGTAACAATCAAATGTCGTGGTGGCAATTCGTTCATTATCATTTAACTGTTGAACAAAATGATGAGTATTTCTTGTTCGAGCACCAAAGTGTTCATATATCCATCCTAGACCCGGTCCAGAAACATAAGGTTCATAGCAACCTTTTAGGCCACATCCACAGTCTAGTATGGGTAAGTTATATTTATCTATTAAGTAAGCTGAAACAGGAATATGACCATATTCACCAGCAAAACCCTTACGACCATGATAGATATGCCCATCAATACATAAACCTCCTGCTGCCCCTGTGCCTATAATTGCGCCATAGACCCTTTTATAGCTATCACCAGAGCCACCAATACTTTCAGATAGCGCAAACAACCGACAGTCATTGCCGATTGAGATCTCACATGCTAATGCAAGGGATAGATCTTTGATTATATTTTTCCCTGTCGCGCATGGCACGTTTGCTGATTTTATCAAACCATTTTTATCAATAATGCCGGGCATGCCAATACCAACCATGCCTTTTTTTTCATAACGAACGTTGGCTTCATTGACTAAGGTTACGATTGTATTGATAAACTCTTGATAGTCTTCAGTTGGCGTAGGAGCACGCCAACTATCAATAAGTGCAAGTTCAGAAGAAAACACCCCTATTTCAATTTTTGTTCCCCCAATATCAATACCATAAGTCAACTGGCTCTCTTCATTGATCTTTGGCATGTTATTGCTAATTAACGACATTAAAACTACTCAGTATCTTCTAAGGGGTATAAAGTAACACCTTGTACAACTCGATTTACTTCGCCAGTCGGACAAGGATTATCGGGTGTTATATTTGCCTGCATTGACTTAAAAAAAGCTAATATCTGACAATAAAATATATAAGGTAAACCTGCCCATACGTCATCAATATCGACAGTTTGGCCAAAGGTTTCCTTATTTAAAATAGTCAAAGCTAAACCTTGTCCTTCTCGCTTTAGTTCATCCAATAAATCATTATCATATAGCTTTGTATAAGCATCACTTGATGATAAGAATACCACTTCAGTTTCTTCATTCATTAATGACTTGGGCCCATGTCGAAAACCTAAAGGGCTTTCACAATAACTTAAAACTTGCCCCGCAGTAAGCTCTAATACTTTTAATGCCGCTTCACGGGCAAGGCCTTGTAAGCCGCCAGCACCTAAAAACACTAAACGTTTGGTCGGCAATAAAGCATGTTGTTTAAGTGCATCTAGATTGTTTTCTAATAGATTCTCTGCCGACTGAGCGGCAAGTTCAAGCTGTTCTGGTTGAGGAGCGAATATGGATAGTGTACTTACCAGCATTGAGGTGAAACTGCTTGTCATTGCAAAACTTTGATCTAAGGTTCCTTCAGGCATCAACAATGAAAAAACATTGCTTGCTCCATTGGCACTTAATGCTAAATCACCTTCAGGGTTACAAGTAATAACTAGGTGATAGCAGTTGTTCACAACTTGGTTTACCAAGTTTACCGTAGCAAGGCTTTCAGGGCTATTGCCAGAACGGCCATATGATATAAGCAGTGTTGGAATGTTTTTGAATAAATACTGTGGCGCATTACTGACAATGTCGGTGGTGCTAATTGCTTCAAAAATACGACCTGTTTCTTTGCTTAAATGTGGAGCAATAGCTTCACCAACGTACGCTGACGTGCCTGCACCCGTTAAAATAATTCGTAAATTAGACTGCGCTAAAAGCGGAGTTAACCATGCATTTAATTCGCTTCTTTTTGCTTCAACAAGGTCTGCTGCTTCGCGCCAAATACGAGGTTGCTGGCATATTTCTCTTGCAGTCCAAAAGCCATTTTGTGCTTCTAAAGACGATTGAGAATAAGTTAAAAGGTCTGACATTATAATTTCCTAATATTGGATAAATCCTAGGTGCATGACACCTAACATTTCATCTCTATTGCTTCCAACAGGCAAAAGCGTACGAATGCGTGACCTGCTTTATTTTTGCTTTAACTAACTCTTTAGGAGTTGCAGTTAAGGTATTATTTCTAATTGCTCTATATTGTTCAGGCAAAAACTGACTAATTAAGGGTAACGGTATGCTTTGATGTGAAAGGTTGTTGAGTAATTGTGCTACAGACTCTTGAATACGCGGATTATGCCAATAATAACGTATGCGATCACTGTAACTATAACGACGATATAAAGTCCCTTTACTTGCTGGAACCGGATAAAATCGTTGCCAATTTTTTGGCTGCTCTAGCATTTCTTCTTCACAGATGGTTCGTAAATTAGAACGCAATTCAACCTTAACTAATTCATCTTCAATATAAGAAAGAGCAAATAGCGCTTCACGCATAGCGAGTGTCAGTTGAGGGCCAACTTTTAATATGGCGAAGTGGTCTTGAATTAATGCCACATAAGCATCGTCATTTTGATAATCAGAAGAATGAGCTTCATAAACAATATTCGGAATATCAGTAATTAATTGTTTCAGCTCTTGTGCTTTTTCAGAGTCATAATCAATAATGCTGGTATGATCGAATTCAACACCAGGCTGAACAACTAAACCAATTACCCGTTGCCAAGCATTATGTAAGCCTAGTGCTTCAAATGCTAAACGATGTAGCTCAATAGTTTGTTTTACCCGCTGAGTTGATGTTAATTCTAATTCTTCAATTTCTTCAGCTGCGCCACCTGGAGGCGGGACTTCTGTACCAACAACAAAGACCAAATCAGATTGTCCAAAGGTTTTAATTGCGGTTTGTTCTGCTACCGCACACAAATCTGCGGCACGTGTTGCAACAACTTCATCAGGTAAACAAACAGGGTCGTCAGCGCAGCTCATACTGGTATCTAAGTGAATTTTCTTAAATCCAGCGGCTACATAACATGTAATAAGAGTACGTGCTTTTTCCATGGCACTTTCAGCCGTTTCATCAACCCAACATACGGGTCCTAGATGATCGCCCCCTGCAATAATACTGGTTCTTGGGTAATCTATTTTATCTGCTATTTCCCCTATGAACTCGAGGAAGTCGGCAGGTAGCATGCCAGTATAGCCACCAAATTGGTTAACCTGATTGGCTGTCGCTTCAATGAGTACTGGTGTTTCATCAAGCTTGGCTTGTTCTATCGCAGCTTCAATGACTAAAGGGTGAGCAGAGCAAATTGCGTATATACCAGTATTTTTTCCACAACGATTGGCTTGTAAAATATCCCTAATGTCTTTCATTTTCACTCTTTTTCCTTTTTATTTGAACATACTATACACTTACTTTCATTTGCTTTCAATTTAAAAATAAGCGAATAATTTTACTTCGTTGTCTTGGTTCATTACCCAATGAAAATTTTAGTGAACATTTCCACCGTTAAATACCCCCCTTAAACACCAGGCAAAACGCGCCTCACAAGTAACTGCTATGCTTTTTTTATATTTTGAATAATGGCTTAAAAGTTACTTATGATTTATTCATTATTTATGATTATCAGCATAGAAACCTTACATTATTTACCTTTAAGAACACACCGAAACCTGAAGACTTATGAAAGCATACTGGTATCTATTTACTTTCAATAAAGATTTTTGTGTGAAATAATAAATTAATCATTCATAACACTGAGTACATAATAATGATAGAAAGTACCTACCAAACGGCTTCGCCTAAAACAAATGTAATGCCAATGATCATAGTCGCAGGACTATTTTTTATCTTAGGGTTTGCGACATGGCTCAATGGC
>Ga0209291_1004084_pt1 | contig 10327 bp, 9 predicted proteins | sample GOMGulsemesocosm_FD_184633 | JGI IMG/M metagenome (GOLD analysis project Ga0209291, IMG submission 184633) | Methane-oxidizing microbial communities from mesocosms in the Gulf of Mexico - GOM9B Gulf of Mexico (SPAdes) (version 2) | ecosystem: Environmental > Aquatic > Marine > Cold seeps | place... | reverse complement strand
GTAAACAATGGATTTTACAACAAATTCAAAATATTAACCAATTACGTGAAGACAACAAAAGAAAAGTAAATCAATTAGCTAAGCAATTAAAAAACAAGAATAATAAAATTGCAAGTTTAGAGAAATTGGTAGCCAACTTACAAGGTAAAATTGTTGACCAAGATGTTGAAATTGACATGTTACGTTCAGAGTTAGAAGATTTAGATCGTGAATATGTAGAGTTATTAGAAGCGTATGAAGCACAATCTACAATGACATTGGAATTAATGAAAGATGCTAACAAAGTATATTATGCTTATGGAACTGAAGCCGAATTAATTGCGAATGGTGTTATTGTTAAAGAAGGTGGATTTATTGGAATTGGTAAAAAAACGAATTTAAAGGGAGACTTTAATGATGATTACTTTACTGAAGCAGACTTAACTAAAATCAAATCAATTGATGTAGAAGGTGGAAAAAAAGTAAACTTGATTACTGATCATCCTTCATCATCTTATACTATTGATTCAAAAGACAAACAACACACGATTAAAATTTCAAACGAAAAAAACTTTTGGAAAGTGTCAAAGTACTTAGTGGTTATTGTTGATTAATAATTACCCTATTTTATATTCAAAATCCTTATCATTTAATTGGTAAGGATTTTTTTTGCTGTTTTAACGTGTTTTCTATTTTAAGTAATTGCACTACTAAGCACTTACAATCGATTTTAAATGCACTTCCTTTGGTTGTAATCAAAATGATTTAAGTAGAGTTCGTATTTGTATAAAAAAGCTGACTCTTTAAGATACAAGGGTACTACGCTCATAAACGCAAGATACAAGAATGACGTATTGCATTTAAGTTGTATTGATTTTGAAAATATAGTAGACCGTTGAGTTTTTCTAACAGCTTATTATGGACATTAAATTGGAGTACACTTCAAATTAATTTACAAAACACAACTTTTTTATCACACACTAACCGCCGTAAACATTACAAAATACGCTAACCGTGTCGGAACGGTTCTGACACGGTTAGCAATTATTAAGAATACTTAAATCTAACTCTAGGCTTATACGTAAAAGCATTGCTATTATTGAATAAATTACTATGTTTGGTAAAACCATATAACGCGTGTATGTGTAATATTACACATACACGGTTGTTAGGTTTAATACTATGAAAAAAATAAAAACTACAATTACAATACTGATTTGCTTAGTTCTGATTAATTGTACTAATGATTCACAAACTAGTATTAGTGACAATGATTTAATTGTCGAATACGACTTAGATAGATATGTTGAACTTGAGGGGAATGATGAAGATAGAATACCTTCTTATGACGAAATACCAAAAGATGCTATAGGATTTGCTTGGGAATTTGATTATTTAACAATAAATACTGATACAATAAAAGATAAAAGTAAACTCGCGAACTCAGGAGATTCGATATATGTTTTTTATACAGGGAAAGATGGTTATGCAATAATTGAAAGAGGTGAATCAAATTCTACAGTTCTAGACAAAAGAAAGCACTTTTTTTCATTTGAAGTTTCGGACACAATTTGTTTTGATTGTATTCCTTTTGCTTTTATGTTTGAAAATACTGCAATGGAGCTAAGAGGAGATAAATTAGTATTTAATTCTTGTTATTATTCAACACAAATTAGAGAGTATATGGCACAACCTTATGTTTGTCAGGGAAGTCCTGAATTGCATTTTAAGAAAACTATTTTATCTAATACTGAAAAATACCAAATCGATTCTATTTTCTCAATTTCCAAACAAGAAACATATACTTCAGTAATTAGAATTGGTAGTAGGTCTTCACAACATCAAGATTATAAAATACGGTGGGAATTAAAGAATAACAGCCAAACATTTATAGAATATTTTGATTCAATTTTTGTCGCTCCACCCCTTATGGCTGAAAAATTTATTTTGAATGATTATGAATTAAAATGTGATATAAACATTGACACTTTAGGCAAAGTTTATAAGATAATAGTTTATAAATCCTCTACTGAAGAAATGGACAATATTATTTTTAACTTTATACAAAACGCTCCATTGATAGATATATCAAGTATGGGTAATTTCTCTCCAGATGAAAAATATCATATTAGTTTCATAGGTTTGAGAATTAATGAACAAGGAGAAAATTATCTTTACTAAACCTAACAACATGTATAAAATATAGCTATTAAATGCCAAACTGAAAGGACTGTGCTATTTGGAATTACCGCCCCATGTTTAATTTGGTGTTTAAAATAAGAAAGTTAAAAACAAAATATAAAAATGTGCCTCAGTGCTGAACGATAGTTTGTACATTTAACAAACGCTACGTTTCATACATTGGGCGTTAGCATTAATAATCACCCTATGAAATCAAGAACTATTATCGTTATTTTAATAATAAGTGTTATATCAATTTCTAATGTACTCTATAGTCAAAGTTCAGAAATAAAAATATTTGATTCAACTAGAACATACATTTATAATGCAACATTTATAGATAAAAATAGTGATACTTTAACTCAAGAAAAAATAATTTTACAGCCATTAGGAATACCTTGGGAATATCAAAAAACTCAAACGAAATATAAAGTAACTTATTATCCAACAGACTCTGTTGTTAGTAATATGAGAAGCCCTAAATCGAAAAAGAAGAAAAAATGGGAAGGAATAAGAGTTTCTAGAAAAGTAACTAGTGGAGCAATTGAAGATAGTTTAAAAATTTGGATGCATCCTTTTCGTTCAAATCAATATATGTATACAGAAATTTGCGCTTTTCCCTATATTGAATTAGATAAATTAAATATAGGTGAAAAATGGAATGGAGGAAAACTATTTATATTAACAGGATGGGGGAGGTTTAAAGGTAAATTAAGTCAAACTTATCTAGTCGAAAAACAAGTAAATTATGAATTTCAAAATACACAACTAACAGATTGCTGGCAAATTTTTGGTACTGGAAATCATAACAAACTAGGTGAAAGTTCTGTTCGATACATATATCATAAAGAATATGGTTTTTTAGAATTTGAATATGATTTTTTTGATGGTACTCATATTACCTTCAAACTTATGGAGATTGAAACGAACGATTTATTTTGACTAAAAAAAAATGCTATCACTAATTATAGTTAATACAGAGTTCAGTAGCTTAATTGAAAATTCAGTATTTCATAGAAAGTCGGTCAAAACTTAAATTTGGCTTATTGTAAGTTTGAGAGTTTTTCGCTTTCAACTACCCTACTTGCCATATACTAAACGTTGTGTTCTGTATTACCCTTTATTCAGTTTTATATTTTGTTTTCATGAATTGGTTCCACATTTCGAGTTCTACTCTAAGCATACGTTTGACCTGATTTTACACCGAATGATTTAAATTTTAAATCATACTTTTACAATAATATAGCACTAACTGATAGCTATGAAAATACTGTTAAAATTTAGAACAACGAAAGATTAAACTTATCTTATAAATTATAAGACTCCTAATTCGGTATTAAAATTTAGTGAAAATCAATTTTAATCCGTATTTTAGGACTAGACATTTAAACTAAGATAACTGAAAAGAATACTTATCATACTAATTATTTTGTGTTCGCATTTACCACTACAGGTTTCTGCACAACAGGATTCTCTTACCCTTACTCAAGATGAAAAAACATGGATTAAAAACCAAGATACCGTTTACTTTGGATATGATCCCGACTGGAAACCGTACGAGTTTATAAACGACAAGGGGTTACATGATGGTATAATGGAAGAATTATTACAGTTAATCAGAGACCGTTCAGGACTCAATCTTCAAGCCTATCCAAATCTTACATGGGAATCTTCATTAGAAGCCCTTAACACAAACAAAGTTCAATTTCTACCATGTATTGGTGTTACAGAAGACAGAGTTAAAATAATGTCGTTTACTTCTGAGTACATGTCTTTCCCTTTCGTTATCATAAACAGAAAAGATGATCAGTTTGTTGGTGATATGAAAGACTTAAAAGATCTTACATTAGCCATGCCTATTGGCTATCTGATAACAGAAAAAGTGGAACGCGACTATCCCGAAATAAAAATAGTTTACACTAACAGCTTTGAAGAAGCTCTATTGCTAATTATCACAAATAAGGCAGATGCCACTTTAGAAGGGCTTCCCGTTGCTAGTTACTATTTGAATTATAGAGGATTCGATAATTTGCAGATTGCAGCTAACGCCAATGAATACGATATGAACCTACACATGTCTGTTAAATTGGCGAATGACACTCTATTAAGTGTTCTTGAAAAATCTATTAACTCTATTACCCCCAGTGAAAAGCAAAATATCATTAACAAATGGGTAACTGTTCAATATCAGCATGGCGTTAACATGAAAAGAGTTTGGAGAATAACAGCTTTGTACACTTTGGTGATATTAATTATACTTGGAATTATAATTATTTGGAATAGAACATTAAAAAAGCAGATCATCAGACGGAAACAGGCAGAAAAACAATTGGTTGCCACTAATAAAGAACTTCGACTTCAAAAAGAACTCTTAGAAAAGCGTAATAAAGAAATTACTGACAGTATTATTTATGCCAAACACATTCAAAACGCCATCCTCCCTCCTAATGACTTGATTAAGGAACACCTTCCTCACAGCTTTGTTCTATATAAGCCTAAGGATATTGTAGCAGGTGACTTTTACTGGATGGAATCAAAGGGGGACTCAGTATTTATTGCCGCAGCAGATTGTACGGGACATGGTGTTCCAGGAGCATTAGTTTCTGTAACTTGTAACAGTAGTTTAAATCGATCAATCCGAGAATTTGGCCTAACTAAACCTGGAGAAATATTGGATAAAGCGAGAGAAATTATTCTTCAAGAATTCGAGAAATCTGAAGAAGAAATAAATGACGGAATGGATATTGCCATGTGTCAATTAGAGGGCAATACTCTATATTATGCTGGCGCCAATAACCCTTTATGGATCATTAGAAATGGTGAAGTTATTGAGATTAAGGCAGACAAACAACCAATCGGTAAACATGTAGGCAATAAGCCTTTTACTACCCATGCAATTGAGTTAGAAAAAGGAGATTCCTTTTACATCTTCTCTGATGGTTATTCTGATCAATTTGGTGGAGAAAAAGGGAAGAAATATAAGACTGTTAATTTCAGAAAATTTCTTCTTACCATTCAAAATTACACAATGGATGAGCAACGTGAACTACTTAATCTAGAATTTGAGAATTGGAAAGAAACACTGGAACAAATTGATGATGTTTGTATTATAGGCGTAAGAATATAAAACTGCAGAAATATTCAAAATTTTATTTATTATAAATAATAATACAGAAGGAGAAGTTTTGCTTGAAAAGGAAGAGTGAATTATTCAATAATTACGGAATTTAAAATGATTAGAGCTACACAATTACCTACGATTAATTAACACTTTTACACTTTAAACATTTAAGTTTAATCGTTTAATTCCATTTTCAACGAGAGGTGAATTATAAATAATAATATAATAATGTGGTTCAATTCTCAATTAAAGTTTGTACATTTAAACGTACTATGTTTTATAAATTGGACGTGAATTATTGAAAAACAAATGATTATGGGAAATGTAAAAATGAAAATACCAAAATGGTTTTGGGTTGTAGCCATCTTTTTTCTTCTATGGAATATCATGGGTGTTCTTTCTTTTTTTGGACACACCTTTATATCAGACCAAGCTTTAGAGGCATTGCCTGAAAACCAAAGAGAACTTTATGGAGATTATCCCATTTGGACAACTATTGTTTTTGCTATAGCCGTATTTTTTGGTTTTTTTGGTTCCTTAGGTTTATTATTAAAAAAGAAATGGGCTAAAATTGCCTTCATTATTTCTTTTTGTGCTATAATTCCACAAATGATTCACAATGTGTTTTTCACAAAATCTATGGACGTTTATGGCCCTGGGCAAGCGACCACAATGCCCATAATGGTTGTAATTTTTGGTTTACTGTTAATATGGTATTCAAATTATTCAATAAAAAAGGGTTGGCTAAACTAACAATACACAATAATTTATTTGAGTAATAGACTGAGGAGTTTAGGCATAACGAAAAAGATGTTCAATAATTGAGGTAGGATATAATTCTGGCTGCGTAACAAATTGAGTTTTTCTTTTTCAAAAATTGCACCGCAATAATGGAGTTATTGTTAGTACTACCCAACTGATAAAAGTTAAAGATGACTACTACAGGTGGTACCAGAATATCAACTAATAAATATAAGATATGAAAAGCGTTAGCATACACTATACCGTAAGCCTGAATATGTGGAGCGAAACAATGCTAGTCAACCGACAGTTCCTCCTAAATCTAATACTATGGCATTAATAGGTGCAGCATATGATATTTTTAAATGAATAAAAAAATAAATAATAATTATGGATAATACAACAAATGCATTGAACTGGTTCGAAATACCAGTAATTGATATAAATAGAAGTCAAAAATTTTATGAAACTATTTTTGATGTAAAAATGATGACTGCTGAAATGGGTGATATGAAAATGGCCATGTTTCCTATGGATCCAAGTTCTGGAAAAGCTGGAGGGGGAATTGCACAAAGTCCTAACCATAAACCAAGTATGGAAGGAACGGTTGTATATCTAAATGCCAACCCTGCAATGGATAATGTCATTTCAAAAGTAGAAGAAGCTGGAGGGAAAATTTTACTTCCAAAGACTCCTATTGGGGAAAATGGATTCATGGCTTTAGTTATGGACACCGAAGGTAATACTGTCGGTATTCACTCAACAACATAAGCATACTCAAAATTATACAATTGGAGAGTTTCAAGAAAATAGAAAGACTAGTCTCCATTTGATATGATTATATAAGGTTGGAAAGCTTTTATTACAAGTTTCAAAACTATAGTGAAACGATAACAGGACAACCTTGATTATATCAATTAAATTTTCAATACTAAAAAACAAAAAAATATGAACTTAAGAATAATAAATATAAGATTTGGATTTACAATGTTACTAATTAGTGCTGGAATCGGAGGATTGGCACTTGGGAGTACTTTTAACGAACAAAGTGTTCAAGATGGCAACCATATATTAGGATTAGCGCGTTTTTATTTAAGAGAAGGACATTCTCATGGTAATTTCATGAGTTTTTTCAACATTTTTGTAGGACTTGTTTTAAATAATTTAAACCTTAGCGAGAAATTAAAGAAGATATGCTCGTATGCAGCAATGGCTTCAATTATTTTACCTTTAGGTCTTTTTATTAAAGGAATGACGGGAGCATCAGAAGATGTGCCACCTTTTGGAATGATTGGAGTAATAGGAATTGTAGTAGCTTTAGTTATTTTAATAATTGGAGCATTCAAAACTAATTCTTCTTTCAGTTCAACTAATAAATAAAAAAGTTTTCGATATACGCGTTATTGAAAGTTTCGTTACTTTTAGCAGCGTAATAAACATTACTAAAGGCTGTAGAACAATGAAATTGAAAAGAAAAAACATTCTTAATCTAATTACTATCTCCATTATTTTAGGGGCTTGTAATGAACCACAACAAGACATTCAATCTAATGACAATGAAGTCAAGGATGACTCAATTGTATTGAGTACAGATCCAACTAGTACTCCTCTATATACAGAAGTAAGTAATTTGCCTCCAGAAGATTATATGAACTCTGATATTGAAAAAATTGGATGGGAACTTATGGACACTGAAAAATTTGGTGAAATTAAATTAGGATTAGATTCTGTTTCCGTAGTTGAAATACTAGGTCAACCCGATTCAGCTACAACAGTTAACTATTGGGGTGCAGATGGAGGCTATCATAACGAGTGGATTTACAATACTATTGGATTAACTATAGGCTTTAATAGAATACCAGACCACCCAGATAGTAAGTTCCATGAACGCCTAACTGACCGTATGACCATGACTGCTCCTTCCATATATTTCACGAACAGAAGAATCCAAATAGGATCCCCAAAGATTGAGGTGATTAGTAACTACAGAACGGCAATAGCGGATACAATTGGTTACAACAACCACCTTGTAGCTGGAACAGTTTATGGCGGACTTATATTTCAATTTGAACAAGATACCGTTGTTAGCATTTTTCTTGGAGCCGCTGCTGAATAAAACATTCTACAACTAAACTAAAGTCTTACTAATGAAAATAATTTTAACCACATTTATATTTCTTACAATTTGTTGGGGAGCTAGAGCGCAGAAACAAGATTGCTCTGTCCTACTCAATCACTTTTTAATCGTTGTAGATTCAACTACCTATCAAACTATTTTAGATTCGGAAATTTTAAATTCCGATTTTGCGTATTCGCATGAAAAACAACTAAGAGGCTATAGTGGCATCTATATCATTGGACAAGATAATTACATTGAAATATTTCACCCTAAAAGCGTTGATGATGAAAAAATACCAATCGGTTTTTCATGGATATGCCAGTCATCTTTAGTTGCAAACTGCATGGGGAAATATGACTTATCAGACGACAAACTGATAAAATATTCCTCAGATGAAAACTTTGACTATTTAGCCGTGTCTACACAAGACTCTGTCTATATACAGGCCTCATCTGGTCTTATGACCACTAGAGAAATGAACAAGGATTTATATGAAAGTTGGACGAAAAAAACATTCAATGATTCTTTGAATTTTCAAACAACTGACTACAATAGTCCTGCAGAATCAGATTCTTCTAAAAACTATTTATTTAAAAACATTACTGGAATCCAAATCAAATTGAACCTCATAGATTCTTTAAAAATAACGCAGTATCTAAAACTCATTGGATATTCTGTAGAATCTAATGTTCAAAATAAAATTAAATTCTCGAATTCTATTGACTTCATAGAGCTTGATTTTTCAGATAATGTTGAATTCGCTTCCATCTCTATGATTTATTTTGAACTAAACCAGCCTACAAAATCAAAACATATATCAATAGGTAATTCCGAAATTATAATAGAGGGTAATACCGGAGAGTGGGAAATAAATAAACTAAGCCCAACCAAACTTAAACTGGACTAGTACTAGTTTTAGTAAATATCAAATCGTCCATTGATTATGGGCAATGGCAACTAAATAATAGACGTCATCCAATTTTTCTACATAAAAGATAAGTGACTTCCAATCCATTCCTTCATACGCTTTAGTCCCCTCATAATAAAATTCCATAAATTCAGCTTCAGGATATATTTTAGAGATATTATTTAATGTATTACTAAACGCTAAGTTTCCATTAATATGAATATCAGAAGATTGTCTTTTGAAGTCAACATCATATACATAGGCTTTAATATATTCTGGAACTGTATAGATAATAGAATCACCAGAACCATCTTGTATACCCCACATTAACTCCTCACCCAAATCAAACTGTTTTATAAAGGAATTCGTTGTGAATTTCTGATTCTCATCAGATATAAATGTATATGGTACAAAAGCACACCCTTTTTTGGGGTGAAAATGTTCCGAAAATTCGATTAACTCATTAGCAGCTAACAAGTCAATCATCTCATTTGAAAAATCAATAAAAGAAGTATCTAATTGGACTGTATCCATTTTGACAACTTCTTCTGTAGTTTCATCTACATTAGTTTCTACAAATTGTTCCTGATAATCTTCTTCATTAACATACCCCCCTAACCCATTTTGAACAGGTTCTTGAACGCATGACAGTATTAGTAAACCAATTAGTCCGCAAATAGTTAAGTTCAATTTGTTAGGGTTAATGCTATTCATAATGGATACTATCTTAAAACAGCCCCTAAATCATTTTCTAAGCCTTGTCTAATTTTGGACATTACTTTTTCAACCGCTTTATCCTGTAACGTTTTTTCGTTATCTTGGAATGTTAAGTTGATAGCATAAGACTTCTTCCCTTTTTCAAGGTTTTTCCCTTCATACACATCAAACAAGCCAATGTTCTTTAAGATTTTTCGATCCGCTTTTGAAGCAATTTTGTGAATGTCTGCAAATGTTACTTTATTATCCAACAATAACGAAAAATCTCTACGCATAAATTGAGTTTTAGGCAATGCTGAAAACTTAACCGTATTCATTACAGACAGTGCTATAATATTATCCCAATTCATATCCGCATAAAACACTTGCGTTTTAATTCCAAATTGTTTTAAAATAGAAGGTTTCACCCACCCTAATTCAGCAACCACTTTTTTTGCAATTGTAATTTTATAACCGTCTTCAAATAGATCCGATTTTAATTCAGCCGTTTGAAAGTTTTTCCAGATTCCTAATTTCTTTAAAATCCCTTCAGTAATTCCTTTAATTGAATAAAAGCTAACTT
>Ga0209291_1004079_pt1 | contig 10338 bp, 9 predicted proteins | sample GOMGulsemesocosm_FD_184633 | JGI IMG/M metagenome (GOLD analysis project Ga0209291, IMG submission 184633) | Methane-oxidizing microbial communities from mesocosms in the Gulf of Mexico - GOM9B Gulf of Mexico (SPAdes) (version 2) | ecosystem: Environmental > Aquatic > Marine > Cold seeps | place... | reverse complement strand
ATTTTAATACATACCTTTGTTGTGCCCGATTACGCAAGAACACACATTTTCTTTTCATAGGGTTAACGTTGGTATTTATACCATTAAGTTTAAAGTCGTAATCGGGTTTTTTTATGCCCTAAATTTTCAGCCTATCACAAATATAAATAAACGTATCGTTGTTTATATTCTAACCAACCTTATTTTAAATAATAAAACTTATTCTTAAAATAACAAAATGCCCTAACAATAAAAATTGTTAGGGCATTTTATAATAAATTAAAGTATCAGTTACCCGAAAAACTTTTCCCCTTTAGATACCATTCTACGTAACAACACAGAAGGTCTGTAACGATCTTCTCCATATTCAAAATGAAATTGTTCCAATTGTTTTAATACTTTTTCTAAACCATATTCATCAGCCCACTTCAAAAGTCCTTTTGGATAGTTTACACCTTTAGTCATTGCTAAATCAATATCCTCTTTAGATGCGATATTCAAAAATAAAGCATCAACAGCTTCATTAATCAACATCATTAAAATACGTTCCACAATTTGTGTACCTAACTCTAGATTCTCTATTGGCTCTGATTTAATCGCATTTTCCGAATAATCGAAATAACCTCTACCTGACTTACGACCATACCACCCTGCTTCAGAATGACGTTTCTGAGTAAATGACGGTTTATATCTTGGGTCATAATAGAATGCTGCAAAAACAGTTTCTGTTACAGTATAATTGATATCATTTCCAATGTAGTCCATTAGTGTGAATGGCCCCATTCTAAACCCTCCAATCTCAGTCATAGCCCAATCAATTGTAGCAAAATCAGCAATACCCTCTTCATAAATCTTTAGAGCTTCACCGTAAAATGGTCTCGCTACCCTATTCACAATAAACCCAGGAGTATCCTTAACCAATACGGTTACTTTCTTCCATGAATCAATAAGATCCCTAGAAGTAACTGCAGTTTCGTTTGAAGTTTGAACTGCAGGAATAATTTCAACCAACGGCATTAGCGGGGCTGGATTAAAGAAGTGTATTCCGATCACTCTATCTGCTTTTTCACAAGCTGCAGCAATAGATGCTATAGATAATGAAGATGTATTAGAAGCTAAAATGCAATCGGTGTTCACAATACTCTCAAGATTAGAGAAAACAGATTTTTTAATCTCTATATTTTCAACAATTGCTTCAATCACCATTCCACAATCAGAAAAATCTTCCATTTTTGTTGAATAAATAATATTTGCTTGCGTTTGATTAGATTTTTCTTCAGAAAATTTTCCTTTCTCTACTAATCTCGCCATTATTTTTGCCAATTTATTTTTAGCTAAATCTAATTGCTCTTGCTTAGTGTCACACAATACTACTTTGTGACCTGATTGAGCTGCTATCTGTGCAATTCCAGCTCCCATTGAACCAGCTCCTAAAACTCCTACTTGTATCATTCTTTTATAAGTTTTTTATTAAATCGTTGTTCTGTGTATAAACGTTTTGTTCTCGATACATTTTTATTTCAATTTCAAAAATTGAAATAAAATAACTCAAACTGACACTTGTTACTCTATCACCAGCTATAGTCCGAAATAGTAAGCTATTACTCCTCTATTCGATACCAATTCGATAGCTTTTCGTCTTTTATATAAGACATAGCGTCCTTTTATTCACTATTACTTTCCTTTAAATTCTGGTTTTCTTTTCTCTAAAAATGCAGCTACACCTTCATTGTAATCATGCGAACGTCCTGCAATAGTTTGTAAATCTCCTTCTACTTTTAATTGTTGCACTAAATTATTAGTTAACGATTTATTCAAAGCTCGTTTAGTTAACCCCAACCCCATAGTTGGCATTTTTGCTAATTTTTCTGCCAGCTTTAAAGTATCCGCAGCAAATGTTTCACTTGCAAAAACTTTATAAATCATTCCCATTTGTTCCGCTTCAGTTGCAGACACTTTATCTCCTAACATCATTAAAGCCGCAGCTTTTTGCATACCAATTAGGCGTGGTAAAAAGAAAGTTCCGGCAGAATCTGGAATTAAACCAATTTTAGAAAAGGCTTGAATAAAACTTGCTTTCTCGTCAGCGATACAAATATCACAAGCTAATGCAATATTAGCTCCAGCACCAGCTGCAACACCATTTACGGCAGAAATTATTGGTTTTTCAATTGCTCTTAATCTTTCAATAATTGGGTTATAATGATCCGTTACAATAGAACTTAATTCTGGTCCATTAGGATCAGTAACTTCTTGTAAATCTTGTCCTGCACAAAATGCTTTACCTTCCCCAGTAATATAAATCGCTCTAACTTCATCATTATTAGCACATTCATCTAATGTTTTGTGTAATAAAAACGCCATTTCTTGATTAAAACTATTAAATACATTTGGTCTATTTAATTTAATAATTCCTACTCCATTTTGTATATTAAATTGTATTGAATTCATTTTTTTATTTTTTGCTAATGTAACCCTTTTACAAATACTATGTGTAATTAAAACAAAAAAAGTCGTTTCCAAATTAATGAAAACGACTTAAAATTAATACATATTTATTATTTAGCTAAAGCTTCTTTTCCTAAACTAATGGCTTGTGATTTATTTAATCCCCCAACAGTTTTGTGTGCTATATTTTCATTGGCATCAATAAAAAATAAAGTTGGATAGGCAGTTAATCTATATTTAGAACTTAATCTTCTTCCCTCTTTATGTTTTTCCATATCCATTTTAAAATTAATAAAATTGGCATTGAAGAACTCACCTACTTCTTTATTTTTAAACGTAGTAGCAGCCATTATTTTACATGGCCCACACCAAGAAGCATAGGCGTCTAAAAATATTAATTTTTTTTCATACTTAGCTTTTTTCAATGCACTTTCCCAAGTTCCTTTAAAAAATTTAATTCCTTCTACAGAAATATCAGCTTCAAAAATTTCAGTAGCTTCAGTTTTTGTTATTTCCTTTTCTGTAACTGAAGTAAAGGCCAATCCAATCATTGCTACTACTAATAATCCTAAAAATATTTTTTTCATCTTTTATGTTTTTATTATTATTTTATATAAACTTTTTCTTAATTTTGATTATAGATATTTAATTAACAATATCCGTTCCAATCTATGTATAAAGATATACTATTTTTAGAAGGTGTGAAGCAATTTACCCGACAAAATGTGTTAAATTTTGTAAAAACATGGTATTCTAAAGATGACTATATCATTGTCAATACATCTGGTTCTACTGGTACTCCAAAACCAATAAGGATTCTTAAATCAAGAATGAAGGCGTCTGCAAAAGCAACAATTGATTTTTTTGATTTAAAACCAAATCAAAACATTTTAATGACTTTATCTGCAGACTACATTGCTGGTAAAATGTTAATTGTTAGGGCTATTGAGAATAACATGACACTTATTGTTGCTCCAATTTGTTCCAACCCACTACTAATTGCAATGAATCATAAAATTCATTTTTCTGCATTTGTACCCATGCAGGTACAAACCATTTTAGCCAACAGAACTAGTAAGAAAAACTATGAGTTAATAGATACTGTGATAATTGGTGGTGGCGAAATTAATCAAGGGTTAGAGAAAACCCTTATCACTTTAAAAAATTCAAATTTTGCTACATTTGGTATGACTGAAACGATAAGTCATATTGCATTACGAAATATTTCTGATGGTAACAAACATTATACTGCGCTTCCAAATGTGAATTTTAGAACAAATTCAAAAGACTGTTTATTAATAACCGCACCTCTAATCAATTCAACACCTGATTTAGAAACAACAGATGTAGTTGAGTTATTAAATTCAAAGCAATTTATTTGGAAAGGAAGATCAAATTTTATAATTAATTCTGGTGGTATAAAAATTCATCCTGAAGTACTTGAAAAAAAAATTGAACATCTGTTACCAAAAAACAGGTACTACTTTTCTAGCATAAAAGATAACCTACTTGGTGAGAAATTAATTTTGAAAATTGAAAGTGATTCACCAATTAATATTCAAGAATTAAAAACTAAATTAAAATTGTTACTCGTTAAATTTGAACACCCAAAATCTATTATAGTTGTTAATAATTTTGAAGAAACCAAAACAGGAAAAGTAATACGAAACTAATGTATATTACTTTCATTTCATTTATGCCTAAATGCAAAAAAAATTCCTTCAAGAACTAAATCTTAAAGGAATTTTTTCAATTCTTAAATAATAATATATTTACTCTTCAGTAATTTCTACTCCTGGGTATTTACTTTTATTGAATACAAATTTAGCATCTGGAATAGTTGTATTTTTAATTAGTTTGGATAAGGTATATTTCATGTGAACTCCGTCTTTACCTTTGATATGCGCGTATACAACTTCATTTTTTGCTTTATCAATTCTAATTACAATTGTATGGTATTTACTATTCTTCTTATCTTTTGGAAATAATAAAATTTCATGTACTTGTTTACCTGCAAAGGTTAATTCTTTAGAATACTTATAAGTAAACCCTTTTTCCCAAATTGTTAACAACTCAGAAGGCTGCACCATGTCTGATTCCATATCATCAACATCTGACACATAACACTCATTGTCATCTTTAATATAAGTTGAAACAGTTTTCCCATCACAATAAATTTCTTGATCTGGTAAGGTTAAAAAATATTTATCACCTTTCATAAGTGCTTTACCTTTTTGCTTAATTGGACTTCCTTCAGGAGATGTAATTGTCATTGAGAAATCAACTGAAATTGTTTTATAAGTCTTTGTTAATTGACTTACCTTATCTAAAATTGATTTAGCTTTAGTATCCACCTGAGCAGTTGCTCCAAATGCTGTTAATCCTAAAAATAATATTCCTAATACTGTTTTCATAACTCTAATTTTTAATTTGATGTAATTTGGTTATCTAATACTGTGCCAAATTTATTAATTTATTCGCTTTTCGTCAAAAGTTTTTAAAAAGTTTTCTAACGCCACTAGATCTGGAATTAAAACCTCCCTTGCTTTACTACCTCTTGACGGTCCAATAACACCTAGCATTTCCATTTGATCTACAATTCTACCCGCTCTATTGTATCCAATTTTCAATTTCCTTTGAAGTAAAGAGGCTGAACCCTGCTGATGTGTTACTAGAATTTGAGCTGCCTCTTCAAAAAGCGAGTCTCTTTCATCCATATCTTGAGTAGATAAATTACTTTCCTCACCTTCTGGCACGTATTCGGGTAATTCCAATGCAGATGGATACCCTCTTTGCTCACCAATAAATTCACAAATCGATTCTACCTCAGGCGTATCAACAAATGCACATTGCAAACGTGTTAATTCATTACCGAAAGAAATTAGCATATCACCACGACCAATTAATTGATCGGCTCCAGTAGAATCTAAAATTGTTTTAGAATCAATACCAGAAGACACTTTAAAGGCAACCCTAGCCGGGAAATTGGCTTTAATCATTCCTGTAATCACATTAACAGATGGACGTTGAGTAGCAACAATTAAGTGGATTCCAATAGCTCTTGCTAATTGTGCCAATCTTGCTATAGGATGTTCTATTTCTTTTCCGGCTGTCATAATTAAATCGGCAAACTCATCAATAACAACAACTATATAAGGCAAATACTTATGACCATTCTCTGGGTTTAATTTACGAGAAATAAATTTAGCGTTATACTCTTTTAAATTACGAACTTGTGCATTTTTCAACAATTCATAACGTTGATCCATTTCAATACATAATGAATTCATTGTATTTACAACCTTGTTAGTATCGGTAATAATAGCTTCATCTGTATCAGGTAACTTAGCTAAAAAATGACGCTCAATTTTATTATATAATGTTAATTCCACCTTTTTTGGATCGACCATTACAAATTTTACTTGTGATGGATGTTTTTTATATAAAATGGATACTAAAATTGCATTTAACCCAACCGATTTACCTTGTCCAGTTGCTCCAGCCATAAGTAAGTGAGGTGCCTTTGCTAGATCAAAAATATAGGTTTCATTTGAAATAGTTTTACCTAAAACTACGGGCAATTCCATATCTGAATTTTGAAACTTTTCAGACGCAATAACAGTCCTCATAGCTACCATGTCTGGTTTCGCATTTGGTACTTCAATACCAATTGTTCCCTTCCCTGGAATTGGTGCAATTATTCTAATACCGTGAGCAGCTAAACTTAAAGCAATATCATCCGAAAGGTTTTTAATTTTTGAAATACGAATTCCTGGTGCAGGAACTATTTCATACAGTGTTACTGTTGGTCCGACTGTTGCTTTAATCTTAGCAATTTCAATTTTATAATGTCCTAAAACTTCAACAATTCTATTCTTATTCTGTTCTAATTCTCCTTTATCAATGCTTAAAGTATGTCCTCCATAATCGTTTAACAACTCAATACCCGGCAATTGATATGATGATAAATCTAACTTTGGATCATATTCACCAAATTCTTTTACTCTATCATCTAAATCAGACTCATCAAGAATAACTTCTTCTTTTACTTCAATTTTCAGTTCCGCTTCTTCTTGTTCTATTATAGCTTCTTCAAATGGAGTTTCAATTTCCAATTCTGAAGTTGATTCAGCTAAATCTTCTTCATTTTTTATTTCAATTTGTAATGACGATTTTGATTCTTCATCCTTAAAATGTTTTAATTCTTTTGAATAATCAACCGTTTCACTAATTAGTTCAGGCTTAATATCCTCATCCTTAATGGTATTTATTGCAACAAAATCTTCAATTGGTTCTACTTTGGCTCCATTACCTTTTTCATCCTCTTTGTCCTCATTCAAAAAAGACAGTATTTTATTGAAATCTGGATTAAACAATACAACTACAGCGATAAAAACAAGAACCATTAAAAATAAAAAAGCGCCAATAGAACCAACTGTTGTTTTTAACCAGCCATTAAATTGGAATCCAAATTCTCCACCATAAGGAAAAGAGCTATTTGTTGTAAAAAACCCTAAAACTAAAGAAATAACAATTAAAGAAACTGTAGAGATTGCTAACATTCTTTTTAAAGGTAAAACTCTAATTCTTGTTAATAAATATATACCAAAAACTAAAAAGACAAAAGGAAAAAAGAATGATGCAATCCCGAACCATTCATAAATAAAAGTGTGTGACGTCCAAGCTCCTAATTTACCAAGTGCATTTTCAATTTCCACTTCTTTACCTGAAAATATAAATTCAAAGAAACCTGTATTCATGATCTTATCTTGATCTGGTTTCCATGAAAAAAAATAAGATAAGAAAGATAATACTTGATACACCGAGATCAAGCCTAAAACAGAACCAATACTTAGTCTTAATCGATTATTGCCAACATTAAACAAATCAATAATTGGCTTTAAAAAATTAATTTTACGCGTTGATTTAGTTTTTGTTTTTTTAGTTGCTTTTGTACTTGACTTTTTAGCCATAATATTGTTTTTGTGCTTAATCTTCAAAAATAAATGATTATTAGATTAATATTTAGGTATTATTAATAATCTATTAACAGATATATGTTTGTTATTCAAATGTTATTATTTTTGTAAAGAACTAAATTAATCAATCATGAATCACATTCCTTTAGCCGAACGTATGCGTCCAAAATCACTAGATGGTTACATTGGTCAGACTCACATTTTAGGTAAAAACAGTGGGTTGCGTAGAGCTATAGAAAGTGGTAATGTACCTTCAATGATTTTTTGGGGACCACCAGGTATTGGTAAAACCACTTTAGCACAAATAATTGCAAATACCGTTGACAGACCTTTTCATTCATTGAGTGCCATTAATTCTGGAGTTAAGGATATTAGGGAAATAATACAGAAGGTCAAAAATCAAGGCCTATTCGGAAATCAAAATGCCATTTTATTTATAGACGAAATTCATAGATTTTCTAAATCGCAACAAGATAGTTTGCTTGGTGCCGTAGAACAGGGTACGTTGACATTAATTGGAGCCACAACAGAAAACCCTTCTTTTGAAGTTATTTCAGCTTTATTATCAAGAAGTCAAGTTTACACATTACAACACCATACAAAAGCTGAATTAACACAACTATTAGAAAGAGCCATTTTAGAAGACACCGAACTATCCAAAAAAACAATCGAATTAAAGGAAACTGAAGCTTTGATAAAGGTTTCTGGTGGTGATGCTAGAAAATTATTAAATGCTTTGGAGATTGTTATTGAACAAATTGGAGACGAATCAGTAACCATTACAAATGAAATTGTAATGCAAATTATTCAAGAAAACCTACCCATTTATGATAAAAATGGAGAACAACACTATGATATAATTTCGGCTTTCATTAAATCTATCAGAGGTAGTGATCCAAATGCTGCAATTTATTGGTTAGCGAGAATGATTGAAGGTGGAGAAGATCCAAAATTCATAGCACGTAGGTTACTAATTTTGTCATCTGAAGATATAGGATTAGCTAATCCAAACGCTTTAATAATGGCCAATAATTGTTTTAATGCGGTAAGTATTATTGGTTTTCCAGAAAGCAGATTAATTCTTTCACAATGTGTTATCTATTTAGCAACTTCTCCTAAAGGGAATGGCGCATACATGGCAATTAATAAGGCTCAAGAATTAGTAAAAGAAACGGGCGGTTTATCAATTCCGTTAGCGTTAAGAAACGCACCTACTAAACTAATGAAAGAAATGGGATACGGTAAAGGGTATAAATACTCTCACAACGGAGATAACAATTTTGAAGCTCAAGAATTTATGCCCAAAGAAATTTCTGGTACGACATTTTATAACGCAGGGAGTTCAGCTAGAGAACAAGCTATTGAAACTACAATAAAAAACCTTTGGGGAGATAAGTATTAAAAAAGGTAATCATTGATTATTCGGTTTACCCCATTTAGGCTATTGAATTATAAATCGATCATTCTTTATTAACTTTGCCACAAACTTTTGACGTATGAAAAAAATAATACTTCCATTTTTAATAATTTTACTTTCACCTACTACATTTGCGCAGAAAGGAGATAATATATTTGGTCTTCAGATTAAGCCTATAATTCCCAATAAATTTATAGGTGAGTATGAAAGAAACTTTGATAGTCTTCCTATCTTTCATTCTCAATCTAAACAAAAGTTGGGGTATTCTTTTGGTATGGTGATGCGACATTATTTTTCTGACAAAATAGCTTTAGAAACTGGAATAAACTTCACTAAGCGTAGATATAGTCTACACTATGAAGTTAATGAAGTTGGTCTTCAGGAAACGCAAGACTTGAGTGTCGGTTATATAAACTATCAAATTCCAGTATCTGCATTGATTTTCATAAAACTGTCTGACAAACTACACATGAATGCATCTGGAGGTGTTAATTTCGGGTTCTACCCTTCCGCAGTATCTACCTCAGGTGTTATTGATATTGAAAATTCGTTTCAATTTAGAGGGCTTAGAACTGAATGGATTCAATTTGGTGCAAATGCAAACTTTGGGTTTGAGTATAGAACAAAAAAGGATGGTGCCTTTTACCTTGGAGCGACTTACAATCAACCTTTCTCTAACACTATGCAATTCACTATGGCAATAGAAAGAGCTGGAGCTAATACTGCAGTTAGAGACTTCATAAGTGGTAGTTACTTAACCATAGATTTTAGATATTTCTTACCTAAACAAAAGAAAAAGAAAGAATAACGTTATTAATAATTATTTTTTTACATTTGCTTTAAACTAAATAAAACGAATATGAAAAAAATTTTAATGATTGCCCTAATTGCAGTAGCTGCAATTTCTTGTAATAAAGATCAAAAAGCTGTAAAAAAATTAGATGGTGAATGGAAAGCTGTAAAATTTATTGATGCTGACGAACCAACGGTAAATTTAGCTGCATTATTTGACATTAGAGCTATTTTTACAGAATGTGAATTAAAAGATGATGACTATTGTACAGTGACAACTAAAGTGACATTTGATGGTAACACAGAAACTGAAAGCAGTCAATTCAAAGTTAGTGGAGATGGAACTATAATGGAATTCAAATCCGCTGACGGTTCAATAGAAACTTTTGAAATCACTGAGTTGTCAAAGGATGAATTAAAAATGAGTGGTGACGGTGATATTTATGAATTTGAAAAAATTTAAACTAACTACCATAATAGTATTAACCTCAATTATTAATTTAATTGAGGTTTTTTTTATTAAAAAAATTCATTTCTAAATAAATGTTAAAATTGAATAAGATTAAAATAAAATTATTAACTTTGAATCTCAAAGCACTTTTATGAATACAAACGATCCAATACACGATTTAAAGGAAATTAGAAAGATGATGGAAACTTCAAGCAAGTTTTTATCTTTAAGTGGACTATCTGGAATAAGTGCAGGAATAATCGCCTTAATTG
>Ga0209291_1004075_pt1 | contig 10352 bp, 11 predicted proteins | sample GOMGulsemesocosm_FD_184633 | JGI IMG/M metagenome (GOLD analysis project Ga0209291, IMG submission 184633) | Methane-oxidizing microbial communities from mesocosms in the Gulf of Mexico - GOM9B Gulf of Mexico (SPAdes) (version 2) | ecosystem: Environmental > Aquatic > Marine > Cold seeps... | reverse complement strand
AAAGCACAATACACTTCAATGGCTAAAATGCGTGAACTTGCGCCTAAGATGGCACAGTTAAAAGAGCGCTTTGGTGATGACCGTCAAAAAATGTCACAAGCCACAATGGAAATGTATCGCAAAGAAAAAGTAAACCCTGCTGGTGGCTGTTTACCTATGTTAATTCAAATGCCAATATTCTTAGCATTGTATTGGGTATTTTTAGAAAGTGTTGAATTACGTCACGCACCATTCTTTTTCTGGATAGAAGATCTATCGACGATGGACCCATACTTTATATTACCGGTGTTTATGGGGGTAAGTATGTTTGTTATGCAAAAAATGCAACCGATGACGATACAAGACCCAATGCAACAAAAAATTATGCAGTATATGCCAGTAGCATTTTCAGTGTTTATGGCTTGGTTCCCATCAGGCTTAGTACTTTACTGGTTTATCAGTAACATGATTTCAATTGCACAGATGAAAATAATCTTCAGTGGTATTGAAAAAGCAAAGCAAGCCAAAATTAACGGATAATAATTAAAAAATAATAAGATAAAGGCGACCTAATTGGTCGCCTTTTTTATGTACAGGATGTACGGTATATCAAGATCATATGGATGTGAAAGAGTGACAAATATTTCCACTCATAAATGTTTATAATAGCCACGTTATCTTCTAGGAAATCATTATGACTGAAGTTTTATATCAAAAAGAAACCATTGCAGCACAAGCCACAGCTCCGGGTCGTGGCGGAGTTGGCATTATCAGAATATCTGGCCCTGAAGTTAAAAGTGTTGCCCAAGCAATTTTAGGAAGAATACCTGAAATTAGAAAAGCGGAATATTTACCTTTTAACGACGCTAACCAACAAGCCTTAGATCAAGGCATTGCCCTATATTTTAAAGCACCACACTCATTTACTGGTGAAGATGTACTTGAACTACAAGGTCATGGTGGTCCAGTCATTTTAGATATGTTGCTAAAAGAAATTTTAGCATTGCCTAAAGTACGCATGGCAAAACCCGGCGAGTTTAGTGAACAAGCATTTATCAACGATAAATTAGATCTTACCCAAGCTGAAGCAATTGCTGATTTAATAAATTCGAGTTCTGAGCAAGCAGCACGTTGTGCATTACACTCTTTGCAAGGTGACTTTTCAAAATTAGTGAATCAACTGGTCGAAAGTACCATTCATTTAAGAATGTATGTTGAAGCTGCTATAGATTTTCCTGAAGAAGAAATTGATTTTCTTGCTGATGCCAAAGTTGTCAAAGATCTTAAAAAGATCATTACACAAGTAGAGACTGTACAAAACCAAGCACATCAGGGCAGCATTATAAGAGAGGGAATGCGTGTGGTTATTGCAGGACGTCCTAATGCTGGGAAATCAAGCTTATTAAACGCGTTGAGTGGACGAGATGCAGCAATAGTCACAGATATAGCGGGAACTACACGTGACGTTCTTTCTGAGCAAATACATATTGATGGTATGCCTCTTCATATTATTGACACTGCAGGCTTACGCGAAAGTTCTGATGAAGTAGAACAGATAGGTATTGAACGTGCTTGGAAAGAAATAAATCAAGCTGACAGAGTACTGCTTATGGTTGATGCTAGTGAGAATAACGGTGAAGATCCTCAAGTACTATGGCCTGAATTTTTTGCTAAATTACCTAAGAATATTGGTTTAACGATTATTAAAAACAAAGCTGATGTTAAAGCTATAAGTACTGGATTTTCGGAAAGTAACAACCTTCCTACTGTTACATTATCAGCTAAAAATGGCGATGGTATACCTGAACTGAAAGAACACTTAAAAGGCATAATGGGCTATCAAGGCAGCACAGAAGGTGGCTTTATGGCAAGGCGACGTCATTTAGCTGCGTTAGAGCAAGCACATCACCATTTGATTATTGGTTTAGATCAATTGGAATCATATGTCGCAGGTGAAATTCTTGCTGAAGAATTACGTTTATGCCAACAAGAATTGAATAAAATAACCGGTGAATTTACCAACGATGACTTATTAACTGAAATATTTTCGTCTTTTTGTATCGGAAAATAAGACAAAATACATGTAAGTTAGTTCTCGCAAGGCAAATTTATAGGCAGTAGATTCCCTCTATTGGAATTGATATAGCCCCTAATAATTAGAAATAAAGGAACAAAATGAGCTCATTTCAAATCATTGTTGGCAGCATGTTAGGTGGAACAGAATACGTCGCAGAGGCATGTGAAGAAACTTTATTAGCATTAAATCACCAAACGACATTGCATTTACAACCTAAATTTGAACAAATAATCAGCAAAAATCAAACCTGGTTAATTTGCACCTCAACTCATGGTGCAGGAGACTTTCCTGACAACATTCAAAACTTTGTTGAAGATCTTAAAAAATGTACAGTAGATCTATCCCCAGTGAAATTTATGATCATTGGCGTAGGTGATTCAAGCTATGATACATTCTGCAAAGCAGCTAAAGAAATAGAAAACATACTATTATCAAAAGGTTGCAAACAATCATTAGCAACTAAAACGCTAGATATGAGTGAAGAAATAGATCCAGAGGATCTTGCTCAGCTGTGGTTAAAAACAAATAAAGATCTTTTATAACGATCTTACCCATAAGTTATCAACAAAACTAGCCACTTCGAAGTAGTGATGTGGATAACTCTGGGTAAAACCTATTAATTTCTTATTATTATTCAGTGTGTATATTTATAACTTATTAACCTTGTGGATAACTAGCCATTTTGATCATAGGTTTAAAACCCTTTGATCAAAGTTTGATCACAATGTTATGATCCAACTAGTAAGTTGTTATATATAAAGAAAAAGCACTTATCAACAGAAAAGGACTTTACTAATAAGTAATAGTAATAAGATCTCTTTAAAGATCTTATATATTATAAGAAGGATCACACCTAGATCTTTTTAGTCATTTGATCATTCCCCTAATCGAAAAAAAGCGCTAAAATACGTTCCCTGATTTTTGAATAGCAAATTATTCATTAAAATATTTTTCGTTTAACCAAGGTCTAAAATTTATGTGGTATCAAGAGTCTTATGACGTAATTGTTGTTGGTGGTGGTCATGCAGGAACAGAAGCATGTCTTGCAGCAGCACGCATGGGTTGTAAAACTTTATTGTTAACACACAACATCGATACATTAGGTCAAATGTCATGTAATCCGGCTATAGGTGGCATTGGTAAAGGCCATTTAGTTAAAGAAATTGATGCTTTAGGTGGGTTGATGGCTACAGCAACAGATCACGCTGCCATTCAATTTAGAACGCTAAATGCTAGTAAAGGCCCCGCGGTTCGTGCAACTAGAGCCCAAGCCGATCGTATTTTGTATAGATCTTTTGTTCGAAATTATTTAGAGAACCAAAAAAATCTTACTATTTTTCAACAACCTTGTGATGATCTAATCCTAGAAAACAATCGAGTTGTTGGTGTTTCTACTCAGATGGGTTTGAAATTTAAAGCAAAATCAGTAGTTTTAACGGTAGGAACCTTTTTAGCTGGGCAAATTCATATCGGTTTGAATAATTATCAAGGTGGAAGAGCCGGTGATCCTTCGAGCGAGAATTTAGCAAAGAATTTACGTGACATGCCATTTCGTATCGATCGTTTAAAAACCGGCACCCCTCCACGTTTAGACGCAAGAAGCTTAGATTTTTCTAAAATGGAACAACAACCAGGTGATGATCCTCGTCCTGTGTTTTCATTTATGGGATCAAGAGATGATCATCCAGAACAAGTTTCTTGTTATATCACACATACAAACAATAATACTCATGACATAATTCGTAATGGTCTCGATAGATCACCTATGTATACAGGAGTTATCGAAGGGATAGGCCCTCGTTATTGCCCTTCTATTGAAGATAAGATCACTCGTTTTGCTGATAAAGATTCTCATCAAATTTTTGTAGAGCCAGAAGGGTTAACTACTCATGAAATTTATCCAAACGGAATTTCAACGAGCTTACCTTTTGACGTACAAATGGCGATGGTGCGTTCTATTAATGGCTTTGAAAATGCCCATATAACACGACCGGGTTATGCCATCGAGTATGACTATTTTGATCCTCGTGACTTAAAACAAACGCTTGAAAGTAAATTTGTAGAAAATTTATATTTTGCTGGTCAAATTAATGGAACTACGGGTTATGAAGAAGCTGGTGCCCAAGGTCTATTAGCAGCAACCAATGCGGCAGCACGTGTACAAGGCAAAGACGAGTTAATTTTAGGTCGAGACCAAGCTTACATGGGCGTATTGGTAGATGACTTAGCAACTCTAGGTACTAAAGAACCCTATAGAATGTTTACTTCACGTGCAGAATATCGTTTATTGCTTCGTGAAGACAATGCCGATATACGTTTAACTGAAAAAGGTTATAAACTGGGTTTAGTTGATGAAGAGCGTTGGAAAAACTTTAATGATAAAATTGAAACGGTTGAACTCGAACGTCAACGCTTAAAATCAACATGGATCCAAAAAGATCACCCTGCGGTAGACAACGTTAATCAATTACTTAAATCTGATATTAGTCGTGAGAATAGTTTAGAAGATCTCGTTCGACGTCCAGAAGTTCGTTATGAAGATCTAATGAAAATTGAAGGTATGGGTCCAGCCGTAACGAATAAGCAAGCCGCAGAGCAAATTGAAATTCAAATTAAATATGCCGGCTATATTGATAGACAACTTGATGAGATTTCTAAAAAGAAACGTCATGAAAATACGTTGATCCCCGTTGATTTTGATTTTACTCAGATATCAGGTTTATCAAATGAAGTTGTTGCAAAATTAAGTGATACGCGTCCTGAAACTATTGGTAAAGCATCACGTATTTCAGGAATTACTCCAGCAGCTATATCGTTATTATTGGTATACCTTAAAAAACACGGTTTATTACGAAAAACTGCCTAATTAAATTATTTAAACGCGAAAAAATAAATGACACTTAAAACCCAACTGACATTATTAATTGATAAAAGCGAATTAACACTTAACGAAATTCAAATAGATTTATTAATTCAGTATGTTGAATTATTAGATAAATGGAATAAAGCATATAACTTAACAGCGGTAAGAGACACAAGCGATATGTTAGTTAAACATATCATGGACAGTTTACTGGTGGGGGATAAGCTTAAGGGAAAATCATTTATTGATGTAGGTACCGGTCCTGGTTTACCAGGTATTCCATTAGCCATATTATATCCTGAAAAAAGTTTTGTATTACTTGATAGTTTAGGTAAGCGCATTACATTTCTACGGCAAGTTGTTTTTCAATTAAAACTTAAAAATGTAACACCTGTATTATCAAGAGTAGAAAAATATCAACCTGAAGTATTATTTGACGGCGTATTAAGTCGAGCATTTGCATCACTTGAAGATATGGTCAATTGGTGTCAACATCTAATAGCTGATGAAACTGGTCGATTTTTTGCACTAAAAGGTCAATTTCCCCGCGAAGAAATAGAACAATTACCAGAACATATAAAGTTTGTAGACAGTAGCGAAATAATCGTGCCTAATTTGCAGGGTGAACGCCATGTTATTGAACTAAAAAAAATAATAATATAATAAATTACTTTCGAGGTTATTGTGGGAAAAATCATTGCGGTTGCTAACCAAAAAGGTGGAGTTGGCAAAACAACTACATCAGTTAATTTGGCTGCCTCTCTTGCAGCAACAAAACGAAAAATTTTATTAATTGATTTAGATCCTCAAGGCAATGCCACCATGGCTAGTGGTATTGATAAGTATAAAGTACATGCAACGAGTTACGAATTGCTTGTTGAAGAGAAGCCATTCGATGAAGTTGTCTGTAGAGAAACATCAGGCCTATATGATTTAATTGCTGCTAACACCGATGTTACCGCCGCAGAAATTAAATTAATGCAAGTATATTCACGTGAACAACGTTTAAAAACAGCATTAGCTCCTGTTAGAGATCATTACGATTATATTATTATTGACTGCCCTCCTTCATTAAATATGCTTACGGTGAACGCGATGACAGCGGCTAACTCTGTCTTAGTTCCTATGCAATGTGAGTATTATGCATTAGAAGGCTTAACAGCATTAATGGACACTGTTTCCCAACTAACGTCTGTTGTGAATGCCGATTTACATATCGAAGGCATTTTACGAACAATGTATGATCCTCGAAACAGATTAGCCAATGATGTTTCTGAACAATTGAAACGTCATTTTGGTGATAAAGTTTACCGTGCCGTTATTCCACGTAATGTTCGTTTAGCTGAAGCGCCAAGTTTTGGTGCTCCAGTTATGTATTACGATAAGTCTTCAACCGGCGCAAAAGCGTATTTAGCACTAGCCGGTGAAATATTACGTAAATCTGAACAAAAAAACAAAACTTCAAAAAATACAACTGACTAACTATTTCGTTAAATTCGAAGGAAAATTATGAGTCCAGCAAAACGTAGAGGCCTAGGTCGTGGTCTTGATGCATTATTAACATCAAATAAAAAAACTGATGATGTGGCTCAGAGTGATTCTACTACTGCAGATGACAGTGAGTTACAATATTTACCAATTGAACAATTGCAACAAGGTAAATATCAACCACGTAAAGATATGTCAGCTGAAGCTTTAGAGGACTTATCAAATTCAATTCGTTCCCAAGGAATTATTCAACCAATTGTTGTTCGAAATTTGAATGAAAACAGCTATGAAATAATTGCTGGTGAACGCCGTTGGCGCGCTGCACAGTTAGCTGAAATAGATATGCTTCCTTGCTTAATAAAAAATGTGCCTGATGAAGCAGCAATAGCAATAGCGCTTATTGAAAATATTCAGCGTGAAGATTTAAACGCAATGGAAGAAGCCATTGCATTGCAGCGTTTATTAACAGAATTTGAATTAACACATCAAGAAGTGGCAAATGCGGTAGGTAAATCTCGCACGGCAGTTTCTAACTTGTTACGTTTAATAAATCTAAATGAAGACGTAAAAACGTTGTTAGAGCACGGCGATATTGAAATGGGTCATGCTCGAGCATTATTAGCATTAGAAGATGATTTACAAAGTAACACAGCAAGAACCGTTGTTGCTAAAGATTTAACCGTACGTGAAACCGAGGGCCTGATTAAAAAAATTCAAGCACCCGAAAAAACGATTGAAGAGAAAACTAAAGACCCAGATACTCAAAATTTGGAACAAAATTTGTCAGAGAAGTTTGGCTCTCAAGTTACAATTGCCCACAACAAAAAAGGCAAAGGAAAGTTGGTTATATCGTATACCAATTTAGAAGAACTCGACGGAATAGTAGCCCGCTTCGGTTCTTTTTAGTCTATCCCATCATTTAATACAATTTTTAGCACAAATATAGGGCGTCAACTGCCCTATTTTGTTGCATTAAAAACATAAATCAGTATACTTGCGCTGACTTTTTAAAGTTAAAGTTTTTACTTTAAATAAAGAACAAATGATACGAATATTTTCGTTGATATTAAGATGCGGCCTTTTAATCAAGTATTTGATTGTTAATGAGTGTTAATTATTTTAAATAATAAGAATCGAAAAAACACACTAACAAAGGCTGGACGTAAGATTGCTTGTCAACAGATAGCTTTCTCAATTGTTGTCGTATTAGTTTGTGCTTTAATAATCTATTTTTATTGGGGATTATCCTACGCTGTTTCAGCATTAGCTGGAGGAGGAGTAGCTATAATTCCCAATTGTGTATTTGCCTACAAAGCATTTAAATATGCTGGGGCTAAGTCGTCAAAATTAGTGGTTAATTCCTTTTTTAGCGGCGTAAAATTAAAAATGCTTATAACGGCAATACTTTTAGTTTTTACTTTTAAATTAATAGTGATAATGCCAATAGCGTTTTTTGGAACTTTTTGTTTAGTAATGGCAATGCCCTTATTAACACCATTTTTATTTAAACTTTAATCATTGGGAACAATAATATGTCTGACGCTGCTGCTGACGCAACATTAACCAGTCAAGAGTATATTACACACCATTTAACTAACTTAACTGTAGGTGAAGGCTTCTGGTCTTGGAATCTTGATACGTTAGGATGGTCTGTGTTTTTAGGCTTACTCTTTCTTGCTATATTTCGTTCTGTAGCTAAAAAAGCAACAACTGGCGTGCCAGGTAAATTGCAATGTGCTACTGAAATGATCGTGGAATTTGTTGACGAAAGTGTCAAAGGTACATTCCATGGTAAAAACGACTTAATTGCACCATTATCATTAACCATTTTTGTTTGGGTTTTATTAATGAACTCAATGGATTGGGTGCCAGTTGATTTACTACCATGGTTAATTAGTTTAGTTTCAGGCATAGATATGGCTCATATTTACATGAAGCCAGTACCAACAACAGATCCAAATATGACATTCGCATTAGCGGGTGGTGTATTCTTCTTAATTATTTACTATTCAATTAAAGTAAAAGGTGTCGGTGGGTTCATGAAAGAACTTTATGGTCAGCCTTTCGGTCACTGGTCTTTATATCCAGTTAACTTTATTCTTGAAATAGTTACTTTATTAGCTCGTCCTTTGGCATTATCTTTACGTTTATTCGGAAATTTATATGCAGGTGAGTTGATATTCTTACTGATTGCGACTCTTGGTTTATACCAATTGCCAGTACACTTTATATGGGCTACTTTCCACTTGTTGGTAATCCCATTACAAGCGTTTATTTTCATGATGTTAACTATTGTTTATCTTAGTTTAGCGCATGAAGATCACTAATTAATTTTTAAACTTTTAATTTTACTTTAAATATCGGAGATAAAAATGGAAAACGTAGGCTTAATGTATATTGCTGCGGCATTACTTATTGGTTTAGGTGCCCTTGGTACTGCTATTGGTTTTGGTTTATTAGGTGGTAAATTCTTAGAATCTGCTGCTCGTCAACCTGAATTAGCACCACAACTTCAAGTTAAAATGTTCATCGTAGCTGGTCTAATCGATGCTATCGCTATGATCGGTGTAGCAATGGGCTTATACGTATTATTCGTTAAAATTGGTTAATTTTTAACTTATTTAATTAACACGAATTCTATAGGAGGTACACAAGTGAATATTAATGCAACAATAATTGGTGAATTAATCGCATTTGTAGTATTTGTAATTTTCTGCATGAAGTTTGTATGGCCACCTATTATGGGTGCCATTGAAGCTCGTCAAGCAACTATTGCTGACGGCCTAGCTGCTTCTGACCGTGCTGCTAAAGATCTTGAGCTTGCTCAGGCTAAAGCGACGGAACAACTTAAAGATGCTAAATCACAAGCTGCTTCTATTATTGAAGTTGCTAAAAAACGTGAAACGCAAATTGTTGAAGAAGCTGCAGGAAAAGCTGAAGCCGAAAAAGCTAAGATATTAGCTTCCGGTCATGCTGAAATAGAAACAGAACGTAACCAAGCTCGCGAAGAACTACGTCAACAAGTAGTTGTTTTAGCTGTAGCTGGTGCCGAGAAAATTCTTGAGCGTTCAATCGATGCCGCTGCACATAGCGACATTTTAGATAAACTTGTAGCTGAACTTTAAGAGGGGAATGAGCTATGTCTGAATTGACAACCGTCGCTCGTCCCTACGCTAAAGCAGCGTTCGAATTTGCTGTTGAAGCTAATGCGACAGACTCAAGCTCTATAACCAAATGGTTAGAAATGCTGACGTTTGCTGCAGAAGTTTCTAAAGACGACACTATTAAAGGTTTCCTTTCTGGTGGCGCATCAGCTGAGCAAGCACAGGACTTATTTTTAAAAGTTTGTGATGTTCAACTTGATAGCAACGGTCAAAACTTTGTTAAAGTTTTAGCTGAAAATGAACGCCTTTTGGTGCTACCACAAGTTGTAATTCATTTTAGCGAATTAAAAGCTGAATATGAAAAAACAGCCATTGTGGATGTAACGTCTGCTGTTGAATTAACAGCTGATAAATTAACTACATTAAGCGCCGCGCTTGAAAAGCGTTTGGCTCGTAAAGTAAAGCTTAATTGTAATGTTGACGCTAGTATCATGTCCGGTTTAATTATTAAATCTGGTGACATGGTAATTGACAGTTCAGGTCGAAATAAACTGAACCGTTTAGCAACAGCAATGCAGTCATAGCATTTAAGAGATAAGGGAACAGAGCATGCAACTGAATTCCACTGAAATCGCTGAATTGATCAAAAAACGAATTGAACAATTCAACGTTGTCAGCGAAGCTCGTAATGAAGGTACTATCGTTTCTGTAACTGATGGTATCATTCGCATCCACGGTCTTGCTGATGTAATGCAAGGCGAGATGATCGAACTTCCTGGTAGCCGATTCGCTATCGCGTTAAACCTTGACCGTGATTCGGTCGGTGCGGTAGTTATGGGTC
>Ga0209291_1004068_pt1 | contig 10366 bp, 8 predicted proteins | sample GOMGulsemesocosm_FD_184633 | JGI IMG/M metagenome (GOLD analysis project Ga0209291, IMG submission 184633) | Methane-oxidizing microbial communities from mesocosms in the Gulf of Mexico - GOM9B Gulf of Mexico (SPAdes) (version 2) | ecosystem: Environmental > Aquatic > Marine > Cold seeps | place... | reverse complement strand
CAAGAAGATCTTGACCGCGTATCTCGGTTAGTTGAAGCTAAATTGCTCGATTTCAACGTTCAAGCTGTCGTGGTTGATGTATTCCCTGGACCCGTTATTACGCGTTTCGAATTGGACTTAGCCCCTGGCATTAAGGTCAGTAAAATTAGCGGTTTGTCTAAAGATTTAGCGCGCTCGCTGTCGGCGCTTAGTGTCCGAGTGGTAGAGGTTATTCCGGGTAAGAGCGTGATTGGAATTGAGATCCCTAACGAGAATCGTGAAATTGTATACTTAAGAGAAAATCTATCTAGCGATAAGTTTATTCAGGCTAAATCGCCTTTAACGATGGTGTTAGGTAAAGATATTGCCGGTAGTCCGGTGGTGGTAGATCTCGGTAAAATGCCTCATTTATTGGTCGCGGGTACCACCGGCTCAGGTAAATCAGTTGGCGTTAACGCGATGATTTTATCACTGCTATATAAATCAACACCGGAGCAAGTCCGGATGATTATGATAGATCCAAAAATGTTGGAGCTATCAGTATACGAAGGCATTCCCCATTTATTATCAGAAGTCGTGACTGATATGAAAGAAGCCGCAAACGCATTGCGTTGGTGTGTTGGTGAGATGGAACGCCGCTATAAATTACTCTCTGCTGTTGGAGTACGTAACCTCGCTGGTTATAACGCCAAAATTATTGCCGCGAAAGAGGCTGGCGTTCCACTGACTGATCCGTTGTGGAAACCAGGCGATAGCATGGACGAGGTAGCACCTGAATTAGAAACGTTACCGAGTATTGTGGTTATTGTTGATGAATTTGCAGACATGATTATGATTGTCGGCAAGAAAGTAGAAGAATTGATCGCACGTATCGCGCAAAAGGCACGGGCCGCCGGGATTCATTTGATCCTAGCAACGCAGCGACCGTCTGTCGATGTCATCACCGGTCTTATCAAAGCGAATATCCCAACACGAATCGCGTTCCAAGTCTCTTCTCGGGTCGATTCACGAACCATTTTAGATCAACAGGGCGCCGAACAACTCCTTGGCCAGGGCGATATGTTGTATTTGCCGCCTGGTACCGGTGTACCAACCCGCGTCCATGGCGCCTTTGTCGATGATCATGAGGTTCATAAAGTCGTTGCAGACTGGAAATTACGCGGTAAACCGAATTACATTGATGCGATTCTTTCTGGCGAGTCTAGCGAGTCAATTCTATTACCGGGTGAAGCGGTCGAAGGTGATGATGAAAATGATGAGTTTTACGATGATGCAGTAGCCTTTGTTACCGAAACACGTCGTGGCTCAATATCCAGTGTGCAACGAAAATTCAAAATTGGTTACAATCGCGCAGCGCGCTTGATTGAACAAATGGAAGCATCGGGTGTCGTAAGTTCACCTGGCCACAATGGTACGCGTGAGGTGATCGCCCCGCCAGCACCAAAAATGTAAATAAGGTTGTTATGTTAAAAAATAAATTAGTTGTTTTGATCGCGATATTAATGAGTACGCCAGTCATTCATGCCACCGTGCTGCCGGCAGTTGATAGCGCCAATCTAACGATTGAAACTAATCAATCAGCATTAGAATTGCGAAGTAAGTTAACCCTTATCCCGCAGTTTTCAGCACAATTTGAGCAGCAAGTATTTGATGCGAAGGGATTATTGATTCAGGCGGCGGCGGGTAGCGTTAAGGTATCACAACCTAACCAGTTTTCATGGCTCACCAATGAACCTGATGAATCACTGATTGTGTCCGATGGTAGCTCGGTATGGGTCTACAATCCATTTGTTGAGCAGGTCAGCATACTTAGCCTCGATGAAACAGTGATGCAATCACCGTTATGGTTGATAGCTAATCAAACCGATGCAGCGTGGTCGCAATTTACGGTCAGTCAACTTGGCGATACTTATTCGATAAAATCAAAAGATCCACAAGCGTTGACTCGTCAGATTGATATGTCTTTTAAAAATGATGTCTTGGTATCATTAAAATTACTCGATAGCCAAGGTCAATCAAGTAATTTTACCCTTAGTGCCTTCGATAAAGCACCAACATTAAGCGCCGATGCGTTTACATTCACGGTGCCGGATGGCATCGATATCGACGATCAACGCAACATAAGATAAGGCACGATTAGCTTGAGTAGTTTACCGCTAGATTTTTCACCTGATTTCGCGCCGTTAGCGGCGCGGATGCGGCCACAAACCCTCGAACAATATATTGGTCAAGCGCATATACTTGGGCCCAATAAACCATTGCGTAAGGCGTTGGAAGCTGGGCGCGCCCATTCAATGATTTTATGGGGGCCGCCGGGGACGGGGAAAACAACCCTCGCTGAATTGGTTGCACATTATGTTGATGCCCATGTTGAACGCATATCGGCGGTTACCTCTGGTGTTAAAGAAATCCGCGCGGCAATAGAAAATGCGCAGCGAGTTGCCCAGTCACAATCGCGTCGTACACTCCTTTTCGTTGATGAGGTGCATCGGTTTAACAAGTCTCAGCAAGACGCATTCTTGCCGTATATAGAGGATGGAACCGTTATTTTTATCGGCGCCACCACCGAAAACCCCTCTTTTCAGTTGAACAATGCATTACTGTCACGCGCTAGAGTCTATTTGCTTAAGGGCTTAAGCCAGCAAGACATTATTGACCTAGTTGACCAAGCCCTTTGCGACCACGATCGCGGGTTAGGGGACTCAGGGCTCGTGTTAAGTGATCAAGTCAAGCAAGCGCTCGCACATATCGTACAGGGTGATGCGAGGATGGCTTTAAACTACCTTGAACTGCTTGGCGATTTAGTTGTTGATGAGCAATTAGAAGTCACGATGGATATGTTGTCGCAAGTATGCGGCGACAAGGTGAGCCAATTCGATAATAAGGGTGACCTATACTACGATCTCATCTCGGCATTACATAAGTCGGTTCGAGGCTCTTCACCTGATGGTGCGCTTTATTGGTTCTGTCGCTTATTAGCTGTTGGTGCCGACCCATTATACGTTGGCCGTCGTTTACTGGCGATAGCGTCAGAAGACATTGGAAATGCAGATCCTAAAGCGATGCAGATCGCCCTTAGCGCATGGGATTGCTTTCATCGCGTTGGACCTAAAGAAGGGGAACGTGCCTTAGCACAGGCCGTTATTTACCTGGCGTGTGCTCCCAAGAGTAACGCCGTGTATATGGCTTTTAGTCAAATGAAAGATTTAGTAAAATCTCAAATGGACTTCGAGGTGCCAAATCACCTGCGCAATGCGCCTACAAAATTAATGAGCGATTTGGGCTACGGTGAATCTTATCGTTATGCCCATAACGAAGAGAATGCTTATGCCGCCGGTGAGTGCTATTTACCGCCACAATTGGCTGATATTGACGTTTATCAACCCACAAGCCGTGGCTTAGAGGCGAAAATCGCGGAAAAACTGCGCTATTTAAAGCAACTTGATCAAGGTAGTAACCAAAAAAGATATGAATAATATTTTAATTATTGCCCTAGGTGGTGCGTTTGGTGCAGTTTCTCGCTATTCATTGGCACATTTGGCAATTAACCTATTTGGTAAAGGCTTTCCTTTTGGTACACTTATCGCCAATTTCGTAGGTTCATTTTTAATGGGTCTACTATTTGGTCTAATTGAGTCGGGTAGTTTGCTACCTCAGGCAAGAATTGCGTTGGGCGTCGGATTTTTAGGCGCCTTCACGACTTTTTCTACTTTTTCACTCGATACGGTGTTGTTACTTCAACACGGCGATTGGCTAAAGGCACTATTAAATGTGCTATTAAACGTTATATTAGGGCTAAGTGCAGCGGCAATAGGGTTGTGGTTAGTCAGTAAATAATTTCAGTGGTGAATACATCACCATTGACAAATATCATTAAGAATTTCGGAAAAAATAATGCTAGATCCTAAATACCTAAGAAGTGAATTAGAACAAACTGCACAGCGCCTTGCACAGCGTGGCTATACGCTAGACGTTGCATTGATTGCCGACCTTGAAGAACGCCGCAAAACGTTACAAGTGGCCACACAAGAGTTACAAGCGCAGCGAAATACACGTTCAAAGTCAATTGGCCAAGCGAAAGCGCGTGGCGAAGATATTGCACCGCTTTTAGCGCAGGTTGGCGAATTAGGTGAGCAGTTAGAAACAGCAAAATCTGAACTAAGTACTTTATTAATTGAACTTGATGATATTGTTGCTGGTATTCCTAATCTTCCAGATGCAGAAGTGCCTATTGGCAAAGACGAAGATGAGAATGTTGAAGTACTTCGTTGGGGAACACCACGCGCGTTTGATTTCGAACCCAAAGATCATAGCGATATCGGCGAAGCGCTTGGCGGCATCGATTTTGCGGCGTCTGTAAAACTAAGTGGTTCACGTTTTGTGGTATTAAAAAGCCACATCGCGCGGATGCATCGTGCGCTTGCACAGTTCATGCTTGATTTACATACCGATGAGCATGGTTATACCGAAGCTTATGTTCCTTATTTAGTTAACGCTGATAGCTTACGTGGCACCGGACAATTGCCAAAGTTTGGTGAAGACTTATTCCATACCAACCCCGCCAATGAAGAGGGTACTGGTTTAAGCCTTATCCCGACTGCTGAAGTGCCATTAACTAACCTAATGCGTGACGAAATTGTCGATGAAGATAAACTGCCACTAAAATTCACTGCGCATACGCCGTGCTTTAGAAGTGAAGCAGGTTCTTACGGACGTGATGTTAAAGGGCTTATTCGTCAACATCAGTTTGATAAAGTTGAAATGGTTCAATTGGTTAAACCAAGTGAATCGGATGCGGCGCTTGAAGCATTAACCGGACATGCTGAAAAAGTGCTACAATTATTAGAGTTACCTTATCGTAAGGTATTGTTATGTACTGGTGATATGGGCTTCACGGCGGCTAAGACCTACGATCTTGAAGTATGGTTGCCAACACAAGATTGTTACCGCGAAATTTCAAGCTGTAGTAATACGCGTGATTTCCAAGCACGTCGTATGCAGGCGCGTTTCCGTAATAAAGAAACACAGAAGCCGGAGCTATTACATACACTCAATGGTTCTGGATTAGCGGTCGGTCGTACGTTAGTTGCTATCCTAGAAAATAACCAGCAAGCCGATGGTAGCATTTGTGTACCAGAAGTACTTCGTCCTTACATGGGAGGGTTAGCTACAATTAGCTAATGAATTTATGAACAGTGATGAGCAAAGGTTTAGGCGCTTGTTGTATTACAGCATGCTCTTTTTGTTCGGTGGTTTACTGATGGGTATTTTATTTAGTGCCGTAGAAATTATCGTAAAAAATACTTAAAGGCTACTTTGGTGGCCAAGTATGTCGGTATTTCGTTGTTCGGAATAAAAATGCCAGCTATTTGCTGGCATTTTTTGGTCTATAGCGTAAATCTATACGCCAGAGTCATCTTTCAAAGCTTGTGCTTTATCGGTACGTTCCCATGGGAACTCTTCGCGACCAAAATGTCCGTAGGCAGCGGTAGGCAGATAAATCGGACGATTCAAGTCTAACATCTCAATTAAACCATATGGGCGCAAGTCAAAGTGACGGCGTACTAACGCGATCAATTTATCTTCGCTGATTCTTCCTGTCCCAAACGTTTCAATGCTAATAGATGTCGGATCGGCTACACCGATGGCATAAGACAATTGAAGCTCACATCGGTCAGCTAGACCGGCAGCGACAATGTTTTTCGCTACATAACGCGCAGCATAAGCAGCACTGCGGTCCACTTTTGATGGATCTTTACCAGAAAATGCGCCGCCACCGTGACGTGCCATACCGCCGTAGGTATCAACGATAATTTTACGACCGGTTAAACCACAATCGCCCATTGGTCCGCCGATAACAAAGCGGCCAGTTGGGTTAATGAAAAAGTTAGTATCTTTCGTTAACCATTTTTCTGGTAATACCGGCTTGATGATTGTTTCCATTACCGCTTCAATTAAGTCTGGTTGGCTTATTGTGTCGCAATGTTGCGTTGACAATACAACCGCATCGATACCGGTGATGATGCCATTGTCATAGGCGAAAGTCACTTGTGACTTCGCATCAGGACGTAACCAAGGTAATGTACCGTCTTTACGTACTTGCGCTTGGCGTTTAACCAACTTATGAGAATAAGTGATAGGCGCTGGCATCAGTACATCTGTTTCATTACTGGCGTAGCCAAACATTAATCCTTGGTCACCAGCACCTAGCTCTCTAGGATCTTCACGGTCGACACCTTGATTAATGTCAGGAGACTGTTTACCAATAGCATTTAATACTGCACAAGAATCAGCATCAAAGCCCATATCTGAATTAGTGTAACCAATCTCTCGCACGGTACGACGAGTGATTTCTTCGATATCTACCCATGCTGATGTTGTTATTTCACCACCAACCATTACCATACCAGTTTTGACATAAGTCTCACAGGCAACACGTGCTTTGGGATCTTGTTCCAAAATTGCATCTAAAACTGCATCTGATATTTGATCTGCAATCTTGTCTGGATGTCCTTCAGAAACAGATTCTGAGGTAAAAAGGTGTTGCGCCATAGCAAAAATGCCTTCTGATAACTAAAATTTAAATGATCGTAATACGGGTGTATTTACGTCTAGACGTCTATTGTAATGAATTTTATCTAACAAGCCATCTCTTTTTTAAAATAATGCGATGTCATTAACAAATTAAACAGCAATTGAACGGCTGTCGTGCGCAAGGCTGGCTTGACAATCTATAATGGCTAAAGTTTGTTCGTTATAAGCCGATATTATCTATAAGTGTTTAATAACATTGGGAGTCACTTATGAGCCAAGATTCAGTTTATTCGGTATTGCCGCCACCACTTGGAAACTCAATTTCTAAGGTGAAGCAAGATGTAAAGCGGATTAGCGACAGCGCTAAGCTTAAATATTTTGACAAAGAGGGCGACAGTCCCTCAAAACATCACAGCGATGATCGTCGTAAAAATAGCAACGAACGACGAAACACAGCAGGTACAACAGCTAAACCGCAACCTGATGATAACGGTTCAGATAAAGGTATTGATCTGTTCGCTTAATCACTACTGTCGACATGAACTATTACAATCTAGTATTTGCATCATCTGCGTAAAACGTTCAATATTAACGTTTTACCATTAAGTGAAACTGTCTGTGGAACAATCGGTTATTTCTCATTATAGTAAGTCATTGTGTACGCTCGTTTTCTTATTAGGGGCCGTCAGTTGTGGTGCAATTATTTCCGCAGATGAACTGGGTCGAGTTAACTTAGTACACTACTTATTGCTGTTTTGTTTGTTGCCCTTAATCGGTCTACTATTTATGGTTTTTGGCTTATTCTCTCGTGGCGCTTCGCCGCATTACATTACCAATGGTTTGATTGCAGTACCCTTATGGCCGAAAAGTTGGCGGATTGCGCTTCAAACGCTTAAGCGTGAAGGTCGGCTCGTGAGTTGGTTAGCATTAGTTAGCCACCGTATTGCCCTTAGTTTTAGTCTTGGCAGCGTAATTGCTTTATTATTTGTATTACTGTTTAGTGATGTCGCATTTGTATGGCGTTCAACATTACTGAGTGCTGATCACATATACCCATTGCTTAAAACGTTAGCATGGCCATGGCAATTCTATGAGCAAGCTCAACCGAGTAAAGCGTTGCTGATTGCGAGTCAAGAATTGCGCTATGGCGGCTCATCAAACAACGCCGTTGATTTCGGCAACTGGTGGCGTTTTTTATTAATGGCACAACTAACTTACGCATTAATCCCTCGGATGATTGCTTGTCTATGGGCAAACGTTGTCTTTGGCGCGACCGAGACTGATGCAGTTAAATCAACTGGCGAGCGGATCCCTCTCGTCAATCGCATGCCTGTAAAAGTCGAGCTCGTGCCATTAGATAGCGCTCGCCCGCAATTTAAAGAATACAACGTCGTGTGTTGGTTATCGTTAACGGACGAGATGCTAGCGCGTGCGATCGCACCTTTTGAACCGCCCACCGCCATATATCAAGCTGGATTTCATGGTCATGATGAGGAAAAGGCCTTAGGGGATCCTTTACCGCAGCTCGTGTTAGTCGCTGCGTGGGAGCCACCACTAGGAGAACTTAGCGATTTTTTAACAGCAGGCACAGGAGTGATCATGCCGCTTGAATTTAATGGTAATAATTGGCGACCTATTGCCAGTCATCACCTTGATGAGTGGCACCGTTTTACGCAAAGCCATTCTGGTTGGCGGCTATTTATTGATGAGGAACTAACATGATCCCGTGTTTTGCGGTGGTAGGTCACCCAAATAAAGGTAAGTCTTCCATTGTTTCGACCTTAGCGAGAGATGATCGTGTTGCTGTTTCAATGCAAAGTGGCACCACCCATGTTGCCGAGTATTTTACGATTGAGATTGGACTTGAGCAATATCAGTTGGTGGATACGCCTGGCTTCCAACGTGCTCGTAAAGTATTAGCATGGCTTAATCAAACAAAGCCAAACGCTGACCAGCGCCGCTGCTGCATTGAAGCATTGATTAGCGACCCTCAATGTAATGAACTATTTAAGGATGAAATTGAGTTACTTAAGCCCATCATGGCTGGCGCCGCAATATTATACGTTGTCGATGGTTCTCGTCCTTATAGCGCGGAATACGAAGCCGAGATGGAGATATTACGTTGGACCGGTCAACCGAGTATGGCATTGATCAATCCTATTATGGGGGAAGAGCATGTTGCCAGTTGGCAACTAGCCTTAGGACAATACTTTAGTGTCGTGAGGGTATTTAATGCCGTGATGGCCAAACGCGAACAGCATATCGACTTGTTACAAGCATTTGGAGCGATACATCCGCCCTGGTCTCATGCAATTACCACCTTAATAAATGCGTTTAAGGGCGATGTCATTAAGCAAACTGTGCAAAGTTGCTTTATTGCAGCCCAACTTTTAGAGACCTTAACCACCCATCAAATTAGCCAAAAAGTACTCACTAAGGGACAAGCAAGTTCCCTTAAACATTTATTGGAACAGCAATTTTTCCAATCGATGCGCCAGCAAGAATTAAGTGCGCACGATGAATTACAGCGACTCTATCATCATCACTACTTAACGCGAAATAACCAAGAACTTTCATTGCCTGATGATCTTTTTGATACCGATAAATGGTATGGCTGGGGGTTAGATCGCAAACAATTGGCGAGCGTAGCTGGGCTTGCTGGAGCCGCCGCTGGCGGTGCTTTAGATCTGGCCGTTGCGGGACATTCATTTATGCTCGGCGCCATTGGCGGCGGCGTTATTGGTTCTGGCACAGCTTGGTTTGGAGCTGACTCATTAGCAACGAGTAAATTAAAGGGCCTGCCGCTCGGCGGATATGAAGCTCGAGTCGGTCCGATGCGAAACAAAAACTTTCCGTACGTTTTATTAGGACGATTTCTCTATTCTTATCAACTGTTGCACCGCAGAAATCATGCGCAACGGGACAGTCTGGAAGCAGGGGAGTTATGTGTTAGTGATCTTATCGAGACATTATCGTCTAGCGACAAAAGAGCCTTGGTTATTGCATTAGACAGATTGAGTCGACAAAAATCGGTAAAGCAATTGCCCGACATTTTGCTGCCACTTTTTAACAACATAGCGGATATGCCAGCCTAGTGCTCGAGTTTCTCGTTCGACCCGCTAAGGCGCGCACGGCAAGCGCATTATAAATATCGCATGCCGGAATCCATACATATTACGAAAAACCGCCGTAAATCCATACATGGAGGCTTCTTTTTCGTCTCGGCAATCTGCTCCCGGCATTGCCCTAATATAACCGTCCAAGGTTCAGCATGAAAAAGATGTTTTTCTTCACATGCACGGAAACTGACAATTTACCTCTTCAATCTGTATAGCCTAAACTTTACCGAAAAATTTAATGACGAAATATTGCTTTGAAATGGAGAAAACATATTTTCAGGTTTAGCCAAGGATGGCTACGTAAGAACAATGCAGGAGCAATTGTCTGGACGAAAATTAGAGCTTAGCGCGAAACAAAACCATGTATCTTTGATACAAGGAAGTTTGTGTCGCAGTGACGTGTTCACGCGTTTTTCGTTATTCAAAGGAATATTTAGTTGGAACAGCTAAGATTAGATTAATACGCTCTTGCCGTGCTAAGGCGCGCGCTGGAATAATGATTTTGAGTTAGACATCAAAGTTTTGGATAGGATCAGCGCACGGACTCGCCAGTTCTTTTTCAAGAGGTTGAAGCATAGCGAGCGCTGGCATGATGATTTTTATTTAGATATCAAAGTTTTGGATAGGATCCGTGCAAGGACTTGCCAGTTCTTTTTCTAGGTTTTGACACATATCGAGTGCTGGCATGATAGTTTCTGGTGAACCAATCTGTTTGGCTGGTACGCCAGCAACCG
>Ga0209291_1004067_pt1 | contig 10369 bp, 7 predicted proteins | sample GOMGulsemesocosm_FD_184633 | JGI IMG/M metagenome (GOLD analysis project Ga0209291, IMG submission 184633) | Methane-oxidizing microbial communities from mesocosms in the Gulf of Mexico - GOM9B Gulf of Mexico (SPAdes) (version 2) | ecosystem: Environmental > Aquatic > Marine > Cold seeps | place... | reverse complement strand
TTGATGTCGTAGAAACTGGTTGGCCAAAACTCGACCTATTATTTTCAGCGCCTGCTTTTACACAATGTCCACCAGATAAAAAAACCATTTTATATGCACCAACCTTTTCTCCTGCATTAACTTCAGTACCAGCGCTTTACCAAGAAATATCATCATTAATACAGAATAAAAACTATCATTGGCTAGTGAAATTCCATCCTAAAATGGATAAAAGTTGGGTGGAAAAATACCAAGCACTTTCTTGTGATAATTTCCAAGTGATTGAAACCCCAGTGCTCAATAACATCTTGCAACGTGCAGATATTATGCTGTCAGATACTTCATCGGTTATAGGTGAATTTGCTTTGCTTAATAAACCTGTCATCACATTTAAAAACAGTCAGCCTGGCGATTACTTGATAGATATCGATGATACTAGTCAACTTGCTGATGCAATAGAGCAAGCTTTTAAACCCAATGCATTGTTATTGGCAGCCATTAAGCAATATGCTCAACAGCTCCACCCTTATAATGATGGCAAATCCGCGCATAGGATTATCGATGCGGTTGAAAGTATCTTACAAAAGGGCAAACAAGCAAAAAAGAACAAGCCTTGGAACATTTTTAGAAACCTCAAAACAAGAAAATCACTAAGTCATTGGAAATTATAAAATTTATATAAATCCCACTTGAATTACCTAGCTCTTATGCATTTATCTAACATCATTAGATCATTATGATCTTTAGTCGAAGGTAAATAGTGTTTGACAAAAACTGAGTAAATACGTTATTAATATGTCACTGATGTAAATTAACTACATAAACTTAATTAAATGAAAGCAGCAATGACGATTATTTTAAACCTCCTCCTCCTCGTAAATACCTACGCGGATAAGTGAGAGTTGCTGGTAATAATTAAGCAAAAAGAATCTTTAAAACCCGCGATAAAAACCGCGGGTTTTTTTATGCTCGCATTTTTGTTAAATAACAATGAGTAAAACCAAGGAAAACAACATGGACAATCAGGTCATTATTTTCGATACCACTTTACGTGATGGTGAACAGGCATTAACCGCTAGTTTATCTGTACATGAGAAATTACAAATAGCATTAGCTATTGAACGACTTGGTGTTGATATAATGGAAGTAGGCTTCCCGGTTTCATCACCTGGTGACTTTGAATCTGTACAAAAAATTGCCGGAACAGTTAAAAACTCTATTGTTTGTGGTTTATCTCGCACCATTGAAAAAGACATTAAAGCTTGTGCTGATGCGTTAAGCGTCGCTGATCAGTTTCGTATTCATACCTTTATTTCGACTTCTGACGTGCACGTTGAGAAAAAGCTACGCAAAGGATTCGACGTTGTTGAAGAAATGGCCATTGGCGCGATAAAATATGCTCGTCGCTTCACTGATGACGTTGAGTTCTCTTGTGAAGATGCCGGTCGTACTCATATCGATAGGCTTTGCCGAATGGTGGAACAAGCGATTAAAGCCGGTGCTAGTACCATCAACATTCCTGACACTGTGGGTTATACCATTCCAAATGAATATAACAGCATCATTACCCAGTTATTTAACCGGGTCCCCAATATCGACCAAGCGGTTATCTCGGTGCATTGTCATAACGACTTAGGTTTAGCTGTTGCCAACTCCATTGCTGCTGTACAAGCCGGAGCTCGTCAAATTGAATGTACCATAAACGGTATTGGTGAACGGGCAGGTAATGCTTCTTTAGAAGAAGTTGCGATGATCATGAAAACCCGTGAAGAGTTTCTAGGTGTACATACTAATATCAATCATCAAGAAATAGCCCGCACTTCTAAATTAGTCAGTCACTTATGTAATATGCCCGTGCAATTAAATAAAGCAATTGTTGGTGGTAATGCTTTTAGCCACTCTTCAGGTATTCATCAAGATGGTATGTTAAAAGCCAGTAATACTTATGAGATTATGACGCCTGAAAGTGTCGGTATCAGTAAAACTAAACTTAATTTAACCTCTAGAAGTGGTCGTCATGTTATTAAACATCGAATGGAAAGTTTAGGCTATCAACAGTCAGATTATGACGTTGAAGAGCTATACACTGCATTTTTAGCTTTAGCCGATAAAAAAGGCCAAGTCTTTGATGATGATTTAGAAGCGCTATTATTTAATACCCAACAACATGAAAATGACGAGTACTTTGCCATAGATGAATTGAATGTTCAGTCTGGTAGTGCCACCTTTGCCACTGCAGGCATTAAATTAAAGATTGGTGAAGAAAGTCAAACTCAGTCAGCTATCGGTAACGGTCCTGTTGATGCGCTTTATCAAGCGATAAAGAAATCAATTGATTTTGATTTTGAAGTCGCAGATTACAAAATATCTAATAAAGGGGCAGGAGAAGATGGTTTAGGCCAAGCCAATATTGTCGTGAAATGGCAAGAAAGAAACTTCCACGGCTATGGTATCGCCACCGATGTTATTGAAGCTTCTGGCCAAGCGCTAATTTCAGCATTAAATGCCATTTATCGAGCTCAGCAAGTAGCTAAGTTACGAGCAGAACGAAACAGTGAAAAAAATTCAAAAATATAGGTAAGTAATAACATGTCAAAAATAGCAATTTTAGCCGGTGACGGCATTGGTCCAGAAGTAATGGTTGAAGCAAAAAAAGTTTTAACCACAGTCGCAAAGAAATTTGATATAGAAATATCAACCACAGATTATGATGTTGGTGGTGCAGCCATTGATAACCACGGTAATGCTCTACCAGCTGAAACCATCGCTGGTTGTGAGGCTGCAGATGCCATTTTATTTGGTTCAGTAGGAGGTCCTAAGTGGGCAAACTTACCGCCGACACAGCAACCTGAAAGATGTGCATTATTAGGTTTGCGCAGCCACTTTGAATTGTTTTGTAATATGCGTCCAGCCACCTTACAGCCAGCATTATCGTCATTATCTACCTTACGTAGCGACATATCTGCACAAGGATTTGATGTACTAGTTATTCGAGAATTAACCGGCGATATCTATTTTGGTGAGCCAAAAGGTCGTCGCGGTGAAGGGGAAGAAGAAACCGGCTTTGACTCGATGTTTTATTCTCGCCGAGAAATTAAACGCATCGCACATTTAGCGTTTCAAGCCGCTAAAAAGCGCAATAACAAAGTGACTTCTGTAGATAAAGCTAATGTTTTAGCCACCAGCCAATTATGGCGCCAAGTGGTTGAGGAAGTTGCTGTTGATTACCCTGATGTTACCTTAGAACACCTTTATGTAGATAACGCTGCCATGCAGTTAGTACGTGATCCAAACCAGTTTGACGTGATGTTATGTCCAAACTTATTTGGAGATATTTTGTCAGATATTTGCGCAATGATCACCGGTTCAATGGGGTTATTACCTTCAGCTAGCTTAAATGCTAACAGCTTTGGTATGTATGAACCTGCCGGTGGTAGTGCTCCAGATATTGCAGGTCTTGGCATTGCCAACCCAATTGCACAAATTTTATCAGCAGCACTGATGTTACGTTACAGCTTAAATGAAGAAAATGCCGCCAAAGCAATAGAAGATGCTGTTGGCAAGGCACTAGATGAAGGTATTTTAACCGCTGATTTATTACCTGCATCTCAGAGGCAGCAAGCTAAGAACACCAGTGAAGTGGGCAACTTTATCTGCCAAAAAATTAACGAGGCTTAATCAAATGACTACAACTACACAAAATACTATGCCAACAACGTTATACGATAAATTATGGCAGCAACATATTGTTGAAGAAAAAGCAGGTGAAACACCGTTACTTTTTGTTGATCGCCATTTAATTCATGAGGTTACCTCTCCACAAGCCTTTGCGAGCTTAAAACATCATAACCGCCCAGTTCGACATCCTGAGCGTACCATAGCAACCATGGATCATAATATTTCAACCCGTTCAATAAAAATTGATGCTGCGGGTGAAGGTGCGGCAAATCAATTGCGTACTTTAGAAAGAAATTGCCAAGAATTTGGGGTTCAACTTTTTGGTATGGGTCACAAGAACCAAGGAATTGTGCACGTTATTGGTCCTGAACTTGGCTTAACCCTACCAGGCACTATTATTGTTTGTGGTGACTCACATACCGCTACCCATGGTGCAATGGGCGCATTAGCCTTTGGTATTGGTACCTCTGAAGTAGAGCATGTTTTAGCGACGCAAACTTTACGTCAAACCAAAGCTAAAACCATGAAAATTGAAGTTAAAGGTCATGTCGGGGTGGGGATCAGTGCAAAAGACATTATTTTAGCCATTATAGGAAAAACCGGCAGTGCAGGCGCAACCGGGTATGTAGTGGAGTATTGCGGTGAAGCCATCCAAGCATTGAGCATGGAAGAGCGTATGACTGTTTGTAATATGAGTATCGAGTTTGGTGCTAAAGCCGGTTTAATTGCCCCTGATAAAACCACTTTTGATTACCTTGAAGGGAAAGAGTTTGCTCCAAAAGGTGAGACATGGACACAAGCTGTTGCTGATTGGTCACAACTTAAATCTGATGATGGTGCTGAATTTGACACCGTACTTACCGTAGAAGCAAAAGATATTAAGACACAAATCACTTGGGGAACAACACCAGGGCAAGTGACCTCGGTTGATGGTTTTGTCCCTTCACCTGATGATTTTAGCGATACCATAGAAAAAGAGTCCTGCGTTAAGGCTCTTGCTTATATGGGCTTAGTTGCTGGTACTAAAATTACCGACATTGAAATTACCAATGTATTTATTGGTTCATGTACCAATTCTCGTATCGAAGATTTACGCGCCGCTGCGGGTGTTGTAGAAAGATTCGGTAAAAAAGTATCCGATAAGGTTACAGCAATTGTTGTACCTGGCTCTTACCGAGTTAAAGAACAAGCAGAAGCAGAAGGTTTAGACAAAGTATTCAGCCAAGCGGGATTTGAATGGCGCTTACCAGGGTGTTCAATGTGTCTCGGTATGAATGATGACAGATTAAAGGAAGGAGAGCGATGCGCTTCTACTTCAAACCGTAATTTTGAAGGTCGTCAAGGTCGAGGAAGTCGTACCCATTTAGTTAGCCCTGAATTAGCAGCTGCATCCGCTATTACAGGACATTTTATCGATTTAAACAATGATTTAAACAAGAAGGCATAATCATGGAAAAATTTAATACTCATACGGGGTTAGTTGTACCATTAGATATTGCAAATGTTGATACTGATGCCATTATTCCCAAACAATTTTTGCAAAAAACCACTCGAACCGGTTTTGCTCAACATTTATTTCATGACTGGCGATATCTTGACTTTGAAGGTACACAAGCTAACCCTAAATTTATTTTGAATGAACCACAATACAAAGGAGCGAGTATCTTACTTGCTCGTGAGAACTTTGGTTGTGGCTCTTCTCGTGAACATGCGCCTTGGTCTTTACAAGAATACGGTTTTAAAGTGATCATCGCACCAAGCTTCGCAGATATCTTTTATGGTAATTGTATCAATATCGGACTTGTGCCGATTATATTGCCAGAAGCACAAATTAATGATCTTTTCATGCAAGCTGAAAATGCTGAACTAGAATTAACAGTGGAACTTGTTAATAATAAGTTAATTTCTCAACATACTACTTATGAATTTAGCTTAGATAAGTTTCATCAATACTGTTTAGAACAAGGTATCGACAGTGTTGGATGGACACTTGAAAAACTTGATATTATTAAATCTTATGAGGCAAAAATGCCCGCATGGCAGTAGATTTACCAAAGCAGTGAAGTGATTTTTTATGACATTTCACTGCTAACATCCTACATATTTATCTCACGGAATATTTAGATGCAAAGCGATAAAAATGAGAATAGTAAAGACATCCCTATTAGCCAATTAAAATCAGGCATGTATGTAGTTTCAGTATCTCGAGGAGATAAATCGGTTAATGTAAAAACCGAGGGCTACATTTATAGTTTAGATAAAATATCATCACTGAAAAAAGCTGGCATCAAACGAGTTGTTATTGATCCAAGCAAAGAAAAAGTACTGCCAACACCAGCAGCCTCTATTAATAATACTTCCTTAAAAGAACGGCTTGCTACACCTAAAAAAGCAATATCCCTCGATCAAGAAATGGCAAAAGCAAATCAGCTTTATACAAATGCTAAAGGTCTGCAACAAAAAGTACTGAATTCAATTATTGAAGGCAGAGTAATCGATACTACCGAAGTTAAAGAAAGTACCGATGCCATTGTTGAATCTATTTTTAGAAATCAAGACGCTTTAGCATGTATGACACGATTACGTCTAAAAGATGATTATTTAATTGAACATTCCTTGAATGTTTCTATATTAATGACGATATTTGCAAAACACTTAGCGATTGATGAAGCTGTCATAGAGCAACTTGCTCTTGGCGCTTTTTTACATGATGTTGGCAAAATACAAATCCGTGATGAGGTACTGAATAAACCGGGAAAATTCAACCCCGATGAATACCAAGAAATGAAAAAACATGTGACATTTGGTATAAAGATATTAGAAGACGCGCCGAATATTTCACATATCGTGATGAGCATAGTTAAGGAACACCATGAACGAATTGATGGTACGGGTTACCCTTTTGCTCTTGCAGAAGAAGCTATTTCAAAATATGGCCGTATGATCGCGATTGTTGATAGCTATGATGCGATGACTGCAGAAAGGGTTTACAAAGCAGGCATGCATCCTATTAAGGCTTTTAAAATACTCGTCAAAGAATCACTTGTTGCTTACGATACTGAACTCGTCGAACAATTTATTCAATGTTTAGGTATTTATCCAATAGGGACATTAGTTAAGCTTACCAGTGGTAAGTTGGGCTTAATTAGCCGACTTAATAAACAAAAGCCTTTACAGCCCTTTGTCAGAGTTTTTTATAATACACGGCTAAATCAAGCCATCGCCATCGAAGAAGTCGACTTAAGTAAAGCCAAATATAACGACCAAATAGACTGTTGTATCAAACCAGAAGAATTTAAAATCAATTTATTCAGTTTTTTTAAAAAAGCCTTTATTGAGTGATTTTCAACGCTAAAGGTCTCACCAACTTGATAAGGCCGGCATGGTAAATTGTTCATTTTGATAAATTAAAACGACCTCTTGTGGCAAAATCTCTCCTAAAACCACCCCTTTTGCTATTTGTTCACCTTCACGGCGGTCTTCACCATTAACCCGCACCCAGCCTTGTCTTTCGGTTGCATAGATATGCATCTCAAATTGTAAAGATGGCAAACTGTTTTGTAGCCAAGCAGGCATTTGATGAACCGCCTTTAAAGTTCTTTTTGGTATTAAAGCAGGATCCGTTTCAAAGGTCCCCTTTTCAACATTCACATCTTGAACTTGAGTATCATTCACTGCTTCTTTAAAACGAGCGAGTAAGTCTTGTGAAACTCCAGGTTTCGCGACAATGTCGTAAGTTTCATCTTTGAATAATGGTTTCACTCTTTCTGGTTGATAACCTAAAACTCTCGGTTGTTGCTCATCGGTAATTGATTCATCAGTTACCGCTTCGTTTATAAGTGATTCATTACTTACATCAGTTTTCACAGCTGACGTTGCTGGTAATGTTGAATCTAACTTAGTACTAGGAACGATGGCTTTGCTATCAGGAGTTGTTTGAATAACTTCCCTATTTGACGTTTTTCCAATTAAGGTTTCTTTTGCCAGCGGTGTTTTAACTACCTCAGGCTTAATTACATCATGTTGCTGAAAGCCATACCAGTAACCAGAAAAAACAGCCAAGCTAAGCATTGCGCCTACAAACATCACTTTTATCGGGGTTTGCTGCCAAAAATGCTTTATCTCACCTTGTTGGCCTAATGCTTCAATAGCCGATTGTTGAACAATTTTACTATTTATAACGGTATCGTTTTTTCCATAAGCAATTATTAAAGCGCGGTCGCAAAGTAAATTTACTACACGAGGTATACCGTGAGAGATGCGATGCAACATCGAAATAGCGGCCTTATTAAATAGTGGTCGAGTACATTGAGCTACTGAAAGCCGGTGTTCAATGTATCGCTTTAGCTCTGGTTTTGTTAACGGTAATAAATGGTAGCGGGCCGTGATACGTTGCGCAAGTTGCCGTAAATCTCTACGTTGCAATAATTGCTGTAATTCTGGTTGCCCAATTAATATCACTTGTAATAGCTTTTTGGTATTTGTTTCTAAATTGGTTAATAACCGCAATTGCTCTAACACTTCAGGTTTTAAATGTTGTGCTTCATCGATAATTAATAAGGTATTTATATTGTCATGATGATTTTTTAACAATTTATTTTGAATTTTATCAGTGAGATATTTTAAAGTTGCTCCGGTCTTTTTGTAACGGACTTTAAAATTATCACAAATAGTTGCTAGTAGTTCTTCACATGACAAGGTCGGGTTTAAAATAAAGGCTGCTTGAGTATTCTCCGGCAATTTCTCCATGACACTACGGCTGATGGTTGTTTTTCCTGTACCAACCTCCCCTGTTAGTAAAACAAAGCCGCCATTGTCCCCTAAACCATAACTTAAGTGCGCTAATGCTTCACGGTGACGATCACTCATAAACAAATATGCAGGATCTGGTGCGATGGTAAATGGTGCATCGCTTAAGCCAAAGTATGCTGTGTACATGGTTACCTAAAATTTAATAAAAAGCTTGTCGAAATTAACCTGTAAGTAGTGAGAAGTCAAAGTATCAAAAATATAATCCCTTATGGTAAACTTTGCTTTTCATCACTAATATTTTTAAACATGACCGAACAAACTATTCACTCTTCTCTTGAAACCTACCTTGTGGGTGGTGCAGTACGAGATCAACTCTTATCACGAGATATTGTAGAACGTGATTATGTAGTGGTAGGCAGTACGGTTGAACAAATGCTCGCCCTAGGTTTTACCCAAGTAGGTAAAGACTTTCCGGTTTTTCTTCATCCAAAAACCAAAGAAGAATACGCCTTAGCCCGCACAGAAAAAAAGCAAGGACAAGGATATACAGGTTTTGTTTGCCATGCCTCGCCGGATATATCATTAGAACAGGACTTACTTCGCCGTGATTTAACCGTCAATGCCATGGCTTTATCGAATACAGGCGAATTAATCGACCCATTTAACGGACAACAAGATTTAATTGACCGCATACTTCGACATGTTTCACCCGCGTTTGAAGAAGATCCGCTAAGGGTATTACGTGTTGCACGATTTGCTGCTCGTTATCATTATTTAGGCTTTATAGTTGCCGAAGAAACACTGCAGTTAATGACCCAGATAAGCAAAAGTGGCGAATTATCGACAATATCAGCTGAACGTATCTGGCAAGAAATGGCAAAATCACTCTCGGAGAGCAATCCTGAGGTGTTTTTTAAAGTATTACATACATCAGGTGCCCTTCAAGCAATATGGCCTGAATTAGACGCATTATGGGGAATGATCCCCCCTGTCGAACAGCAAACAGAAATCTACTCAGGTATTCATACCATGCAGGTCTTACAACGATCGGTAAAGTTATCTCCTAAGCTCAGTGTACGCTTTGCGGCTTTATGCCATGACTTAGCTAAAAGGAGAACATCCACAGAGTCTTTAGATACTCTTCAGGGTTGTGAGCCTGGCGGTTTAACATCAATTGAAAGAGCCTGTGATGTATTAAAAGTCCCCAATAAAATAAAGTCATTGGCGTTAAAGGTTTATCAGTTCCGCTCACAATGCCATCAAGCACTAGGGTTAGATCCTCAAAGCATATTGAAATTGTTTGATCGTCTTGATGTATGGCGTAAACCTGAAGAATTTAACGACTTTCTATTAGCATGCCAAGCCGCTGCAGCTGGTAGGTTAGGCTTTGAAGAAGCGAGTTACCCTCAAGCTGATTATTTAACAGAACTATATACACTTTGTTTAGCAGTAAGTCCTAAAGTTTTTGTTGAGCAAGGTTTAAAAGGTTTTGAGATAAAACAAGCCATGCAAAATGAAAAGCTAGCCATTATTAGAGATAACCTTAAATCTTAATATCTTTTATTCCATCTGTAGGTCGTCATTTAGATAGGTCGTTATGAACGTAGTGAGGCACGACAATTTACTTTCAATTCTGCTCAACCCTTTTTGTCGTGCCTCGTTTCACTCGTGACGACCTACGACATTCCGAACTTCCTGACCATAAATAACAAGGTTAAAACCTTGTCTACAACATCGCCCTGTGGGCGAGGATTTATCCTTGCGAATCGTCACTCTTTCACATCGACGTGCATGGATGCACTAATGCCGCGAAGGCAAGGATGCCTTAGAGCGGCCATGTGACCGTGACATACCGTTGATGTACAGGATGTACGAATGCCTTGAAAGGCAGGAGCCTGAGAAAGGCCATCCTGAACATCGTCGTTCTTTGCCATCCATGGCACCACGACATACCGTTGAT
>Ga0209291_1004062_pt1 | contig 10386 bp, 6 predicted proteins | sample GOMGulsemesocosm_FD_184633 | JGI IMG/M metagenome (GOLD analysis project Ga0209291, IMG submission 184633) | Methane-oxidizing microbial communities from mesocosms in the Gulf of Mexico - GOM9B Gulf of Mexico (SPAdes) (version 2) | ecosystem: Environmental > Aquatic > Marine > Cold seeps | place... | reverse complement strand
AATTTGGTTTAGTTAACTTCTTCTCACTGATTGACCAGCCGGAAGGTGTGTTTAATATCGTTACGCCTTAGCGGGTATTGATGAGAAAGTATTGGGTAAACAAAGGCACGCTAATTAGCGTGCTTTATATTGATTACAGTAGCAGCCTGGAGCAGTTAAGGTACGACAAAGTCGCTTGGTGTTCACATGAGAAAACTGAGAAAGGTAACTCGTTTGTGGACTGAAATGGCTTAGAGTTTTAGCTTCAAAGGTTGCTGTTCGCATTACAGAATGTATGGCTAAATCAAGATTAACGCCGCATTAAGGTGTGAGCAACGCTAACCACCTAATCCATTACGCCTTAAACACAAAACTAACCTTGAACTAAAAATGCCAAGTGTTGGGAATCACTCTTAAATACTTTGTTTATTATATGTATTTAAACACTTCCGCTCGTAAGTCTGCTGGTGCAGCTGAAGAGGTCATAAATGCTTTGATCTGTGCCATATATTCTCTGTTCGTTCCGACTACGTAACGCTCACATTGGCTATAGACAGCCATTGCAAGATAAGTAGTAAAAAGTGGTGAAAGATCCATATCTAAATTTACAGAAGGCGAGTAAGTGATCAACAGATTATTAGACAATGGCATAATAAATTTTGACTTAAACCCAAACATTTTTATTAGGTCTTCAAAAAGTAGAGGGTTATCTCCGGTTAAAAAGTTATTCCACCCATTTTCATCAGGAGAAATTTGATGTACTTTCCATGACTGGAAGTCACCTTCGTGGACTCTTAAATCAAACGTTAATAATGGCAAAATAAAATTTCTAAAGTAGAGTCTAAAGCCTTTGTAGGTTTCAATGAGTACCTTTATCTCATCACAATCACCGATATTTACACCGTTTAAGGTAAGTTTGTCACCAAACTTAGTCAGATCTAAATCTTTAATATACTCTTCTACAATAGGGTCTAAAATTGGCATACGCCAAAACTGAAAAGCAATGAATGTTTTTAGAAGATATATACCGTCTTTAGATATTAACTCATCCGAAGGCAGCCCCTTACGAATTAAGTCGAAGAGCTGACCTTGAGGAGATTCGATATTACCATAAAGTTTTTCCAATTCATCAGTATGCACTCCTTCACGAAAAATAGTATTTCTATACTTTTCAAAGAGAGTCGTTCGAGGTGTCTGTTTATCTTTTTTGAATGAGTTCAGTTTTTATCAAAGACTTGAACACGACCAGATTCTGCAACGAAACCTCGTAAGTAAAGTTGTGGAACATAATGATGATTAATAGAACTCAAGAGTTACCTCATTCATATAACGTCTTATTTATACAGAATTGCACTTTAATTTAACAATAATCAAACAGTACCAAACTTATCCTCTATTACAAATATATAGCTTAAATTAACTATCCTAAATCAAACAAAAGCGAAGAAAAAATAATTATATTTATATAAACCCGTGTAAATGCATAACCAAAAAATAAAGTTTTCATACGATTTTAGGAAGTTAAAATAAAGATTATTTGCAGTATAAATCCACGTTGTCCACCCAAAACGATAAATCTTATAATATCTGTATATGAAGCTAGGTTATCGATTACAAAATATATGTAAAATCAACATGTACATATTCCTCAAATAGAACAAGCAGTGACAAGTAAAGCTGTTCGTACTTGCCATTATGAAATGTCCTGTGTTGGGAACAGTCGATCGAATTAGTCGAAAGGCAAATATAATAAAGAAAATGGCTTCTACTTCAGTTAAAGGAGAAATGTCGAAAACACTTGTTAAAATAATTCCTTTACAGGTATGAACACACGTTTAATTACGCCTTAGTAACTCTGGCCCTAAAAAATACGGCTGGCCCCATTCACGTCAAGAAATCATACCTGTAATTTACTATAAAAAGTGGCTCGTGATTATTCTGTTACAGCCACGATAATTAATACAGTGATAAATATTACCAAATTTCGTAATTATTTTTAGTACGTTTTTTATTTAATGGTTGCGTCTCTTGAGAGTATTAAATTAATGGAACTTCATTTATACCTAAAAAATAGCTCAAAGTGCTGATAGAAATAACACAGAATAAAATAAAGCCGATATATTCTATAAATGAGATTAACAGTAATAAAGTAACACCCCACCAAAAGCTAGCTGTACTTTGTCCTAATGTGGCTGTATTCATTGATAAAAATATGAGCTGGTATAAATACACAATTCACCATTCAATTTTTTAACTCAATGAAGTTTCCACATCACGTTTTGTTGAAGCTGAATGACTTGTGAAACTCAGCGATTTAATTATACTTCTATGCTGTATTTTATAATATTTAATGAAGATATATCATGAAAAGAAGAAAATTTCTCTTAGCTTTGTCTGCTCTACCGGCTATTATTTTAGCTGATTCAGCTGTCGCTGGTTGTTTGCAATATCAAACTTATAGTGTAAGTTGCGGCCTTTGCGGAGGTGATGGACGAGAGGACTCAGGCAGAAGGATTGGCTTGCCTCGCAGTGAATGGAAAAACAAGCATACTTGCAGGGCTTGTGGAGGCAGCGGGAGAGTAAATAAAAGAAAGTGCGTAAGGAGTGAAAGGACTAGACCTTCTAGCAGTGTTCAAAAATAGATCATAATCAATTAGTCTCTTGAGGCCTTTTTCAAAAGTACTGATAATCATTAGCGTTGAAAGTTAAAATAAACTCTATCCTTGAATATGTATGATTCTATACCAACTAACCTGAACTCGGGATAAAAGATTGAACTAAAAGCTAGCTCTGCGAACAGAACATTTGACCAAAAAAGTACAATCGCAAGAAGCTAGCTTTGAACAAATTAGTTGATTTATTCTGTCATATCATGATTTCTGTAAAGTATTCATATCGTAATGGCAAAAAACATTAATTGAAAGTGGTGATCGTAAGCGCAATAGAGTAAGTCGCCTATCTCACAGTGAAATAATGACCATTATTATTGCGTTCCATATGTCACATCACCGTGACTTCAAAAACTATTATCTCGGTCTTATTCGTCGTTATCACCTTCAAAATCTTCATACATTACTCAGTTATACGCATTTTTTAGAAATTACGCCTTCTGTTCGCGTCCCCTTAAGTGCTATTTTACTCTCCTGAAAGGTAAGCCCATATGAAGTTTGTTGTGGTTAGGTAATATTGGCCACAAGTTTGTAAGTTTCTAGCTATGGGGGAACCGCCTTAGCATTATACCTAATCTAGTTTCAGGGTCCTAATTGTGCTCGCAATAGTGTTTGCATTAGTAGTTGTTATATGACAAATCACTTCCATTCTTCACACTAGTAAATCTATGGCAAATCAACATGAATATATTGTGAGTGAGTTAAAGCACTAACACACTTTGGGGCAGTTTCGTGTCAGCTGAGATAATTCTGACACGTGTATGGATATGTAAACATCTCGATTTTAGTTAACTTTATTGCCCATTTTATAATACGTAAATGCCAAATGAATAGCTTCAGCCTGACTTTTACCTTCAGATACTAGCTGTTCAATCTCTTCAACTATATTTTTTTGTACTTCTATTGGAGGCAAGTTTTCGATATCGATATCCATATTCATAATATCTTCGGTGCTAATTTCCATTTTATTCCTTCATCATTTATTCAAATAATATAAGTTTAACATCTTACGTATAATTGAGCTCAGCATCCCCAATTTTGTCTTGCTTTGGTTTTAAGTAAGCATAAATAGCTGCTTTCTTATGCTGCGAGCATAAAAAAGCACGTCATCAGACGTGCTTGTTAGTTTTAATATTAGGTTATTTAATAACTAATACGTGTAGCTCACTTTAATACCAAAGGTACGTTCTGGACCAAACACACCAATGACGGGACCTGATGTTGCGCCTGAACCATAACCGTAGCCATATTTAGCCAAGGTATATTCCTCATCCAATAAGTTCTTAGCCCAAACATTGACTGCAAGCTCACCGGTTTTTAATGGTATTTCGGCAAGTGTTAAATCAAGGTTCAGCAGCGAGAAGCTGTCATTTTCTAAGATCTCTAAGCCATTATTACTGCTGTAAAACGCACCACGGTAAATATTGGTTAACAATACAGTTGGTTGGCCAAAGTCTGTCTTATCAAAACGATAAATAAACGAGGTCAGAATGGTTTGTTCTGGTGACTGCGGGATCGCATCAGGAACATCACGTGTTATTGGGTTAATGTCAGTTTCGCCACCAATACGTGATTTGACTTCATCTCTGTGGCTATATTCGTCATATTCCATTTGTAAATATGAATAGTTGAATTTAATCATGGCGTTTTTAGATAGGAAGGCAAATAAGTCCAGATCAACACCGTATGAGTGAGCTTTTTGGACATTGTAGGTATCGACCATAGTGGGATGTACACGGTTCGATGTATTCGCTTGGTGGTTATCAATATCGTTGTAAAAAGCTACTGCGTTTAGCTGTAATGCACGGTTAGCAAAGTTGCCCTGAAAACCTATATCGTAGGTCATCATAGTTTCTTCATCAAACCCGCTTTCGAAGTTTTCAACACCGGCAAGGGCATTAAAGCCGCCTGGATTCCAACCTTTACGTACAGAAGTATAAATATTCTTTTCACGACCAATTTCGTAATTGAATTTAATCGACGGTAATAACATTTGGAATGATGCTGAGCTTTCTATATAAACATCATCGATATCATTACCAGCACCAGCGTTACCTAGAGCACCAGGACAAAGCGCTGTCACTAAAGCCCCTGCGAATGGATTAAGTGGGTGATTTGGATTTACGATAGCGCCATCTGCTGGTGCGAATTGGCAATTGCCATCGTACTGTTTGTTAGCATCAACATTCACCCATTCTTGACGTAGTCCAGTGGTAATAGTTAACTTGTCATTAAGGACCGTTGGAATAAAGCTAGCTTCAGCATAGACAGCGATATTTTCTAACTCACCTTGGGTTGAGGTGGCAAAGTTGGATGTTTGTGTACCTTCATATAAGTCACCAGGAGCAACCGTTATCCCATTAGGTAAAGTGTAATCGGTGTTATTAACATAGCGAGAATTGTCGGCGTGAGCTGTTGAGTCACTATCTTCGGCATAATACAGAGAGCCAAGAGTGAAGTTAATACGATCATTTAGCACGCTGCTGTTTAAACGAAACTCTTGTGACCACTGGCTGACATCTAAAGAACCGCCCGCGGTTGATTCTTGGGTACCGATAACAGCATCTGTATTACCGTCTGCTCTTCGAAACGAACTGATAGATTCGAATTTAGTACGCTCATTAAACTGCCACTCTATACCAAGGCGATGGCCGTCAGCAGTATGATCATTACTGTCTTCTAAATATAAATCTGTCGATGTTTGGCGATCTTCATTCGCATCACCGGGATTTAAACTATCACTGGCCAACAATTGGATATAAGGGCTGATGTAGTCAGCATCAGAATAGTCATAGGCATAATCTACGGTGAGCTTTTCATTTGGTGTCCAGCGTAGTGCACCAGTGAAGGCGCTGGTATCAATGTCACCAAAATTACCGGTAGCTCTTTCATCGGTTGATTCGATAGCCCCTTCTCGGTTAAAACTTGAAATACTAAAACGACCGCTTAAGGTATCGCTAAGCGGGATATTAATCATGGTTTTAGATTTTAATTCATTCTGACTACCAACTGTGAACTCTTGTTTTAGCTCAAATTCATCCGTTGGTTTGACAGATACGTAGTTAACACTACCAGCCAATGCATTACGGCCTGAGTTAGTTGTTGGTCCGCGACTATAGACAACATCATCAAGGTCTGCCACGTCTGCGGCGAGTCCAACGGTTCTGCCCATGTAGACTTGGTCATGGTTAATGGTGACCGCACTATTTTTTGTGGCTTGGGTATCTAAGCTGGAAAAGCCTCGAATAAAGACTGCGCGTGATGCTTTCGTTGTTGGTAGTGGCGCTAGGTTTATTTCAGGGATCTCGGTTTTATTTTCGACAGTTTCTTGCGTTAATGTGATTGCTTTTGTATCACTGATACCTTCCTTAGCAAATGATGTTATTGGTAATAATGCACCGATAATTACCGGCGCAATTGGGATTACTTTTGATTTCATCATAACGACCTTTCCTTGGATTAACATTTTCTTAACGATGGCGGAAAGGTATCACAGCAAATACGCATTTTATTTATCATTTTACGCCATATATAACAGCTTGTTGTGTATTTGTTGTGGTGCCAAATTGTAATTATTAGCTTATATCAATTAGTTAGTTGTATTTTATTTCAACTTCACGATGTAGGAGACAGGGCGTCACGGTTGGCGTTAAATGATAAATTCATTGTTACTGAGCTGTGATATCTTGAACGTGTTTTCAATCACTCATCACGAAGGAATAATTTCATGGATACGAATAGACTATTTCGATTTACAGCACTCTCTGCTGTCGTTGCATTATCGACATTGACGTCGGGTTGCTCGATGATAAACACTGATGCTCAACCCAAAGATATTCCTGAGTATAAGTTGACGGATTGGGAACCAAGTGGTGTGCCGAACGCAGGACCTATGAGTACCACGGTTCCGGTTTTAAATACCTTTCATACGATGCATGGCAGTATTAATAATACCGATCAACTAATGATAGTTACTGCACCAGAGCAAAAATTATCTTGGGTTGCTGAGACCCAGTTTTATGTGCCAGAAGGTCCGTCTATCGACCAACAAGGTAATTTATATTTCAGTCCATTTCGTCCAAATGAAGATGTGAGTCTGGTTGCGCTTGATGGTAAAACAGGTGAGCGACGTTGGACATTACCAGCTCATGGTGATATTAGCGGTTCTGGTGCGACGTTAATTCTTAATTCACCTGAACATGACCAAGAAGTTATTTATCATTCGACCTATCAGAATATTTGGGCGGTCACCACGGATGGCAACATTCTATGGACGCAAAAAACAGGCTTAACATGGGATAACTCTCAGACGGCATCACCGCATGCATGGGGGGTTAATTTTGTACCCGGCTTAAATGCATTAAGTGTGGTGACGGGGAATGGTAAAATTATGTTGTTTGACCGCTTAACAGGCGATGCATTATTAGTTGAAGCATTTGATTTACCTGGATCACCAGCAGTGAATAATTATGATGCGCGCCCGCCTGAGTTTGTACGTAATTGGGCAGATGAAGCCGCGGCAGAACAATTTGGCAAACCACAAAGTGGTAACGGCCTATTTACTACGATCACCGATATTATTTTTGGTGGTGGTCGTGAAGTAACGAATTTTTATGCCAGTGATCCAATTTCGAATCGTTTATATGTTGCTGCAACCGCACCTGATGAACTCGATGGTACCAAAGACAATATCTCTGAACTTGGTGCCTTGTATGCGTTAGATATTAAAGCGACGACAGAAGGCCGTTACAAATTAGACATTGCAGGGCGTTTTGATTTTGATGGCGGGACTGGTGCCACACCATCAGTCAGTAACGATGGTCAAAAAATATTTACCACAGATGATCACGGTAATATCATCGCGCTTTCTCGTGATTTAACCGAAATTTGGCGTGTTAATGTGGGTGAAAAAATCGCGGCATCACCAGCAATAGGTTCTGATAATGGTGAGATTTATGCCATCACTATGCATAAAATTGTCAAACTACAAGATAACGGTGATTCAGGTGAACTAGTCTGGAATGCTAATATTGATATGTTCCCTGACTTTAATTCAATTAACGCCTTAACCCCGACAATTACTGCCAATGGTGTTGCTGTGAGTGTTGGTGCGGTGAAAAGCTATGGTAGCGTTGATTTAATGGTTGGCGTAGGCTTTGGACTACTGGATAAAGACACGGGGAATGTGATCAGCTTTGTTGAAGGTGCGGAAGAATCAATAGCAGTAACCGTTGTGGCTCCTGATGGTGGTTTTGCTATTGGCCACTCGCCAACACGTCGCTTAGCTGCGAAAGGTATATTAGGTGATAACTCAGATGTTATTATTGGTGGTGTTGCTCGCTATGTACCAACGAATCCGGAATTAGTTGCCCGTGATGCAGTCTGTATGGCGGTACGTTATACCGAACGTCAGCAAAGTTATAGCAAGATAGATAATGAACATGCTTATCAATGGGATAAAAAGCAGATTAACGTGTTAGTTAATCAGGCTGAGAATGCGCTGGGGCGTGAGCTAGGTGAGTTAACTCAAGAGTGTGAAGCATTAACCGTACAATTAGATAAAGTAGAAAACACGGCAGCGTAATACTTATATTTAAACATTAAATGAATGAGCGATGATTACAGTTTTAGTAATCATCGCTTTTTTTATGGGAAAACATGATGTTAATAAGGAAACGAATAGTAATTTATATTAGACTCTGGAGCATATATTAGAGTGTTGAGTTAACTCACGGAGTAATAATGGCTTTTTATGATAAACCAGCTGAGATGTCAGCGTTTAATGCAAAGTTTGAAGCACAGAAAATTGCCTTTGCACCCGTTGCATTTCAGGTTGCACGTTGCCTATTAAAGTTTGGTATTTTAAAAGCGGTTGATGAGGCTGGTAAACAAGGCATTAGTTTATCGGCATTGACAGACAAGCTTGATACCAGTGAATACGGTATCAGTGTCTTGCTGGATATGGGGCTAAGCATGGGCTTAGTGTGGCAACAAGATGACAACTTCATTTTAGATAAAGTGGGCTACTTCTTACTTAACGATGATATGGCATTAAAGAATCTCGATTTTACCCACCATGTTTGTTACCAAGGTCTGTTTGATTTAGATAAAGCCATTGAAACCGGTACGCCAGCTGGCCTGCATGTATTTGGTGACTGGAAAACAATCTACCCAGGTCTAAGTCAACTACCTGAAGAAGCGAAAAGAAGTTGGTTTGAATTTGATCATTACTATTCAGACCATGCCTTTCCTGAAGTACTGGCATTATTGTTCGAACATAATCCAAAACACATTTTAGATGTGGGTGGTAATACCGGTAAATGGTCATTAGCGTGTACTAAGCATGATGCTGATATTAACGTGACTATTATGGACCTTCCTGGCCAGCTTAACGTTGCACTGGCGAATGCCAAAGCGGCGGGCGTTGACGATCGTGTACACGGTCATGAAACCGATCTACTTGATGAAAGCCGTACTTTCTTTGCTGGCGCAGATACCATCTGGATGAGTCAGTTCTTAGATTGTTTTAGCAAAAGTGAAATTTTAAGCATTCTAAAGCGTGCCGCTGATGTGATGACTGCCGATAGCCGTTTATATATCTTAGAAACCTACTGGGATAGACAGCCTTATGAGGCCGGTGCTTATTGTGTTAACGCAACCTCTATCTATTTTACAGCTATGGCTAATGGTAATAGTCGCATGTACCACTCAAAAGATATGATGCGTTTGATCCAAGAGGCGGGCATGTACGTAGACCAAGATACCGATGATTTGGGTCTAGGGCATACTTTACTAGCTTGTAAGAAGAAATAAGCAATAACAAGTAAATCGACGAGATATTTTGTAAGCGAAAGTAAGCGTGATTATTGTTGAATTTACAATCGAATAACAAGTATGAGTTTATAAAATAGAATAAATCATCCTTCGTAACTCGTTGATACATATTGCTATTAATATTTAGTTATTGATTTATTATTGATGATTAATTACTATGGCGGCATATTTATTGCCGCCATTTTAGTTTTAGGAGAAACCGTTGAAGTTACATCTAGAAAGTATTAGCTCTTGGTCAACTTCCGGCGCTGAAAAAACTAACAATACCGACGGTATGCAAAAAAAATCATCAGTTTGGCCAAAGTTAGAGTTTGTGCCGGCAATGCAACGTCGTCGTTTAAGTCCTTTCGCTAAAATTGCGCTGTATACGGCTGAAAAAGCGCTCTCTACACCTTCTATATTGGCTGAAACACCAGAGTCTGAAGAATCAGAACAATCTGCACAAATTGATATTGTATTTTCGAGTCGTCATGGCGATCTGCATAAAACCGCCGAACTACTGACCGAGTTAACTGCAGAGCAAGACATTTCCCCAACCGCATTTAGTACTTCTGTACATAATGCTGTGCCAGGTTTATACAGTATTCTCAAACAAAACAAACAAGCAATTAACGCTATTTCTGCAGGTCAAGATAGTTTCTTTTATGCGTTTGTTGATGCTTACGCGAGGCTCAAATCAGGTCGTGCGAATAAGCTACTTATCGTGCATGTCGATCGTGAACTGCCAGAATTGTATTCACAGTTTCAAGATGAACAGCAAGTGGATCATGCTGTTGCTATGGTGGTGACGTTAGCACCTACGCCAACGACAATTGCAACGTTAGATATTAATTTTAGCGCATCCTCTGGATCTGAAAAAGACGATAAGCAAGGTGCTCTACAACACGAGCTACAAGATTGCTCT
>Ga0209291_1004061_pt1 | contig 10388 bp, 7 predicted proteins | sample GOMGulsemesocosm_FD_184633 | JGI IMG/M metagenome (GOLD analysis project Ga0209291, IMG submission 184633) | Methane-oxidizing microbial communities from mesocosms in the Gulf of Mexico - GOM9B Gulf of Mexico (SPAdes) (version 2) | ecosystem: Environmental > Aquatic > Marine > Cold seeps | place... | reverse complement strand
TCCCAAGCCCTAGGATCCCAGCCAATTATCAGATTACTAACACCTAATGTTTGATAAAACTTTACTGTTTTAGCAAAGTTTTCTTCACTAAGTTGTTCAAATGAAATATGAGCACCACTACCCTTCAGTCCTAATGTATCCAAAACCTTTTTTATAGCGGGAGCATCCCCATTGAACTCTCCAAATTCACCTGCGAATTCTACACCTACAAACCCCATATCTGCGAGTTGCTTTAATGTATCGCTAAAGTTTGTTTTTACATCATCTTTAACCGACCACAGTTGAACACTTAACGAAGGAACTTCAATGGCACACGTAGGAAAAGCACCTAAAAAGCATAAACTAACCAGACATCTTATATTTTTAAATACGTTCATTATTTATCCTAATTTAATCAGTAGCTTATTAACTGTTAACGGGGTTAACTTCAACATCAATTTTTTGTTTATCTTGAATTGTTCTTCGATAGAAAAAATATAAACCAGCAAAGGCAAAAATAAGAGCCGCAGGAAATAGCGCTAAATTTGCTAATACTGCCTGTCCTGATATTAATTCACTTTCAGCATCTGTAAGTTGCAAGGACTGAGCTTGGGTTTTTGCAACGTCGATCCAATGACCAATAACAGGATTCCAAAGACTGACCGCAAACATACCTATACCACCAATTAAAGACATGCCTAACGCACCAGTTTTTGGTGTATATTCAGCAACGCAACCTAACATGGTCGGCCAGAAGTAAGTGACACCAAGTGCAAAAAATATCGCCGCGATATAGACCATATTTCCTTGAGATATACTCATTAAATATATTCCAATAGTTGCAAATACCGATGAAACAAATAGAACACCAATGGGGTTTAATCGGTTAATCAATGGACCCGCATAAAAACGTCCGACTGCCATTAATCCAGTGATCAAAGCTAATATAAGCATAGGTGATGCACCAGACGAGCCTAATATTCTCTCAATCCATTGCTGAGTACCTAGTTCACTCGTTGCAGTTAACGTCATGCATACCGCGAGGAATATAAATAACGGCGAGGCAAGAAATTTTATGTTTTCTAAGGTGGAATGTTTTTTCTTATCAAACAATGGGAATGCAGTTTTCAATAACAAATAACCATAAGCGAAGGTTGGCAATAAAATCATTGAAACTTGAGCTTGCCAACTAAAAGAAGCTTGGGTCATAAAATTTGAAATAAGTGCACCAATAACGATACCGGCAGGAAACCAAACATGAAATCTATTTAGCATGGTTGTTTTGTTTTGAGGATAAGATTCCGTTATGAGTGGATTACAGCCTGCTTCAACAGCGCCATTGGCAAAACCAATTAAAAATGTTGAAATTATCAAGCCCATAAAGCCATCTGCAGTTATAGTTAAAACTAACCCCAACAAGTGGCAGATAAACGCTAAGCTAATTAATTTTTTAGCACCAATTGCATTATATAAAGCACCACCAAAAATAGTCGCTAATGGAAAACCCAAAAATGCCATCGAATTAACCCAACCAAGTTGCAGACCAGATAGCCCAAAATCAGTACCGAGTTGTCCTAATATACCTGCACGAATGGCAAAGGTCATCGAAGTAACTAATAACGCTAAGCAACATAAGCGGAATATTTTTTTTTGTTCTTGTTCACCCATCATGTTTATTTCCTTCGTTTATGCCTAAAATACGTTGATTCATTTGATAATCTTGTTTTACACCAGCAAAGTCATCGAATGCTTTATCTGTTGGGCGAATAATATGCTTATTAATAAATTCTACCCCCTCTTTTGCTCCATCAAGTGGATGTTTAATGCAACACTCCCACTCCATTACAGCCCATCCTTCAAATCCGTACTGAGTTAACTTGCTAAAGATAGCCGTAAAATCTATTTGACCATCGCCTAACGACCGAAATCGACCAGCGCGATCAATCCAGGCTTGATACCCGCCATAGACACCACATCGACCATTAGGGGTAAATTCTGCATCTTTAACATGAAATGCTTTTATTCTAGGGTGATAAATATCAATAAAGGCCAAATAATCAAGCTGCTGTAGAACAAAGTGGCTTGGATCATAAAGTATGTTAACCCTAGGGTGGTGATTGGTCGCCGCAAGGAACGCTTCGAAGCTCAAGCCATCATGTAAGTCCTCACCTGGATGGAGTTCATAACAAACATCTACACCTGCTTGATCAAAGCAATCAAGAATGGGTAACCATCGTTTTGCTAACTCACCAAAGCCCTGTTCAACAAGTCCTGCAGGTCGCTGCGGCCATGGATATACAGTAGGCCATAATAAAGCCCCAGAAAAAGTAGCGTGAGCAAATAACCCAAGGTTTTTACTTGCTACGGCGGCATACTTTAATTGTTCAATTGCCCATAATGTTCTAAGTTCGTTATTACCTCTAACGCCTTCTGGTGCAAAGCCATCAAAGATTTCATCGTACGCAGGATGAACTGCCACTAACTGACCTTGAAGATGAGTAGACAACTCACTAATTTCTAGACCATATTCACGAACTGTCGTTAATATGTCTTCACAATATGAAGGACTGGTAGCAGCAAGTTCTAAGTTGAATAATCGACTATCCCAAGTGGGAATTTGAATTGCTTTAAAACCAAGTTCTCCTGCCCACTGACAAATTTCCGTTAAGTTATTAAAAGGCGTTTCATCGCCAACAAACTGTGCTAAAAATATTGCAGGTCCTTTAATTTGTTTCATAACGTTAGTTACCTACACCTATTTCTGATTCTGATTCTGATTCTGATATTTTTAAGTCATGCCATTTTGTTTCTGATTGGTGAGCACTAACAACATTTTCAATAAATGCCATACCTCTTATAGCTTCATCAATACCGGCTATATCAAATTGACGATAATCAACCGACTCATCATCTTCAAAAGCAAGCACTAATTTACTGAAATTGTTATAAAGATTAGCGAAAGCCTCAATATAACCTTCAGGGTGTCCCGCTGGCGTTCGTATTGCATTACGAGCCTCAGTGCAAAGCTCCCCAACACCCGTACGAATAAGCTGACTAGGTTTATCATTGTATTTAAGCCATAATGAATTGGGTTCTTGCTGAGACCAATCTAGGCTTGCAGAGTCCCCATAAACCCTTAGTCTAAGATTGTTCTCCTCACCTACGGATATTTGACTTGCCAATAATACACCTCGAGCACCAGAATTAAACCTCAGTAAAACAGTACCGTCATCGTCTAATTGACGTTCATCTACACATGTATTTAAATCGGCACATAGCTGAGAAATTGATAAGCCGGTCACATATTCCGCTAAATTAGCGGCATGGACACCAATATCTCCCATACAACAACTTTTACCACTTTGTTGGGGATCTAAACGCCATACGGCTTGTTTACCAAATTCGTCATCTTTATTTGCTAACCAGCCTTGAGAATATTCAACCACGACTTTTCGAATAACACCAAGTTGTCCTTGGTAAACTAAGTGTTTTGCTTGTTTTATCAGCGGATAACCGTTGTAGGTATGCGTTAATCCATACAACTTCCCCGTTTGTTTAACTATTTTTTGTAACATCAAGGCTTGAGCTAAATCAATTGTTGCTGGTTTATCAGACAACACATGAAAACCACTTTCCAAAGCAGATTTTGCAATAGGAAAATGCAAATGGTTAGGCGTTACAATCGCAACAAAATCCATACGAACTTCATCTGCTAACTTCTGTTCATTGGCAAACATTTGATGATAATTTTCATAACACCGTGATTTAGCAATATTAAGCGCTAAACCTGAATTTACGCTTCGTTGTGCATTTGAACTAAAAGCTCCGCAGACAAGCTCTATTTCACCATCGAGTGCAGCGGCCATACGATGAATAACACCTATAAAAGCACCATCTCCACCACCAACCATACCCATTCTAATTTTACGTTTATTAGTCATTATTATTTTTTAATTGATAAATTTAGCTAAGTTCAGTCTACCGCTATTATAAAATTTTCGGTTAATAGAAAATCGGTTCATAATAGTACAAAATCGGCGCTTGTCATTTCACTCGAGTTAATGCAAAGTAGAATTACATAACAGATAAACACTTATAAATTATGGGTAACGATCAATTTTTAACGCAAATAAAAGAACTGCAACTAATTGCTATGTTCGACCTTATACCTGACATTCTGTTTTGGATAAAAGACCAAAAAGGACGAATAGTGCATGCTAATAAAGTATTTATTGATCAACTTGCCTACAAAAATTTAAAACAAGTTATTGGTAAAACAGATCATGACTTTTATCCAAAACACATAGCTCAACAATTTATTACCGATGACCAAAAAGTTATGACTGGCTCTGTCGTTACTGACAGACTAGAACTAAACATGAATAAAGATGGAAATATCGCTTGGTTCTCAACAACTAAACGGCCTGTCATTAACAAGCAAAATGAAATCATCGGCACTTATGGTGTTGCTCGCCATTTACAAAAAACCTCCCAAACATTATCAAGTATTAATGCTATTGAAATCCCCATAGAATTTATAAAAAACAACTACCAACAAAACATTAGTATTGAGCAGTTAGCTGATTTTTCACATTTATCTGTTAGTGCGCTTGAACGTCGTTTTAAAAAGTACTTAGGCAAAACACCTAATCAATTTATTACCGAATATAGATTGGAAAAAGCACGGTTTTTTCTCCTTGAAACCAAAGAGCCTATTGCTCAAATTGCCGAAAAAACAGGTTTTTCAGAACCCAGTTATTTTAGTCGACAATTCAAAGCATCATTTGGTATTTTACCTTCAAAATTCAGAACACAATTTACCTAAACTATAGTTACAACACGTTTAATCAGTAATCGTCGGGTTAATAATTGGCATATTGCTCTTAACCACTAAATAGCTAGAAATCGCATAATAGGCTCCTGGGTTGCCTGAGGTACTTCCACCATCCGTTATCCAGTCCTGAAATTCATATTCAAAACTAAAAGAATTGGCTGATATGGCGCTATCGATACTATCAATCCTAACGGGTACCGCCATGCCGGGACACCAACCAGCCCTGTCCGGTGTCCAGTTTCCCGATTGCGGACTAACCGGATTTTCAGCACAGCCAATGGGTCCTAATTCATGGGCAAAAGTATCTTGCTGATTGATCTTTATTTTATGAGTACGAAAACACCATTCAGCACACCCTCTATTGTCTGCATCAACGGGTGTCGCATGACCCCAACCCGATATAATAGTTCTCAGACTTACCGACTCAACGCTTTCACTTATTAGAATGTTTTTATCCAAATCAAAACTGTGTGCTTTGCCATAAGGCACACCAGCAGTAGAACTGCTCATGAAGTTTAATAAGTGGCTAATCTCGTAATATTGATAATCTGGTTGACCTTCAATGTAATCAAAGTTAACCGAAACTTGCCAACCGTCTGATCCCCAAGTATCTACTTTTACCTGTAACTCGGTTGGTCCTTGTAACAAAGATTTAAAATCGGTTACATCAATTTCAAACCCCTTATCCACCTGTGAATTATCTACCCCATAAGGCGTTATATAACGACCCAGTTCAAACCACTGGCCAGATTCAGGGTCTTTGACTTTCACGTTTGCAAATACATCCCAAGCATTGCAGCCTACGCTTGGGCAATCAAGTTTTACATACATTTTTATTAAACGAATATTTGATAAGTCCTCGGGTAAATCAAATATTTTGTTTTGACTTCTTTTATGTTCGCCACCAAAAGCTAGCCTTTGTTTGTCAAAGGTAGAGTAGTTATATCTCACAGGATCAATTGCTGTGCCAGAAAGGGTTATACTGTTTTGCAGTGCCCCTTCAGAGTTAAATGTCAATATGTGACTAATAATGCCTCTTGCTTCAAATTCAGGTACAAAGCGAATATATAAGCTTATCTGAGTAGCATTTAGTTCGTTGGCAGAAAATTCTATTGTTTCTGAAAAGTGGTTATTATCTGTCGATATTTGATATTGCGAAGATGCCAAAATATAGGTTTTACCAGTAAGGTTAAGCCCCGATAACTGTATGCTCTGCACATCTGACAAAGCACCTGCTGATACATCACCAAAATCGCTGACGGCACCAGTAATTTGTATCTCTTTCGCTGCTAGCGCTTGTCCTGATAAAGTTATTGTTACATCACTAAAATCATTGGAAGCGATCACTATATTTCCGCTGAGATTATCCAAACTTGATTGCGGGGAAAACCTAACATAAAGCATAAAGTTACTTTGGTTAAGCTCTGTTGATGTTAAATTTAGGGAAGCAAAAAAATCAGTATTGTTTTTGGATATTTCAAAGTCTGTAGATACATTGACATTAACTAAACTGGTTACATTACTAGCAGTCAAAGCAATACTTTTTGCTGTCGAAACCTGGTTTATTCTAGTTGACTCAAAGGTTATGTTGTTTTCTGATGAAGTTAACGATTTTTTCACAATAATATCGGGGCTTTCACCTGTACCAGATCCGCCACAAGCGGTTAAAACTGACAGCGCGCAGCTAAAAATCAGTATAAATAAATTTCTATTTTTCATAGGTATTAATCACTTAGTTTATTGTGTAGACAATTTCTTTTGTCAATTGGGTATAGTTAGCTTGTATCAACCTGCCTGAGGGTTGAGTCGAATCATTGATTGCTTAATCACATATCGCCAACCAAATACGCAGAAACTAACCAATGATTCATTTCTTTCTTTTTCATGGCTTGAGCTTTTGGGATGCTTATCGTTAAAGAATGTTCACCGGGTTTGAGATTGGCTAAATCAATGGTTTCAGGTATTACATCACTGCCAGGACACCAATTGGAGCGAGAATAATCAGAAGACGCCACTCGTTCATCGATTTCCTTGCCTTTCCACATGGCTTTTTCGGTCCAAACACCCGAGTGTGGATTAAACCGCCTAAACGAAGCGCAATCATCTCGCCATGGGGTAAATCTGAAGGTTTCTTCACCATCGACAAAAATAACATTCTCTTTTTTAACAAATTCATCACCCTTATGGTGACCACCATGCCCTGTGGTGATGTATTTAAGCTTCACATTAGTGACATTCTCGGGAATTGAAAACGTTGTGGTTAAATCATGACGAGAAAAAATATCGGCAAACTTAATCGGATGTACATAATTAACAGTATTAGCGAGAGGTAATAACCACTTTTTTTGACGTTTATCTTGAGGAATATCACTTTCATGAAATGATAAGGAAACATCAATTTTATAGCCTTCTTTGGTCCAGACATCAATCCAAACACCAAGCCAGACTTCACCTTCTAAGGTTGATAACCTGTCAGTAATATCTTGTTGCCAGTGAACGTCCTTTTCCCATACGGGAATATAAACAGGTTTTCTTTCTTTTAGTTTTTCTGACCGACTAAAATGGCCTACGCCAAACGGCGTCATAAACCGAACTAATTCAAGTGACGGAATATAATTATCATCAGCAACATAACCTTGGATACTGTCTTTACCTAAGATTAGCTTATTAAGTTTGTTCTCTTTCTTTTGCAAACTAATAAGATTAATTATTGATTCTTTTGGAATAACAAAAAGTGAACCTGCTTTATCCCAAGGATCGCCATTACTCACTAAACGAATATTCGCTGTTACCTGTGTAGATTTTTCAAAGTACGGTACTTTTATTTTCTTTAAAATAATGCGCCCTTTACCTAAACGAAGTACCCCATCGTTATCTAATGCGAATTGTTTATTCGCATCTGAATGAGCATGACTGACTTGTTCATTTTCAAACACAACTATAGTTTGATCTCCGAATGATTGGAGCTTAGATGATGAAGTATTTATATCATTAGAGCATCCAGCTATAACGACTAAAAAACAAATAATTTGAACCACTGAAATATAATTCACAACAAACCTTAAAGAATAAAAAAACGTCTAATTCAAAGACTTCAGGCATGCATAATAAATATATAAAGCCGCATCTGTCGATGCTTTAGCGAAAAACCACACTTTTTTGGTATACAAAACTGCGGCTAATTAGACAAAAATATGAGTTATCAGTTAAATGTCATTATTTTAGGTTAGCTCGTCAATGAATAATCAAACACTCCTTATCGCTTTGGTTTTAATTAGTTGCATATTTCCTTCTTCGGCAAAAGAAAGACCCAATATCATCGTGATTATAAGTGATGATCAAGGCAGTGTAGACGTAAACAGTTATGGCGCGAAAGACCTCCATACCCCCAATTTAGATTATTTAGCAAAATCTGGCGTCAAGTTTAATCAATTTTATAGTGCCGCCCCTTTATGCTCCCCTGCCAGAGCCGCTATTTTAACCGGTTTAACTCCACATGCGGCAGGTCTACCAAGTAATGCCTCTTCGCTAAAAGGTACTAGAGGCATGCCCAGTGATCGAATAACCATGGCTGAATATTTCAAACCTCTAGGTTATACAACAGGTCATATTGGTAAATGGCACTTAGGTTTTACGCCTGAAACTATGCCACTAGCACAGGGGTTTGATTACTCATTTGGCCATATGGGTGGAGCAATAGACAACTACTCCCACTTTTTCTATTGGAATGGTAGTAATCGACATGACTTGTATAAAAATGAAAAAGAAATTTGGCGAGACGGACAATATTTCCCTAATTTAATGGCTGATGAAGCCGACAGATTTATCATAGAAAATAGCAATAAAGCGTTCTTTTTATATTACGCAATTAACCTACCACATTATCCGGTACAACCAAGTAAAAAGTGGCGCGATTATTACCAAGATATGCCTATGCCACGTAGAGATTATGCGGCATTTATCTCAACCATGGATGAAAGAATAGGCCAATTAGTTCAGACCTTAAAACAACAAGGGCAACTAGAAAACACCATCATTATTTTTCAATCGGATCATGGGCACTCCATGGAAAGTAGAGCATTCGGTGGTGGCAGTTCAGGTAAATATAGGGGGGCAAAAACCAGCTTATTTGAAGGTGGTATACGAGTACCTGCATTTATAAGTTATCCGAACAAAATCCAAAAAAATCAAACTCGAGATCAAATGGCCGTTGGTGTTGATTGGTTACCAACAATATTAGACTATCTTGACGTTCCAATTAACAACATTGATGGTAAAAGCCTCAAAAAAGTTATTGAACATTCCACGGCCTCGCCACATAAAATATTCAGATGGAAACAAGGATTAACTTGGGCGATAAGAAAAGATAACTGGAAGTTAATAGGCTACCCTAATGACCCTCAAAACAAAGTGCCATTAGACCCAGAAAACGACAGTTTATTCTTAGTAAATTTAGATGATGATATTGAAGAGCTAACTAACCTTCGTACAAAATATCCTGATAAAATGGAAGAACTATTAAGGGATTACCTGACATGGGAATATGCCGATATTAGCGATATTCCTACAGAAAAACGACAGATTAAGTCTATTGCTAAAAATGTAAACATCACGCTAGTCAATCAACCTGATAAAGGCTATCAAGCTAATGGATCATCCAGTTTACTTGACGAAACTTTAGGCGAAAGAGCATTCAAATTAGGCAACTGGTTAGGCTTTAAAGGTGATGATCTGGTAGCAACAATAGATCTAGGCAAAACGTCTCATTTTGAACAAATCATTGTAGGAACTTTACAAGATGCTTCCTCGTGGATCTTTCAACCTGAATATATCGAAGTTTCTTGGTCAAATGATGGCAAGGAGTTCTCCGCTCCTATTCGAATTAAAAACGAGTTAACAGCAAATGACAACCGGGTATTGATAAACAGAACACAGTTTAACCAAGAAAATACTCATGCTAGATATATAAAAGTAACCGCAAAAAATATTGAACATTGTCCGGATTGGCATATCGGAACAGGCCAGCAGGCATGGCTATTTATCGACGAAATTTCAGTACTATAAAATGACTTAAGGAAAACAACAGTTATGTTTTTAACCAATAACATGAGTAATTATTCAAAAAATAATTTAATGAGGAGCATATCCTTTATATTTTTTTCATTTTGCTTATTTTCAAGCCAAGCATCAGTATTTCCAAAAGACATAAACATTAATTCCATTGATGGGGCAAAAAAACGTAATATCGTTTTTATTCTTACCGACGATCATAGGTACGATGCCATGGGTTTTGTAGGCCACCCTTTTATGAAAACTCCTAATTTAGACTCTATCGCCAAAGACGGCGTTTATCTTAAGAATGCCTTTGTCACCACCTCATTATGTTCGCCAAGTCGTGCCTCTATTTTAACCGGGCTTTATACACACAAACATCGCGTTATTGATAATAACCGATTAGAGCAAAAAGGAACCGTCTATTTTTCACAATACCTACAAAAACAAGGTTACGACACCGCTTATTTTGGTAAGTGGCATATGGGCAGTAAAAGTGATGAACAACGCCAAGGATTTGATC
>Ga0209291_1004056_pt1 | contig 10398 bp, 5 predicted proteins | sample GOMGulsemesocosm_FD_184633 | JGI IMG/M metagenome (GOLD analysis project Ga0209291, IMG submission 184633) | Methane-oxidizing microbial communities from mesocosms in the Gulf of Mexico - GOM9B Gulf of Mexico (SPAdes) (version 2) | ecosystem: Environmental > Aquatic > Marine > Cold seeps | place... | reverse complement strand
ACATATCAAAGTCATCGGTAGTACGAAGACCATCAGTCGCAGTTCCTGGCGTATCAAATGCAACATTTGGTGCACGACGAACGCGTCGTTGACCGGTGTTATATATCCAGGCTTTACGCGCTTCAGTATCTTGATTTAACGTTTCATGCACTAATAACGCCGTACCAGCAAGACGCGCTGGTTGCGTCATTATCTGCTTGTACTTGAAGATCACATTGTCTTCTTCTAACTGCGCCGCAGTCAGACCAGGTTCGGTATACTTAAAGCTAATGCTGTTTTTCATTTCCATCAAGGTGTAATCACCAGACGCGGTTGGTGCTGCTTGCGACGCAAAAATCTGAGCACTGACACCACGATAGCGGGTGATGTGATTCCAAATAACCTCAAGACCAGTTGTTGGGATTGGGAAAGGAATACCCATTACTGCGTTCTTGATGCCGTTGCCGCCTTGCGTCAGCGTAGCATTGGTCGCGTTAACTTTTATCGCGTCGTAAACATGGCCAGGTAACGAAGCACTACGGCGCGTTTGATAGACGTTCATTTTGAACGTCTCCGGATACGTCGCGAACATCTTAACTTGGCCAGGCGTTAGGCTGTCTTTATATTGCGCTAAGTTGGCATTAGTGATGGTAAATAATACCTTATCACTGGCGAACGGATCGATATGATGATCGCCTTCGGTGTAACCAGCAGGCGCAGCAGTGATGCCGTTATCCCAAGCAGGAATCGAACCATCAGCGTTACCTGCGCGTTCTGCGCCAACAGGCGTTAGTTCGCTGCCCAATTTAGCAACCTTATCAGCTGATACGGCAGCGGTTGCTCCCATTGAAGCAAGTGCGATTGAAATCGCTGAAATCAAAGTTATTTTTTTCATATTTTTTACAACCATTAAATTGAGTACTTGATGCTAAACGAAACGAAGTCTTTATCTTCCATCGCATTGATTGTGCCTTTGCCGCCCCAAAATGCGTTGTAGCCTACAGATGCCGACCAACGGTTTTGATAATCAAAATCGATTGAAGCACCGATTGATTTTGCGCCTTGGGTAAACAAGAACAATGGATCTGGCGTGATCCCTTCGACATCATGTGAGAACACAACTTTCGCCGATGCGTTAACACCAGAGATGATGTTGTTGTAATCCGCTTTAGCAACCATACGATAACCCCAAGCAAAATCTGTTGGGAACGGGTTAGTCTCAGTGCCATTATGCACAACGCTCATGATAGCTTCTAAGCCAGGTTGACCAGCAGAACGCGCCGTACCTGGACCGTTTAGACGCAACACATCCGCGTCTGGCATATCGTGGATCCAAATAGCACCGAATTCAGCAAATAACGTTAAGTTATCCGTACCTAACGTAGGACCAAACAGATGCGCTAAGTTAAATTGCGCTTGAGTAGTATCAACACTCACATAACCGTTAGCTCGGTCACCACCACTAATACCGACAAGCGATCCGTCAGCATTGGTCGGGAATGGGTAGCTCGTACCTTTTAGTTGCGAGATTCCGTCAAGTTCAGGACTTAGCCCAGCGTTCGCCAATTGTTGTGGCATAGCAGCAAACAACAATTCGACATCATCTATCTGTAGAGGTTCATCTACACGATGAGAAACTTCACCAGCAAACGATGTATCACCAAGTGTGGTATTAAAACTAGCACCGTATAACTTAATATCTTCTGGATATTCAACAATCGCTTGAGTAAATGCACCGAGACTGTTTAGCGTATCGTAATCAATTGAACCATAGTTTGCTTTCAATATTTCAACATCACCGAGTAAATTCGCTGGGTTGAAGTTAGACGCTTGACCAGAAATGATTGGGCGGCGGCTATGATAATTCATATGATAAAGCGCAACTTCGGTGTCTTCGAAGAAATAGCTCATCTTAAGACCGTATTGACCACCATCTTCTGGCTCATCATTATCAGCTCTTAAAGCTACTTTCGTAGAATATGCAAGCATGGCATTAATCATCGTGCCAGCATCTGCACCAGAAAGTCCAAGCCCAGCTACTTTTTCCATTTCAGAAATTAAGAAATCACCATCGATATCCGGATTGCCAGAAAAACCTAATTGAATAAGGTTGTATTGGCCACCGTCACTCACAAAGTCATTAGATGCGAAATACGTACCGCCGACAGGAACAACAGTCGCCTGCCATTCGTACTGGTAATATGCTTCAACCGATAAGTTATCCGTTAAGCCAGCAGACACCCATGCCATTCCTTGTGGAATAAACACTTCTTTGAGCTCAGCACCAGGTGAACGAAGACGACCTAAATCAACCGCATTGGTACTTGCGATACCATGCGAAATCAACGCGCTCTCGCCCCAACTAATTACTTGTTGACCGACACGAAATGAAACAGGCATATCGCCAAAATCAAAGTCCGCAGATATATAAGCATCTAATAAGCGAATGTCAGAACAGAAATCAGCTTTAGCCTCTTTATCACGACATACATCGATATTACGCGGCGCACCACCATCAATCGATAATTCACGTTGGTAATCTAAGCCACTGTCGAGCGCAAAATCATGATAATACATGCCACGTACAAACAGGCCGAAGTTTTCATAACGAAGATCTAGTTCATGTAGCCCTTTGACCACTTGGCTAAAGGCATCCCCTCTTGACCATGCAAGGTTGCCTAAATCACCGTTAGTCGAATATGATCCATTTTGGGCGAACAATTCACTCGAAGTATACTTGGTATTAGATAATGCAGAATACCCACTCCAATCAAGTCCATTATTTGGGTTATTTGCTTTACCAATTTGGTTATCAAAATCTCGCTCTTCCGCGCGAATAGATACACCGTAAGAAAATGTAGAGTTGAAGCTACCTTCGATATCTCCCCAATTAAAACCAACAGCTTGCGCACTTGGTACTGAAAGAGCGCTGATTGCCGCGCCAACTCCCATCGCCAAGACCGATTTCTTAAAAACATTCATGTAAGGTTACTCCACTTTCCAATTTGGATTATTGTTATAATTCATCTTAATGAGCAGCTCATTAAAAAGTTGATATTTGCTAATTTAGAGTAAATAAGCGAGCCCTGCAACTGATGTTTTTCCCGAATAATTCAAAGCATTAGCAATTCTAGAGCAAAAAACCTAACCAGCGATTAAATTTAGTAAGATGGCTACAATTTAGCGGTAAAACGGCCCACTAAATTACCGTTAACAGGTTGATATAAAAGACAAAGATAAGAAATAAAAAATGAGGCGATAACGCCTCAAATATATACTAGCGTTTAAAGTTTTTACTCTAATTTATTCTAACTAAAGAAATAAATTTTCCTTCGGGGGTGACTTTAAGCGCAAATTCGCCCGATATACCATCGGGCGTTAAAAAGGGTCTAAAGTGCTCAGCAGGCAATTGTATCTTACGTCCTTTGACGTCAATCACCTGAATTTTTTTAATTTTCCCTTGGTAGAACGGTAAGAACTGTTCGTAGGTTAAATAGGCATTGAAGTAATAAATCTGCACGATAAAATCTCTATTTCGCTAGGCTCAATTCAACTTTTTCGACTAAGTCCTTTGATAATCCAGCTAAAGATTTCAGTCGTAATAACTGTGTTTTCATTAACTGAGAACGGACACCATCAATTTTTTTCCAAGCCATCAAAGGCGTAATTAGTCGCGCTGCAATTTGCGGATTAATGTCATTAAGGGCGATAAGTTGGTCAGTCAAAAAACGGTATCCAGCACCGTCAACGGCATGAAACTGGCGCTGATTATTGTTACAGAACGCCCCAATCAAACTCCTGACTCGATTTGGATTTTGCCAACTAAAAGCATCATGCTCGAATGTATTTTCAATCTGCTTTATAACCTGATCACTTGGGTCGCTGCCAATGACCGAAAACCATTTATCCATCACTAACCCATTGTCTGACCACGCCTGATCAAAGTCCGCTAATAATGTCGTTTTACAAAGCGCATCATTATGTACCGCACAGGCCAACGCACTAATGGTATCCGTCATATTATTAGCTTGCTGCGACTGCGAGATTAGCGTGGCGTTAGTTTCTTCATTCTTAATCAGTGTGATAAACCGCAACAGTGTATTTTTCAGCGCTCTCAAAGCCACCTTCTCAGGCTCACTTTGTGTGACTAACAACTGGTCTTTACAATGTTGGTATCGCGTTTTAAATGAGATGTGTAACGCGTTAGCAAGCGACATCGTTACAAAATCTCTTGCCGCAATAACGGCATCGACATCGACGCTCTCAAACAATTCAAATAAAGTACCTAGGCTTGGTAGCTCGATCATCAACGCAATCAGTGCAGGATCGAGTGTGTCATCATTAATGACCGCGTCTAAACTCGTCAACAACGCGGGCGCAATCTGATAATCTAGTGCCTCAACGCCAACATTATCGGTGATTGCAGTGGTTAATAACAATTGGGCACTGTCCCATCTTGAAACGTCATTATTACTGTGGGCTAGAATGTGCACTAGATCAGCTTGGCTGTAGTTAAAGGCTGTCTTGACTGGTGCCGAAAAACCACCGAAAAATACCGCTGTCGACTCACTCGGCACATCATCAATAACAAACGTCTGCTGATGCTCTTTAAGCTCAAGTACGATTGAGTCACGACCATTGGTCAATGATACATTGCCGCCGTTGCTATTGAGTATTTCTAAGCGTATCGGGAGATGGAACGCCTCAATGGCTCCTTCATTGTTACCGACAGGCAGCGATTGACTAATGTTTAGTGTTAGCTGCTTTTTTTCGGCATCAAATGACTGCTCAATATCAATTAGCGGTGTGCCAGACTGAGAATACCAATGGCGAAATTGTGTTAAATCAACAACCGCGCCCGCTTCCATCGCTTGGATAAAGTCATCGCAGGTCACTGCTTGGCCATCAAACCGTGAAATATAAGTTGCCATACCTGCTTGAAAACGGCTTTCCCCGATTAAGGTATGTAGCATCCGAATCACTTCAGCGCCCTTGTTGTATACTGTAACGGTGTAGAAATTATTCATTTCAATCACCGCTTCTGGGCGGATCGGATGGGACATCGGACCGGCATCTTCTGCAAATTGATGTGAGCGCATCACCTTGACCGCCTCAATGCGATTGACTGCACGAGAGCCAAGATCTGAACTAAATTCTTGGTCACGAAAGACCGTAAGCCCTTCTTTAAGGCTCAATTGAAACCAATCACGACAAGTGATGCGATTACCTGTCCAGTTGTGAAAATATTCATGACCGATCACCGATTCAATACCATCAAAATCAACATCAGTCGCACTGGTAACATCAGCTAATACAAACTTGCTATTGAAAACATTGAGTCCCTTATTCTCCATCGCGCCCATATTAAAAAAGTCGACCGCGACTACCATATAGATATCAAGATCGTATTCCAGACCAAACCGCTCTTCATCCCAACGCATCGCGCGCTTTAACGACGCCATCGCGTGAATAGCTTTGTCCTTATTGCCCTTATCGACGAAAAACTCTAAGGCCACCTCACGACCACTACGCGTAACAAATTGATCGGCGAGTAAATCGAAATCGCCGGCCACTAAGGCAAAAAGGTACGCTGGCTTTTTATGGGGATCATGCCACACCGCGAAATGCTTGCCACCGGGTAAATCACCACTATCAATCTTATTACCATTTGATAGCAAATACGGAAACTTAAACTTGTCAGCAATCACTTTCGTAGTAAAGACAGCCATCACATCTGGGCGATCGAGATAATAGGTAATACGCCTAAAGCCTTGCGCTTCACATTGGGTACAAAAGGCACCATCAGACACATACAAACCCTCAAGCTTGGTATTTTCGCTCGGGTTTAACCTCGTCACAATCGTTAATTCAAACGCAGCCGGCACATCAGGAATGGTAAGCATGTCATTCTCTAAGGTGAATTGACCTGCTGATAACGACTGCTCATTAATCGACACACTAATGAGTGCTAGATCCTCGCCATTGAGTACTAATGGCGACCCATTAATATGAGTAATCACCTGCGTCGTTGCAGTGACTGTTGTACTGTGCTCATCGAGTTCAAATGCTAGAGCAACCTCCGTGATGACGTGATTCGGTTCTTTATAATCTTTTAGATATTGTTTGGTATTAGCGTTCATGCGAAGGCCTTGTGTTAAGTCTTTGAGAATAAGATACAAAAAAAGCCTGATAAAATCAGGCTTTTTTTTGTTTTTTTTAAATGATTATGCCGCTTTTGTCACAAGTTTTTTAATCTTGAATCCAATCAGCGCAAAAGTGATACCAAAAATTGGGCTAGCCCAGTTAAAGACACAATAAATCGCGTAGTCTAATGGGCTGACCAACAATACAGACTGCATATAAGCACCACAAGTATTCCACGGGATAAGCGCGGAAGTTACAGTACCACCGTCCTCAAGGGCACGCGAGAGATTCTCTGGCGCCAAACCGCGTTTCTCATATTCATCTTTAAACATACGACCGGGCATTACAATCGAGATATATTGATCGGCAGTGAGTAAGTTGGTGCCAAAAGCACTCACTATAGTGGTAATAATAAGTGACGATGCCGATTGAGCGAAACCAACTAACAGCTCAACCACTTTTTTCAATAGTCCCACTTTTTCCATCACGGCACCAAAGGTCATCGCGCAGATGATCAGCCAAATAGTGGTCATCATCGACGACATACCACCACCAGACAGTAAGTCGTTCAGATCAGCATCACCAGTATCTACCGATATACCGTCGAACATTGCCGACCACACGACCGTTACATTAGCACCAAAAGAATCGAGGTCTCCGTCCGCCATACTCATCACTAACGGTTGTTGAAATAGTATTGCCCAGAGCCCACCGACTAAGGCACCAATCATAACGGCTGGAAAAGCCGCTACTTTCTTAACCGCTAACACAAGCGTAATCACTAATGGGATTAACAAATACCACTCGATGGTATACTTAGACAACAAGCCAGCGCTAAGCTCCTGAATTCTTGCTGGCTCTACGCTTGCAGTCTCTTGCAATCCAAGCACTGTGAATACCAATAAGGCAAGCACAAAACTTGGCGCCGATGTCCATACCATATGACGAATATGGGTGAATAGATCGGTTCCTGCGACAGCCGGTGCAAGATTTGTTGTATCTGATAGTGGCGACATTTTATCGCCAAAATAGGCCCCACTAATGATCGCGCCAGCGGTTATTGGCAATGAGACACCTAAGCCACCTGCAACACCCATTAATGCAACACCAATCGTTGCGGCCACCGTCCAGCTACTGCCGATACTAATGGCCACGATGGCACATATAATACAACTAGCGGCATAAAAATAGCCCGGTGATAATATCTGTAATCCATAATAAATCATCGTCGGCACGGTACCAGACAGCAACCAAGTACCAATGAGAGAACCAACAGCCATTAAAATCAGTACTGCTGTCAGCGACAAGCTGATCCCTTTGATGATTCCCGCTTCAATATCACTCCATGAGAAACCATTCTTTAGACCGATGATTGCTGCGAAACCCGCACCAAGTAATAGAGAAATTTGATTAGCGCCAGAGGAAGAGGAATCGCCAAAATAGAAAACGCCGCCACCGAGCAGAATCACTAAAAATATCACTGGCGACAGTGCATCTAGTAAAGAGGGTTGTTTAATTTGATTTGTCATAACATAAAACCATTATTATTATTGTATAGGACGTCTTGGTTGACGTTGATAAAAAAAGCCGCGTAAAGCGGCTTTTAAAGTTGTTCTAGCGCTAGTTTTTAGCCAATTTACCCAGTTCGATAAAGTCAAAAGTCACGAAAGCCGCTTCATCCAGGTAAGGGTCTATTTCTGGGCTTTTCTTTGGTAAGTCATCCAGTGTTGCTACCGGTTCAAGTTTATTGGCGACACGGCGTAGATTTGCACGTGTTAACGCACGTTTATCTTTTACATCGCGTTCTGCGACGCGAACTTTTTCCACCAGACTAATAGTTTTATCATCTTTTTCAGCTTGATACTTCTCGATATCTTGCTGGATAAATACAAATTCCTGTTCAGTCGCAATTCGCGCCAAGTGTTTATTATTGAGTTCAACGAAGCTTTGTGGTGTCACTTCTCCAGTGCTTTTAAATGGCGCACGTTTAACGCTGTCCCATGGCAGTGTATTATCGGCAACGATTTCGCCAAACTCATCTGCTACGATGGGTGTTGGAAAAGAAATATCAGGTAAAACACCACGATTCTGAGTACTACCGCCATTGACGCGATAGAACTTTTGAATGGTGTATGTAATAAAGCCAATCGGTTTATCGTAAAAATCGTAAATTTTACTCAGACTCCGATGCTGTTGCACCGTGCCCTTTCCAAATGTTTGCTCGCCTAACACAATCGCTCGGCCATAATCTTGGAGCGCCGCAGCGAATATCTCTGACGCTGATGCACTATAGCGATTAACTAACACTGACACAGCGCCATTATAAAACTTGCTATCTTCAGGGTCATATTTGACATCGACACGGGCATTACCACTCTTCACTTGAACCACTGGTCCTTGGTCGATAAATAAGCCACTAAGTGCCATTGCTTCAGGTAATGAACCACCACCATTATTGCGTAGATCGACTACAATACCTTCAACATTCTTGCTTTCAAGCTCTGTAATTAACTTTTTAACATCTGTGGTTAAATTAACGTAAAAGCTTGGAATTGAAATGACGCCAAGTTTTCGCCCCTTGTATCCAGGGACGTCACTCTCGAAAATTTCTGATTTAGCTTGGCGATCTTCTAATTTAATTTTTTCGCGAACTATCGAAATAACTTTTGGTTTGCTTTCACTACCGGATTTAGCTGCAATAATCTCGAGTCGAACCGTAGAACCTTTAGGTCCTTTAATTAAATCAACAACATCATCTAAACGCCAACCTATCACGTCAACGATTTCATCATTACCCTGACCAACACCGATGATCTTATCTTCTGGCCCTATCTGCTCACCTTTATCAGCCGGTCCTCCAGGCACTAGGCTCATAATGGTGGTGTAATCATCGATTATTTGCAGCATCGCGCCAATCCCTTCAAGCGAAAGACTCATCTCGACTTGGAAGCGTTCAGCATTTCGCGGTGAAAGGTAACTAGTGTGTGGATCGATTGAGCGTGCAAAGGCATTCATAAAGACTTGAAATGCATCTTCACTCTGGCTTTGGGTGATTCGTTTAAGCGCATTGTTGTAGCGCTTAGTAAGCACAGTTTTGATTTCTGGCCAATCTTTACCGGTAAGTTTTAAATTAAGTGCGTCATATTTAACGCGCTGGCGCCAAAGCTCATTGAGCTCCGCATTGGAAATTGCCCATTGCGCATCTTCTCTATCATACTGATATTCATCGGCGACAGTGAAGTCCATCGGCACATCGAGTAATTCAATGGCATATTGATAGCGTTCAAACCGGCGTTCAAGCTGGCGTTGGAAGATTTTGTAGACGGCGCTTAAATTACCAGACTTTAGCACATCATCGAACAACTGGTTATACTGAGAAAACTCATCGATATCAGTCTGAGTGAAAATCATTTTGGCATAATCAAGGCTATCGAAATAGCGTTTGGCTATTTTGTCCGAGAACTGATTATTTAAATCAAATGCCTTAAAATGAGTCCGTGTAAACAGTCCGGCCATCCTAGTCGTTGAGACTTTATGTTGCGGCTCAGGGTGTAACTCCGGTATCTGTTCCATGGTATAAACTTGGTCACTAGCAAAAAGACTGCTGGCAAAACATAGTGGAATAACACCTAAAGCTAAACGATTGAGCATACAAAGTCTCCCTTGACTTTATTAAAACGAATTTCAGTTAACCCAGAACTAACTCTACTTAAGATTTAGTTAAGATCTGTTCGACTTTTACTTTTACAACCATACCTGAAGTTAGTTGCACTTTAACGTCAGACTTATTGATATCAACGATAGTTCCATTCATTGGCGTTTTTGCGACAGCAACCAGTACTTGTTGATCAACACTTAGTGCGGCAACATCTTCTACTTTAACACCCGTTGGAGCCTTCTCAACAGGTTTTGAAGAACGAGCCTTGCTAGCATGTTTAGCACGCGCTGGCTTAGCTTTTACTTGTGGTTTCTCTTTAGATTCTACCGCAGGTTTTTTCGCTGCTTCACGCTTTTTTGCTTTTGCTTGGCTATCAGCTAAGGTCTTTTGAGCATGGTCGATATGCTCTTGAGACAATTCATCGCCTTCATTGCCGTCAATATCAACACGTTTAGCACCAGCTTTAATGCTACGTAGATAACGCCAACTCGTTGTGTAATGACGGATAGCGCCACGCAATTGTGTTTTACTAACCGCTTCATTTTCCGCAAGGCGCTCACTGAGCTCTTGGAATAATCCGATTTTAAGTGGTTTAGCGTCGCCTTTAAGGCTAAAAC
>Ga0209291_1004055_pt1 | contig 10401 bp, 10 predicted proteins | sample GOMGulsemesocosm_FD_184633 | JGI IMG/M metagenome (GOLD analysis project Ga0209291, IMG submission 184633) | Methane-oxidizing microbial communities from mesocosms in the Gulf of Mexico - GOM9B Gulf of Mexico (SPAdes) (version 2) | ecosystem: Environmental > Aquatic > Marine > Cold seeps... | reverse complement strand
AAACCTGAAACTTGCAAGCCAATACAGTGGCTTTTATAGAGCATCATTTCAGACTTGTTAGCGTGTAATTAGCTTTAGGAAAGCGTTCACCAATTAATCGAAACGGTCGTATATACAGAAGCCCCCTAAGTAAAAGTGATGGGACAATCTATAACAACACAACAACACTGTACACGATGAGTTTTCGACATTTTATCGCTGTTTCCCTAGCAAACTTGATAGTTATATATAGTATGATTGAGATTGTTTTTTTGTACGAGCACCAACGAACAAAGCTAACTATTTGATATCTATATTAGGACTCAGGCACTATGACCAATACTCAAGAATCATTCATGTCCAAGTTTTTTAAACTTGAATCTTCTGGCGGCATCATCCTCATGTTTGCTGCTGTTTTAGCAATGGTATTTGCAAATACTCCTCTACAGTCGTACTACTCTTTGTTTCTTAACACACCCGTAGAGATTCGCGTTGGCGCGCTTGAGATTGCAAAACCACTATTGCTCTGGATTAACGATGGATTAATGGCGGTATTCTTTTTCCTAATTGGCCTTGAGCTTAAACGAGAGGTATTAGAGGGGGAGCTATCGGATAAACGTAACATTATTTTGCCGGGCATAGGGGCGATAGGCGGCATGGCTATTCCTGCGCTTATTTACTTATACTTTAATATTTCTGACGAGGTCGCTGTAAAAGGTTGGGCGATTCCAGCCGCTACCGATATTGCCTTTGCACTCGGTGTTTTATCTTTACTAGGCCCAAGAGTACCGGTAAGTATCAAAATATTTCTGACATCACTGGCCATATTTGATGATATTGGTGCCATCCTAATCATCGCTATGTTTTACACTGCAAAAATATCCCTCACATCACTTTTGGTCGCGGCAATCTGCATTCCATTACTTGCCTGGCTCAATAAACGCAATCCTGATTCAATCAGTTTGTTTATGATTATAGGCGTTATTATGTGGGTCGCCATGTTGAAATCTGGGGTGCACGCCACTTTAGCTGGAGTTCTCTTGGCGATGTTCATCCCAATGAAATCAAGACACAAAGCCGATTATTCGCCCTTAAAAAGCTTAGAACATGACTTGCATTTTGCAGTGGCATTCTTGGTACTGCCTATTTTTGCCTTTGCCAATGCGGGTATCAATCTTTCCGATGTCGGCGCCGATCAATTGTTACACGGTGTACCATTAGGCATTGCGTTAGGTTTGTTTTTTGGTAAGCAAATCGGCGTTTTTGGCCTGTGCTGGCTCGCCATTCAATGTAAATTAACCACTTTGCCTAAGAATATGTCATGGGCCTCTCTATATGGCACAGCAGCACTTTGCGGTATCGGTTTTACTATGAGTTTATTCGTAGGCTCTCTCGCCTTCGAAGAGACCGGAATAAACTTAATCTTTGATGAGAGGCTGGGCATTATTATCGGCTCTTTAGCTTCGGGTATTGTCGGTTTTGCAGTCCTGTATTTGTGCTTACCCAAAAAAGCGGCGACTAACTAGAGGAATTAATTAGGGGGTGCATTAGCAGATCATGCACCTCCTGCCTGATGATGTGTAAAACGTCTACCTACGACCTCTGTACTACCTTTATATACAAGACAAGTGGCGATACAATTTCAGGCCGTAATAGCCTTCGCCGCTATCTATAAATTCTTTAAAAACTATCACGACGCTCATCATCGATGTAGTATCCTGACCCTTCACTCATTATTAATAGGATTTCGCGTGGAATTAAATACTTGGCTCGCGTTCATGGGCGTGATTCTACTACTCATCGCCTCACCAGGCCCCTCCGCAATACTCTGTGTTTCACACGGTGTTAAATTTGGCAGTCAAAAAGCGATTGCTACGGTATTAGGCGGTGCGATTGCTGCGCTAGTGCTAATGGGCTTATCAGCGGTTGGATTAGGCGCTATATTGGCCGCCTCCGACGTCGCCTTTACTGTTGTTAAAGTACTAGGAGCGGGTTATTTAATCTATTTGGGCATCAACACATTTTTAGACAAAAGCTCCCCTGTACAGACCGCAACCAACCCATCAAGTGACGTACAGGGCAATGCTTTTTCACTGTTTAAAAAAGGCTTTGTCATCGGCATTAGCAATCCCAAAGATTTGCTCTTTTTTGCCGCTTTATTTCCAAACTTTATTAATCTGGCCCAACCGCAAACAGCCCAATTTATTACATTGGCAAGTAGCTGGTTTGTTATTGACTGCCTTATCATGTTTGTTTACGCAAGCTTAGGCAGTAAAATCACACCGCTGTTTACTAAACAATCAGTTACAAAGCTGTTTAACCGCTGTGTAGGCAGCTTTTTTATGGCTATCGGCGGTTCCATTTTAATCGCCAGCAAGTAGTCACTGGCACTTTAATAGGTACTCAACAGACCTTTGAGTACCTTGGCCTTCTTATCTTTTAACTCCTTCATACCCGATCAATTAACAACCAATCAAAAATGCCGTCGCTGGATGCTTTGTTGACGTCTTTAGATAAATTTATGCACGCTTTAAAGAGCAAACTAACCTGACACACAGCTCAGAGCGCAGTGAAAGGTCACCGCACTCGACACTTGCGGGTAATTACACTATGTCCAACCCAGATATCATTGCACACTTCATCAAAGACTTTACGGCAGAAACTACACCCGCTGGCGCGGCTAAAATTCCTGACTTTCGCGAGCACTTACGTGAGGGCACGGTAGTCTATATCACTTTTTTACCCGGCTCTGATTTTAATGACACTGTCGATGTTGCGGTGCGTTTACGCAAAGAAGGGTTTATCCCAGTGCCTCACTTTGCTGCGCGCAGTATCACCAATGAAAGCGTACTGGAGGATAATATTAAGCGTATTGTCGGTGAGGCAGATGTAGATGCGGTACTGGCAATCGCAGGCGCGCTCGATAAACCACTCGGAAGCTTTCAGGACTCTATGCAATTATTAAATACTGGGCTTTTTGAAAAGCACGGTATTAAACGCATTGCAGTGGCAGGTCATCCTGAGGGCAGTCCCGATATGCATCAAGACGCCATTTTAGCCGCGATGCGCTGGAAAAATAATTACGCAGAGCAGACCGGTACAGACATGTACATGGTGACCCAGTTCGCCTTTGATGTAACCCCCATTATAGCTTGGGATAAATATTTACAGTCACAAGGTAATAAGCTGCCTATTCACGTGGGCGTTCCAGGATTGGCTACGTTAAAGTCTTTGATTATGCACGCTAAACACTGTGGCGTCGGGGCTTCGATGAGAGTACTGACGAAACAGGCAAAAAATCTTTCTAAGCTGCTCGTGGTAAACACCCCAGACCAGCAAATTTCAGACCTAGCCCACTACAAAATGACTGACCCTAATTGCGGTATTAGCGGCGTGCACATGTATCCGCTTGGCGGTTTACCACGCACAGCGCAATGGAGTTATGCCGTCGCTGAAGGCCGGATAGAAATGAGAAATAGCGGCGGATTTAATAGTATTGCGCAGATTTGATAAAGTTACATGTGAGAATTTTTTTGATGGAGATTAAAAGATTTGGTACTGGATAAGGTCTTAATACTGTGATTAAGATTGGCCGCAAAATGGTGGTGGGAGGTGGATTCGAACCACCGAAGCTTTCGCGTCAGATTTACAGTCTGATCCCTTTGGCCACTCGGGAACCCCACCAACAATATATCCATAGGATATCTGCTATATTTTGCCTCTCTACTATGTAGTAGAGGGCGCGAATTTTAGAGATATCTGAGAGTAATGTAAATCTTTATTATTGTTTTAATGCAAATTTATTGAAAAGAATGATTGGCCACCTATTTCAATGGGTGGCCTATGCAACTCAACATCCGATAAAATGAGTTTTTTCACGCCAACAGGCCCCACCGAGCACTCTTGCAATTATAGTTCTGTATGTGAAAACCCTCATACAAACCTGCAATAAGTCAGCGAGAACCTGTTGCTTCTTAACTGACAGCCCGACGTATGAAAATGCGCTTATTCGCAGCCAGCAAGTCAACCACTGAGAATAACACAATCACCACGCCTGTTAGTGGAAACAGCACGGATACTAATACCACGGCCACTAGCCCTGCGTACCAACGCTGAGAAAGTGCTATTTTTTTCGGCGCATTCATAGACCACCTTTGCTTCGGCCTACGTTGCCACCACATTTTAATAGCGCTAATGCAAATCAACATAAAAACCAAACATAAAAGCGTGTTTGCCACTAAGTTAAATCCGCTGACATTACCCTGGTGCAAGGCAATGCCTGCCGCCATAGCTTTAGCCAGTAATGAATAATCATTAAAGCCAATGTCGACCAACACCTCTCCCGAATACTGATCTATATGTACAGTGCGATCAAGTCGCGGATCAACAATATCGCCACTCATGGTATTAGAGGTTAATGTATACACCCCTTCTTTGGATGCAGGCATATTGACTTGATACCGCTGCATTTTAATCCTTTTGGCAATATCCACTATCGCATCTAGCTCCAGTTTCATTGGCACTTTAGATGTACCAGCGTGCTGGTGAGATAATGGCATTTTAGTCTGTTCTAAATTCCACGGTATTTCTTCCATCACTCCCTGATTTAAACTGGCGAGAGACTGCTGTGATAACTGCACGTTTTTTGCGCTTTTCTCACTCGGAAAACTACTCCAAGCTTGCACTAACTTTGCCCCCCAGACACCGCTCCAACTTAAACCACTGAGAGTGAAAAAAATCAGAAACAAAACAGAATAAACCCCTAAAGTACTATGCAATTGTCGATAGAAAACACGTTTACCAAGCTTGCGAGTGGGAAGCCAGACAATACTTGCCGAATTTTTCGGTGAAGCCCATAAAAACACGCCGCTGATGATCAATAGTAGGATTAACCCTGTTGCCGCCTCTATCAGCCTATCCCCCCAATCTCCTAACAGGAGTGAGCCATGAATATCATTTGCCAGCGCATACCAGCTATCATCTCGATCAATCTGCGTTAACAGCTCACCTGTGTAAGGGTTAATGGCTATATGTAAGGTTTTTCCCGCCTCTTTAATCACTACAAAGTTAGCTTTGTCTGCACTATGCGCATGAATAAATTTTTTAACTTGTGCTTGCGGGTGTTGCTGCATCACCTTCTCAAGCTGCAGCGACGGGCTGATCACTGTTTCTTGGGCACTTATGTTTAATGCCCCGTCATAGCGATAATCTTGTATTTGCTGGTCATACAACATCACCATGCCGGTAATGCTCAATATTAATAAAAACGGGATGACCAACAACCCTGCGTAAAAGTGCCAGCGCCATGTAACCTGGTAAATAGCCGTTTGATAAAGAAGTGCGCTATTTTTATTAACGGGAGCATCCCCGGTATTTATCTGTACTTGTTCTTTAGAACTATCTTGAATAGTATCCATACTTAACCACCAAAAGGTATTTCGAGCCTGAGCAGAATCGCCAGCAGCTAGGCTTTTTTAATAGACATCACACCAGCTAAAGCAAATCGCGCAGATACCAAGCATCAGGCCTCGCGCAGAAAGTCAATAGTGTATGAGCGAGTCAAAACAGTCACGCAAAGCATCACGCAACCACTAAGACCTTAATTTATTGGATCGCCCATCAGCGTTTCTAACGTTAGAAAACGATTCGGGCAGAGTGCAAAGTTTGCCTGTTTAAACTCAAACGTTTGCAGCGATGTTAAGCGGAGGGGCTCTTGGATTAAGGGGCCTATAGGCCAGAGATATTTGATAAAATTCGTAGTATTGAGATAACGACTGGGCAGCACTGCCATTAGCGATAGCTAGAGTCGATGCGTGCACTAGATCAGCGCTTATGCACTGACAGGGATCCATCTTATGTAGGCCACCTTCACTTTGCAGGGAGACATTAACAACGAGTACCCCTTTTTGGGTACACAGTTGAATCCAGCTATCGTGGGTCGATGAAAGGTTGTTGAGCAAAAAAACACTGCTCAGGAAAAACCAACTAAACAAGCTTAGCTGCTGTAAATATACGTTGGTTCTTAAATGAGTGAGCATTGATATCCGGCTTTGAGGTTTATTCTAAATCTAAGCTTATCAGCGATAAGTATTATAGCCTCACCAGCGCAATTGAGCAGTGTATTATTACAATTGTTTGATGAAATAGACAATTAGCGCTGCTTCTTTAAAAACAAACTCTTTCACAAAAACAAATGCTTGGACAAAAGATCTACCCCTATTATTTTTGTATTGTTAAATTACGATTTTGCCGTATAGCGACACTAATCCTAAAATAGTAAGCTTAAATTAACCAGCAAGCAGGAGATGGATATGAACTTTCGTGGATTATTCTGGAAAATGGCCCTCCCTGTACTCTCGATATTTACCCTTCTTATTCTTTTCTTAATTTTTTATATCCCCAGTCTCATAGAGGATGATGTGATCAGAAGCGTATCAATCACCTCAGAACAAACGGCTAAACAATTCAAAAAAATACGCGGCTATTACACCAAGAATATCATTAAAAAAGTATTGGCCACCCCCGGTATTAGCCCCGATATTAACCACAAAAACGTGCCGGGAAAAGTTCCACTACCGGCAACAATGATACATGACTTAAGTAAAGATTTAGCCGCTGATGGATTAGCGATTAAGCTCTATAGTGCTTTTCCATTCCCCAATAGAAGCTCACGTAGATTATCAGCGCAACAGCAGGAAAGTTGGAAAATTCTGTCCGCATCAGCTAATTCAACAGTGGTCTCGCAAGAGACACTTAAGGGTAAAGAAATTCTCAAGGTATCCATCGCTGATGTGATGGTAAATGACTCTTGTGTCAATTGTCATAACTCTCGAGCAGACACCCCTAAAAACGATTGGAAAATTGGCGATGTGCGAGGGGTACTGCAAGTAGATACTAATATTACCGACCAACTCCTTGCCGCTAAAGTCACCAGCAACAAAATTACTTTCATTTTATCTCTCGTTTTACTCTTAGTCATGTCGGCTATCTTTCTAGTCTTTAGACATACCATCGCTAACAAGGTGGCTTTACTAAATGAAGCGATGGCCGGTATAACGCAGGGAGACACCAATTTAAGTAAACAGCTGGAAATATCGGGAAAAGATGAAGTCAGCCAGCTAGCGAGCGCCTTCAACCTTTTTTTGCAAAAATTAAAACATGTCATTGTAGAGGCTAATTCTGTCAGTGTTGACGTTGCCAGTAAAGCCTCCAACATGCATTTGTCCGCCGCTCAGACTAAAAACATGATTTCTAAGCAGGGCCAAGAAATTGGGTTACTGCTAACCAGCATAGAAACCTTAGGGGAACAGTTTAAGAGTATTGTCGATAGCTCTGGTGCCACAGTAGAAACGGCTGAAAAAGTTCAAGTTTCGACCAACGAAGGCAAGGAGGTCGTCCATAATGCGACCGAAATCATCACAAAACTGGCCGCTGAAATTAAAAAAGCAGGGTCGGCCACTGGTGAATTGCGCAATGACACGGAGCAAATATATACAGTCATTAAAGTGATTAACGCCATTGCAGATCAAACCAACTTGTTAGCGCTAAATGCCGCCATTGAAGCGGCCAGAGCGGGAGATCACGGCCGAGGTTTCTCAGTGGTTGCCGATGAAGTTCGGTCTCTGGCAAGCAGCACCCAAGATTCAACTAAGCAAATTCAAGAAATGATGAATAGCTTACAATTAAGTGCAGACAAAACCACTGAGGTAATGGTGAACAGTGAGAGCTTGGCAGTTGATAGCGTCAATATTGTAAAAAATGCGAGCAGCTTATTCAATGAGATCAATGAAGGAGTCAACGAAATTATCATCAGTAATGAGGCAATTAAAAATAGCGCTCAATCGCAAGTAGCAATATCCCACGATATTGAGAATAACATTTCAGCGATCACTGATTCATCCAATGAAACATCAGAAATTGCCGATGACTCCGTAGCGGTCAGCACAGAAATGGAAGGCATGAGCAAGAACCTACAACACTTGATGTCTCGCTTTAAAACCTAAATATTTTTGGCGTCTGTGTGAAAGGCTTTTAGCTCTTCACCTAAAGAGAAAAAATAACCTTTGAGGTAAGCACCTGCAATAGCAGCATTTGTCATTATTTATCGACATAATCAGCAAAGGGCGGAAAACGCTTTATCAATTCTTCACGACCGAGGTCGCGTAAAAAAGCAATATTTCGCTCAGGAATAGCATCGGGATTGGGATGCCTTGCCAGCACTTCGCTCATTTGTTGCTCGCGAATAATATGCACCATAGGCAGTGGTGATCTATTGCTCCAGTGACTGAGATCATCCGCATCCACGCCAGCAAATAAATACTGTGGATGAAAGCTCGCCAATTGAAAGACGCCGCGTGCTCTTGCGCTATCTATAAGCGCTTCGCACTGCGCTAAAAAATCTAAGTAATCGTAAAAATCATCTAACCCTTCAGGGAAGATCACCAGAGAGGTTGCTATTTCACTCTGATTTGCGCGCTCAATACGCGCTAATTCAAGCGCAAAAAAAGTCAATAGTTCCCTGCGCTGACTTTGTGCTGTGATGGCGTAGTGAATCCCCCCCACTTTCGCAACGGGTTTTGCAAAAGGGCAGAGATTCATGCCAATCACAACCTCTTCTAGCCAACTGATACATAGCTCAAGCTGTTGTTGTTCGGTATTTTTTGACATCGATATTGACTCTTCTACTATATTCACGGCACATAACTCGCTATCATCAACTGCAGCGAAACGGGACTTTAATTGCCTGGTATTTTATCAGGTTTTTATCCCCATAACCCTTAGATGAATTATTCATCTCTAGTCACACTGAGCAGGAGCAAAGGTTTGTTTATCAAAGGCACATTATTAACGGCAAACTTTGATACCCGCTGGAGCACCTATCATCGCCCAACCAATTTACAAGCCCCTAGCCCCTGGCGCACTTGGTTATTAGATAGAGGCTCGCTAACGGCGCATTTAACCAGCGCCAGTAACCATCGTTTTAGCGTCGCCTTACAGCAACAGGGCTGGGCGCTTCCCTTTCGCAGTGAGGCAAAAGTTCTAGGCCTCAAGAACAGGCAAGCAGCATTTGTACGAGAGGTGGAGCTCAAAGGAGGCGATGATATTTACGTGCTGGCTCGTACTGTTATTCCGGTATCAACGCTGACCGGTAAATACAAACAATTAGCCAGTTTAGGCAATCGACCATTAGGCAGTGTACTTTTTTCTGATCCGACCATGCGCCGTGGTACTTTTCAGATTTGCCAGCTCACCTTAGATAATGGTGAAAAAGCCTGGGCTAGGCGCTCCGTTTTCTACCTATCAGGTAAACCGCTATTGGTCTGTGAAGTGTTTTTACCTATACTTGCCAATATTGACTATCAACCACCCATTTTGTAACTAGAAGCGAACAATGACTCTTTCCCAGCGTTTAGACATCTATCAGCAACTGACTCGCTTCGACAAACCTATCGGTAGTTACTTGCTACTTTGGCCGACGTTAACTGCACTATGGATTGCCAGCGAGGGGATCCCGGATACTAGCCTACTGATTGTATTCACCTTGGGAGTCTTTTTGACCCGCTCCGCCGGCTGTGTGATTAACGATATCGCCGATCGCAAAATAGATGGCAAAGTGAAACGTACCGCCAATCGCCCACTGGCCAAAAAATTAATATCGACCAAAGAAGCTGTTGTGCTCTTTGTGGTACTCATGAGCCTCGCGTTTTTAATGGTACTTCTGTTTACCAATGCGATGACGGTCTATCTTTCTTTTGCCGCATTAGCACTCGCCTTTAGCTACCCTTTCATGAAGAGATATACGCAATTACCGCAAGTTGTACTCGGCGCAGCTTTCGGCTTTGGTATCCCGATGGCATTTAGCGCAACAGCTGAACAAATACCGATGATTGCCTGGATGCTGTACTTCGCTAAAATCAGCTGGACGGTTGCCTACGATACCATGTACGCCATGGTTGATCGCGATGATGATTTAAAGATTGGCGTTAAATCAACCGCTATTCTCTTTGGTATGTACGACAATTTAATCAACGCACTATTACAATTTATTTGTTTGTGTTTGTTGGTAAGCGCTGGCGTACTCGCTAACCTAGGTGCTATTTATTATGTTGGGCTCATGGTGATGGCACTATTTTTCTGCTATCAACAGTATTTAACTAAAGATCGCATTCGCGAGCAGTGCTTTAAAGCATTTTTAAACAACCACTACGCAGGGCTGGCGGTATTTATTGCTGTTATCATCAGTTATTTATAAACGTTTAATTCTCTAAGACTCTCTTATTATTTGCTGTTTTAGGGCCGCTATAAAAATTAAATCAGCGACAAATGGCGCTTGTAACATTTTTGTCACAAATATAATTTGTAATAGCACTATTCAAATTAGCATTAGCGCACTGTGATCTAAACATCACTAGATTGCAGTTA
>Ga0209291_1004052_pt1 | contig 10404 bp, 10 predicted proteins | sample GOMGulsemesocosm_FD_184633 | JGI IMG/M metagenome (GOLD analysis project Ga0209291, IMG submission 184633) | Methane-oxidizing microbial communities from mesocosms in the Gulf of Mexico - GOM9B Gulf of Mexico (SPAdes) (version 2) | ecosystem: Environmental > Aquatic > Marine > Cold seeps... | reverse complement strand
ATTTTAATACCGTGTTAAACAAAAATATCAGGTGTTTTTATCACTTATTTAGAATGTATTTAAAGTAAACTATGATTATATTTAGCCTGTATTTACACTATTCCGAATGAAAATTTTCCTTTTATCTGTCAGTGGGAGTTTATACTCTACACAACGCTTGTTTAATGAGGCTTCCAAAATGGGGCATTACATTAGAATTATCGATCATACCAAATGTGCTATTTTATTTGAAAAAAATCAACCTAAAATACTCTTTAATAATGAAGATATTACCAATTTTTCCGATGCTATAATCCCGAGAATTGGAGCTTCATTTACAGAACATGGCTTAGCAATTGTAAATCAGTTTGAGAAAACGGATAGTTATACCATTGCCAGTTCACAGGGGATTTTACGTTCACGAAATAAACTGTTTACCATGCAACATATGGTGAAGAATAATATTCCAATTCCGAAAACATTGTATACGAAAGATACATTGCTACTAAGAGAACAATTGGATTTGCTAGATGGGGATCAGTGTATTATTAAGTTTTTAGAAGGAACACATGGTTTAGGAGTAATGTTGGCGGAAAGTAAAAAATCAGCCATTTCAATAATTGAAACTATGCATAGTTTAAATAAGCCAATTTTAATTCAGGAGTTTGTAAAGGAATCTAACGGAGAAGATATTCGTGCTTATGTTGTAGGAGATAAGGTTGTGGCGGCTATGAAACGAAGTAGTGAGGGAAAAGATTTTAGAAGTAATGTACATCGAGGAGGAAGCACCTCGGTAATTGAAATGACTTCAGAAGAAAAAGAAATAGCAGTAAGAGCAGCCAAATGTTTGGATTTAGATGTAGCTGGAGTAGATTTGATTCGTTCTAAAAACGGACCGTTAGTAATTGAAGCGAATTCTACAGCAGGTTTAGAAGGAATTGAAAAGGCTACTCGAGTGAATGTAGCTAAAGAAATTATTAAATTAATTGAAAAAAATGCCCGTTAATAGTACAAAACACATTTATGATTCAATTATAGCGCCTGGGGAGCAAAAAGTGCTAAAGTTACCCATTGGGTCTTTGCCAACTGGGACACCTATAAAAATTCCGGTTTATGTTTTTAATGGGAAAGAAAAAGGGCCGACAGTACTGCTTCAAGGAGGTTTACATGGTGATGAAATTAATGGGGTAGAAACCTGTAAACGTATGTTGGTAAACGAGTATTTTACTAGTATAAAAAAGGGATGTGTAATTGTAATTCCATTACTAAACGTGTATGGGTTTATTCATTTTTCAAGAGAGTTACCTGATGGTAAAGATGTAAATAGAAGTTTCCCCGGTTCTAAATCTGGGTCTTTAGCTGGAAGAATAGCCTATTATCATACACATGAAATTTTACCACATGTTGATTTTGGTATCGATTTTCATACAGGTGGAGCAATGCGCAGTAATTATCCTCAAATAAGGTATACTCCAAATTGTAAAAAAAGTAAAAAACTAGCTAAGGTTTTTAATGCTCCCATACAGTTTGAATCCAATTTGATAAAGAAATCATTTAGAGCAACTGCAGAAAAGAAAGAAACACCAATATTAATATTTGAAGGAGGGGAAAGCATGCGTTTTGATGAGTTTGCTATAAATGAGGGAATCAAAGGAGCTCTTCGTGTTTTAGGACATCATGGGGTAATTGAAACACATTCATTAGCTACTAATACCGAAAATAAAACGGTTCATTTAACTAACAGAAAATGGATAAGGGCTCGGAAAGGAGGGATATTTACATCAAACATTCATAATGGGGAAGCAATTGAAAAAGATCAGGTTTTAGGATATATCACGGATGCATACGGAAATAGAAGTACAGTTGTAAGAGCTCCTTTTGATGGTTATGTTTTTGCTATTAACAATCATCCGTTGGTAAACCAAGGAGATGCATTGTTTCATATTGGAAAAAGAGTTTAAAACGCTTCGCTGTTAGATACAAGAATAAAGACAATAGAATTTAAAATTAGAAGTTAAGGAATCGGGAGTTAGAGAAGTTAAGATCTGTTTTTGATTTACAGTAATAATCAGCAATTCCCTAATATACTAAAAAACAAAAAAATGACAACACAAGAAGTAGCAAACAGATTAGTAGAATTATGCCGAGAAGAAAAACACCCACAAGCACAAGCGGAACTGTATCATAACGATATTGTAAGTGTAGAGGATGAAAAATCAGGGGCTCCAATAACAAAAGGAATGGATGCTATCAGAGCAAAAACCGTTGTTTGGGATGAGTCAGTAGTGGAGATTCATAGCGCATTTGTTTCCGATCCAATTGTAACAGGAAATCATTTTGCGGTAACTATGGAAAATGATATTACCTTTAACGATAAAGGAAGAATTCAGATTAATGAAATATGTGTGTACGAAGTTCAACAAGGAAAAATTGTTAGAGAACAGTTTTTTTATAATATGTAATTAACCAAAAATATAACGATCATGAAACTAAGCCCATATTTAAATTTTGACGGAAATTGTGAGGAAGCAATTAATTTTTATGCTGATGTTTTAGCAGGTGAAATAAAAATGCTGATGCGTTTTAATCAAATGCCTCCAGATACTTGTGAAATAGATGAATCATTAAAAGATAAAATCATGCATGCCGCTTTAGAATTTGGAGATGGTAATACGATGTTATTTTCTGATAGTGGAGCATCAGGTTTTGTACAAGGAACCAACGTTCATATGAGTATAAATATTCCAGAAGAGGAGGAAGCTGAAAAAGTATATAAGGGTTTATTAGAGGACGGTAAAGAAACTATGCCTTTCGGACCAGTATTTTGGGGAGGTAAATTTGGAATGTTAACTGATAAATTTGGTGTGCAATGGATGGTAAGTTCAGCGCATTAATATCGGAATTACGATTCCTTTACTAAACATGTTTTTTGTAATGTTGTTATTGGATAGGAAATTACATCAGTTTTTCTATCCAATAACAACATTAATTATTAATGACCTTTTAGTACTCGACTAATATCATTTGCTTTTTCCATTAAGCGATAAATATCTTCTGATTTTTTATGCTTTAAAAATGTTTTAAAATCATGAAGTTGATCAATGTATTCATCTAATGCTTTAGTTAAATGACTCGCATTATGTTCAAATATTGGTTTCCACATATCAGGAGAACTTTTTGCTAATCTAACTGTAGAGCTAAATCCAGAACCAGCCATATCAAAAATATCTTCTTCATTTTTTTCAATATTGAGAACAGTAAGTCCTAAAGCAAATGAGCTAATATGAGATAAATGTGAAACATAAGCGATATGCTTATCATGCTCCTGAGCTCCCATATATTTTATATTCATTCCCAATTGCTTATAAAGTTCTTCAACCATTTTGAGTGCACTTATTGAAGATTTTTCCTTTTCGCAAATAATACCTGTTTTGTTGTTAAACAAATTATTAATTGCTGCAGTTGGCCCCACATTCTCTGTTCCGGCTATTGGGTGTCCTGCTACAAATTGCTTTCTAGCAGTGTGATTCTCTATTAATTCACATATTCCTGATTTTGTAGACCCCACGTCCGTAACAACCTGATTTTTATTTATTTTAAGCAATAACTGTTGTGTTGCTTTTCTGGCTGCATCAACAGGAATTGCTACAATAATTAAGTCTACTTTTTTTAATGCTTCATCAATAGAATGTATTTCATCAACAAGTCCTAATTCGAGTGCGATTTTTGCATGGTGATTATTGTTTTCAACCCCTATTATAGATTTTGTTAGGCCTTTTTTTCTTAAATCTTTGGCAATACTACCGCCAATTAGTCCCAAGCCTATTATAGCTACTTTCATAATTTTATGATGTGTTTTTTAATACGTTGAATTACTTTTTTTAGTGTTTCTTCTTTTGTGCAAAGTGAAGCCCTTAGGTATCTTTCTCCTTCAGATCCAAATATCTTACCAGGAGTAATAAAAACTTCTGCACTTAAAATAAGGTCATCAACAAGGTCATCTACAGAATCTACAGAATCTGGTATTTTGGCCCAAACAAAAAGGCCAACTTGATTTTTGTTGTATGTACAGTTAAGCAAACTGAATAAGTCATGTACCAATTCTTTTCGTCTAGAGTATACTTTATCTTGTTGTTTAAACCATGTATAGTCAAGATTTAGTGCTTCTGTGGCAGCTTTTTGTAGCGCATAGAACATACCAGAATCTACATTAGATCTAATATTTAATACGGTGTCTACATATTTTTCATCTCCGCATAACCAACCTATTCTCCACCCAGCCATATTATGCGATTTACTCAACGAATTTAATTCTAAAGCAACCTCTTTAGCTCCATCTATTTGAAAAATACTAAACACCTTTTTAGTTAATATTCTGCTGTACGGATTGTCATTAATAATCAAAAAACTATGCTTTTTTGCAAGGTTGATTAATTGTTTTAAGTTCTCTAAATCAGCATCAGCTCCTGTAGGCATATTTGGGTAATTCACCCAAATTAGTTTTACTTCATCCAGGGGTAATTGCTTTAATGCTTCAAGATCTATTTGATAGTTGTTTTTTTCAGACAACTTATATTCCAATACTTTGGCTCCGGCTAATTTAGACACGGACTTGTATGTAGGGTAGCCAGGGTTGGGAATTAAAACAGTATCACCTTCATTAATAAATGCTTGTGTGATATGCATTATTCCTTCTTTGGACCCTATCAATGGTAGTATTTCAGAATCTAACAAAGGTATATTATAGTGCTTTTGGTAGTAATTATTTATACTGCATCTTAACTCGTCTGTACCCCTATAACTTTGGTATCCATGAACTTGTGGAGAAGTAGCTACTTCGCAAAGTTTATTTAAAACATTAGCATGAGGTGGTAAATCTGGATTTCCAATTCCAATATTAAGAATGTTTTTCCCTCCCTCATTTAAAGCTTTTATTTGCTTGAGCTTTGTTGAAAAGTAGTATTCGTCTACTTTATTTAATCGATTAGCTTTTTCTATTATCATTGTTTGTAATTTGAAAATTGAGCAAAAAAAAACCTCCTGAATCATCAGAAGGTTTTTTATATATCTAAAATATTATATATGCATATCTAGTCCTTCCTCATTGAGTAAAAGAAATAATAATATGTATTTAATATCGTAATCATGTTCAATATAATTGTGCTACAAAGATTATTGCTAATTAATTTAATTTCCAATTATTTTATTACTAATTTTTAATACTATTCTATCTAGTGTATTTTATTCAACAATAGGCACTAATCCCCTAAAGTCCATATCAACTACCTATTCACCAGTATCTTGTTCAAATTATTCCGTCAGCAGTAATCTTATTCCATTCAAAACTATTATTTGTAACTAAAGATATTCTTGTCCACTCATAAGTTCCAGCTTGAATAGTATTCAAAGGAACGGAAGCTATTCCTTTATTAAACGTGCTTTTTGTACTGTTGTTATTGGATAAGAAATCACTTCTGACACTTCAGTGTTTTCTTGTCCTGTAACAACTTGTTTCTTTTTATTAGTTGCTGTTATTTCAAAGTTCATGTCATTTTTATAAAAACGTAAAGTAGTAGTAATAATAGTTCCTTCTACTTCAAACATAAAATATAAGTTGTTGTCAAATAACTGTGCATCTAGTAAAATACCATTGTTTTCATCTACTAGAAACTGTCCTTTAGAGGCATCTTTTGTTATTAAAGTGTATTTTCGTTCTTGTCTTTTTCCATCAAAAATATAAACAAGCATGTACTGATATTGGTCAGCTTGATCAGTTGTATTCAAATGAAACTCCATGCCAATTTCTTTTGTTCCTCTTATGGAATGAATTTTTAAATATCCCTTATAAATCCCGAAATAATCATCAGGAAATTGAAGTGTTTTTTCTTGTGAAAAAGAGTTGATAAAGAATAGTACTGCAATTAAAAGGAGTGTTTTTTTCATGTTATAAATGGTTTAAAATTCCAGAATCAAATGGAGTCCAGATAGCGGTTTTTATTTCAGCTTTTTTTAAGGTTTGATTGGTCCATGTGTTACAAGTTTTAAAGCATGAAAAACTTCCTTTTGCTTCATAAAAAGCATCATTAGATCCATATGAATATCCTTCAATTTTGATAAACGCTCTATTACTTTTTTGTTGAAAGGTGTTTAAGATGGCTTCTTGGATACGTATTAGTTGGTACTCGTTTATGGTTACCTTTTTCCAATCAGTAGTAGTATTGCTATATTCTGTCACATGCATAGCCGATACACTTTTTAAAAACAGCGCATTAACAGCAGTGGAAAATGTTAAATCCCCCCAAGTAGGTGTATTTATATAAAACCCTTTATCTCCCCAACCAAAAGCTACAAATTCAGTAGTAGTTTTTAGGTTAAGATTGTCAATAGAATGTTTGTTTAGGTAACCTAAGGGAAAAATAATATCCGTGTGTACACCGTTAGAAACTACATAAATTAGTTTAGATTTATTAGCGAGTTCTTTTTCAGGATTGGTAGCAATATTAGAGCATACCCATGCCGTTAATAAGTATAGAATAATTAAGCTAAAAAAGAATAAGAATGTTCTTTTTACTAGTTTGAATATGTATTTGAGTGTTTTTATAAACATTCTTATTACTCAACAATAGGTTGTAGTCCTCTAAAGCCCATGTCAACTACTTGTTCCCCAGCATTTGGCTCAAATTTACCATCAGCGTTTACTTCAGTCCATTCAAAACTGTTATTGGTGGATAAAGAAAGTGTTAATACGATATCTTGAGTTTCATTTCCGGTAATAGTAAACCCTCCAGAAAATTCACCAGTAACTACACAAGATCCAGCAGGGACAGGAGATGTAACGGAAATGGGGTTAGGAACGGTAGTTCCAGGCGCTTGCCCTTCAGTAATAGTTCCTATGGTTTCAAATGCCCAGTATCCTTGTGGCTTGTTTGTGTTTACTGTAACATTTTGTCCATTTACTACATGTGTAGTAATGTAGTTGTTAAAACCTACGAAACTTGCTAAGGTTCCTGTATAATCAACCGAATTGTATAAAAAATCGATAATATAATTCTGGTAGGTTAATGATACTCTAGCCCATTCATAGGTTCCTGCTTGTACACTGCTTAAAGGAATGCTTAAAAAGGTTTCGTTTTCAGTAACTACTTTAGCGGCTTGAAAATTTACAGCATTTGATCCACCAACAGTAGTTTCATCCCCTTTATATATGATTTCTCCACTGCCTAATGCTGTTATGGATGATGGAGCTAACTCAATATAATGGGCACTCATAGTATTAAAATTAGGAGATTGTGCAGCGTTACCAGTAGGAATGGTTACTGGTGTACCTAAATTCCCTAATCGTTCCTGAGAAGCATCAAACTTAAATTTTACAATTAATTGCGGCTCATTTTGTGGTAAAGCAGTAGAAGCGTCATCATCATTACTACATGAGGTAAATAGTGTGGCTATAAGTCCTAAAAAAATATGTTTTACTTTCATAATGGGTAAGATACTAAATTATTCTATAATTAAAGAAACGTTGTTTTTTGCCAAATCCGTATTCACCTTAACTATATATGCTCCTTTTGGTAGGTAATATTTTTCGTTTTTCTTTTTAGAGATTATAAGTGATTCAGTTAAGTTTTCTAAGATTCCCTTTCCCTTTTCAGAAATAGTCAAATCGTAATTTATAGTACTGAAACCTTTTTCTATTATAGTTTCAAATTGTTGTAATTCATTATTGTTTTTAGTTAATATACGAACTTTAGCTTTAGTTTTCTCAATACTGTACACCTGTACTTGAGTGTTAGGTTCTTCTGCTTTTAACCATTTACTCCATGAACTTCCCCAATTGGAATTGTGTTTAATAGATGGGATAGGAGCAATATATAAGGGGGCGTTTTTAAAATTGTGGTATTCTTCAAATATCCCCACATTAGTTTTGTACAAGCTACGTCCGTGTGTAGCCACGAGTAAATCGTTTGTATGTGATTGTATTACTAAATCATGTACGGCTACATTTGGTAAGCCATTAGAAAAAGTATCCCATGAAGCACCTTTATTAAAAGAAACAAATAATCCGTTATCGGTACCAACGTATAGGATGTTTTCATCGTTAAAATCTTCTTGAATGACATTTACAGATGATTTTGGTAATGTACTGCTGATATTACTCCAGGTTTTTCCGTAATCTTCTGAAAGAAAAACATAAGACGTAAAATCATCAAATCGATATCCGTTTAAAGTAACATACACTCTTGATTTCAAATGACTAGAAGTGATAACTCTAGACACCCATAAATTCTTAGGTAAAGCACCTGTTATATTCCTCCATTTTTTGCCTTTGTTTTTAGTTACATATACTAATCCGTCATCACTTCCCGTATAGATTAATCCTTCTTTTAAAGTAGATTCTGAAATACAAGTTAAAGTTCCATATGCTACATTTCCTTGTTTTCCTCCTTTAGTAAGATCATCAGAAATGGCTTCCCAATCATCCCCTTGGTTTTCTGACTTCATCAATTTGTTCCCTCCTAAAAACAACACATCTTGATTATGAGGTGATAATAAAATTGGGGTTTGCCAGTTGAATCGGTATGGTTTTTCACCCAAACTATGTTTTGGCTGAATGTATTTTCTTTTTTGTGAAGTTCTATTTATTCTATAATAATTACCGAATTGATAACCTGTATACACAATGTTATTGTCCCTATTATCTATTTGCACTTGCATACCATCGCCACCCATCAAACTTTGATACGGATACTTTCCGGATTGGTGCCAGTTTTTATTTTCTATATGATTATTTGGACCAAACCAAACGCCATTATCTTGTAAGCCACCGTATACATTGTAGGGTTCTGCGTTATCGACATTTACCGTGTAAAACTGTCCTACTGGAGGGTTATTACATTTTATCCAGCTTTCACCATCATCATAAGAAATGTTTACACCACCGTCATTTCCATCAATTAAATGACCGCTTAAATTGGGGTTTACCCATAATGCCTGATGATCGGCATGTACGTTTTCCTTACTGATAGATGTAAATGTTTTTCCGCCATCATCCGATTTGATAATAGGTACTCCACTCAAGTATATTTTGTTTTTATCATTAGGGTGGACACGAATTTCACCAAAGTAATATCCGTATGAATAATATAAGTCGTCTAAATAACCTTCATGTGTTTTAACCCATGTTTTTCCAGCATCATCACTTCTGTATACTTCTGCACCAATTACAGGTGTATCAAATAATTTAGAATTAGCGGTGTCTAAATAAGTAGCAATGTCTTCAGGTTTGGCTTCACCAGATCGGATTAATTGCTTTACATTTTCTGCACGATACTTCTCTTGAAATCCGTTTCGTTTTAAAAAACCATTTAATTTTTTATCAGAAAGGCTAAGGAAATCTTCAACCGACATTTGTTTGAAATCTTCTTTAGTTAAGCCTTTTTTGATAACTGAACTGTCTTTTTTTCTTCTATTTTGATTATCTAAAACAGCATATAATATATTTTCATCATAAACAGTTAAGCCAATTCTACCAATTCCATCTCCTGTAGGAAATCCAGAATTTGTATTAATTTTCACCCATGTTTCTCCTGCATCAATACTTTTATAAATCCCAGATTCAGCACCATTCCCATTAAAATCCCAAGCCTTACGTTCTCGCTCCCACGCTGCAGCATATTGAATATTGAAATTATTAGGTTGTACTTTTACATCAATTACACCTGTGTTTTCAGAAATAAATAACGACTGTTTCCAAGTTTTTCCCCCATCAATAGTTTTAAAAACACCACGTTGTTTATTAGGAGTGTATAAGTGTCCGATAACGCCAATAGCCACTTCGTCCGGGTTATTCGGATTGATTATAATACTACCAATATGATGAGAATCTTTTAAACCAACATTTGCCCATGTACTCCCATTATCAGCACTTTTTAGTATTCCAATTCCTGCATAAGATGAACGGGAAGAATTATTTTCTCCAGTCCCAACCCAAATAGTTTGAGTTTTCCAATGTACAGCAATAGCACCAATATTTTGTGTTTCGGAAGTGTCCAAAATAGGTGTAAATGTTGTACCGTTATTTTTGGTATGCCATAATCCTCCTGAAGCATATGCAGCATAAAACTCATTAGGATTTTCCGGATTCACTTCTAAATCTACCACACGACCGCTCATAATCGTTGGTCCAATACTTGTAAAGGGAATGTTTTTTACAAGAGATGTTTCTTGTGCTATTACTATTGAAGTGAAAAAAGAGAGTAGTAGTGTAGTGATAATTTTCATAGAATGATGATATTCAATTCGGGTTAAAAATACATAAATTATGAATACTTGTGATATGTTTTAAAACATGTATTTTTGAGTTGTTAAACTGTATTAATTAAGAAGGAATAATGGAAGCATACATTTTAAAAGAGTATTTAAAACGAA
>Ga0209291_1004048_pt1 | contig 10409 bp, 7 predicted proteins | sample GOMGulsemesocosm_FD_184633 | JGI IMG/M metagenome (GOLD analysis project Ga0209291, IMG submission 184633) | Methane-oxidizing microbial communities from mesocosms in the Gulf of Mexico - GOM9B Gulf of Mexico (SPAdes) (version 2) | ecosystem: Environmental > Aquatic > Marine > Cold seeps | place... | reverse complement strand
ATCAACAGCAAAGTTTTTATAACAACCCCCTCTATTAATAAATAAGTCAACCATACCTTGTACTAAGCTTTTTGGATCAACAATGCTTAAACTATCTTTTTGATAAATACCATAGTTAAAAATAGGGGCTAAATTTGGCTCTAATTCTTGTATTTGTGTAGCGTTTAGTACTTCGTATTTAGTAGCCACTTTGTCGAGTAGTTCTCGAGATTTCTTGGTGCCAGCAAAAGCTTTACCTGATTGATAAACTTTCAACCAGCCTGTTTCTCGAAATAATAAACCAAGCTCGGTATTGTCTGTTAATTTACGCCAACTCTCTATGGCGTATTGTGAAAGTGCATGTAGATGTGTTGCATTTTTATACACAGCAGACGAGCGACTTTGCCAAATGAAACGCATTAGCCATGGTAATATCTTAGGAAAATATGCGGGTGGCACCGACAGTGGAGAATGGGTATTACAGAGCATTTTAATGGCATCATAAAATATACCGGGCATTGCCGTTGGCGCACATGAACCATTGACAACAGCTCCCGCATTACCAAAAGAAGCACCTGAACAAGGGCCTTTGCGATCAAGCAATGTTACATCATGGCCATTTTTTTGTAATGCCAACGCAGATGCCGCACCAACAACTCCCGCACCTACAATGACAACTTTTCTGACCACTTCTACTTCCTCTTTATTATACCCTTAACTGTACCAATGTATGACTCGATAGGCGAGAGTTTAAGGCTATATTTTTCAACAAATTATCAGAAGTAAAGGATGAAACCCTCAGATATTGATGTTAGCTTAGTTAACAATGAATTAGACCAACAGAATTAATGAATTATTCATAGTTCGAGAACTGAAAGGTTAAATAAATGGACTGGTTATCAGTACTGCCCCCCCTTGTTGCCATCATCGTGGTTATATGGAAAAAAGAAGTTATTTTAGCGTTATTGACAGCTATTTTTACCGCGGAATTATTGCTCGCCTATAACGACCACTCAAATGTTATTTATTACGCATTTTTAGGAGGGATTAATCGGATAATTACTGTTTTCAGTAGTCCGGGCAATACTCGTTTGCTTATTTTTAGTTTACTTATCGGCGCATTACTTGCCTATGTTAGAAACTCTGGCGGCGTTACCGCCATGGTAGAAAAACTCGTCAATAACGGGATAGCAAAAAGCAAAAGGCAAGTGGGTGCCGTAACCATGTTTACTGGCGTTTTCATTTTCATAGAATCGAATTTAAGCGTACTCACCGCAGGCATTTTATCAAGAGACTTATTTGATAAATTTAAAATGAGTCGAGCACGCTTGGCTTTTATCATTGACAGTACGTCGGCGCCAGTTTGCATATTGGTATTGCTTAATGGTTGGGGAGCTTATGTACTTGGCCTATTGAGTAATTATGATCTTGAACAATCTTCGATGTCGGTACTTTGGGGAACCGTGCCATTTAATTTTTACGCAATTATCGCGCTTATTGTCGTCGCCTACACAGTTATCACAGATAAAGTTCATGGCCCAATGAAAAAATCGGAGAGCGACCTACACCAAGTAAAAAATGAAGAAGCTAGTTGTGTAACCGAAAGCTTAGTGCCACCAACAAAAGCGAGATTCATGCTTGTACCGCTTTTGAGTATGATTTTCGGGATGTTTTTCTTTATGTATTGGACAGGAAATGGTGATATTACCAACGGGGATGGCGGTAAGTCCGTGCTTTATGCAACCTGTTTAGCGCTAGCTATAGCTTATTTTTTATTATTATTTTCCAAACGATTCAGCCATAAAGAACTGGTTGATGTTGGCTTTGGTGGTTTAGCTGAATTGTTACCGCTGGTGACTATTGTTTTATTATCTTTAACCTTAGGTGCAAGTTTAAAAGAACTGGGCACGGGAGTGTTTATCGCAGGGTTTGTCGGTGATTATCTACCTTTAATCTTTGTTGTACCTATGTTGTTTATTGCTGGTGGCATCATCTCATTTAGCACAGGAACATCGTGGGGAACCTTTGCTATTTTGATCCCTATTGGTGTGCCCCTCATTCAAACTTTGGGCCTACCCCCTTCCCTTGTTATTTCGGCAATATTAGGTGGTGGAGTATTTGGTGATCATTGTTCGCCGATTTCAGATACCACCTGCGTTTCTGCCATTGCTTCAGGTTGCGATCTTTTGGAACACGTTAAAACACAATTACCCTACGCTATCTTTTGTGGTGCATTAACCTTAATTGCTTATATTATCGCAAGTTACATCATGTTATAACGTTAAGTTTTCAAGCGCTAAACAAAAAAAACCAACACCGAGAGGTGTTGGTTTTTTATTAGGTAGACTATTAGTTTTGCTTAAAAGCTATAAGTCACTTTTGCATAACCAAATCGACCATTAAAACCGTAAGGCGAGATAGCTGAATAAGTACGACCTGATCTATTTAATGGATCTACTTCACCATTATCATCAGTTAAATTACTCATACCTAAAGAAACAGTTAGTGAATCATTAACGTAGTAAGCAAATTCAGTATCAAAGATTACAGAACTTGAAGCATAAATAGCAGTAGTTAAATCACTACCAATTGCATCAGCCCATTCTCCGTAATATGAAGCTCTACCCATTAAGCGCCATGAGTCAGCATTATAGTTAACAGTAAATGACCCTTTAGTTTCAGGTAATGCTCTTTCTAAGCGGAATATCTTACGTGCATCAACATTTGCACCAAACTTATCAACTTTTGTTTCAGTCCAGTTATAGGCTAAAGCATAAGTAAGTTCGCCACCAAAGGCTTCATTTGAATAGTTAGCTACAAGATCAATACCTTGTGTAGTTGTATCAAAATCGTTGGTAAAGAATTTAACTTTAGTTAAACCAATAGCATCTGTTACACCTTGGTCAGTCAATGCTTGACGATCTGCATCAGTCAAAGTAATTGACGAAGTTTGTGTAATACGGTCTGTCACTTCAACGTTGAAGTAATCAGCAGTTAAGAAGAAGTCACCATCTTGATAAACGGCACCAAATGCATAACTAAATGATTCTTCAGGCGTAAGTGCTTTACCACCTTTAGAAACAGAAACAGGGTTAGAAGGTGGTAATGTTGCGATATCTACTAAAACACCATCAACAGATTGTGTTTGAACACTACGAACATTACTTTGACCAATACTAGGAGCACGGAAACCAGTACTTACAGATGCACGAAGTTTAAATGAATCATTAACTTCTAATAGACCTGCTAGTTTCCAGTTGGTTGCAGAACCAAAATCACTAAAGTCTTCATATCTAACTGCTGCTTGCATTAAGAAGTTTTCTGTAATGTCAGCTTCAGTATCAAAATATACTGCTTTACTTGTGCGCGAAGATGCACCGGCATCAGCAGGTTTAAAACCAGGGAAACCATTTGAACCAATACTAAAACCTTGGTCAACTAAAGGACCTACTTTCCAAGATGCTTCATCACCTGCAGTGATAGTAAATGTCTCTTGTCTCATTTCTAAACCGTAAGATACTACGATAAAGTCTAAGCCCATTACCGCATCAAACTCTTTAGAGAAATCAGCATTTAATGATTTTTCTAATTGAGCATAAGCACCAGGAGTAAAAGCAGTAGGAGTATCTGGACCTAAAGAAGAGTTAATGGTATTGCGAATAGCAAACTCAGTTGAATGCTCACCAACAGACGCACTTACATCATAAGTAGTACCGTTTTTGAACTCACCACGTGTACCTGCAACCAATGAAAGGTCAGTTACATCACCACCAAAAAATGGTGTAAAACCACCTGGGAAACGTGAGTTATGTGCATAACAGTTCGCTGCACCTAAAGAAGCTAAAGCGTCAGCATCTGGAGCGTTGTTAATAATTGGCACAACAGGACAAGCAGAATTATCTGTAGCGCCCGGAGTTAAATCACCTACTAATAAGGTAGGAGTTCCATCATCAAGTGCTGGCCCTTGGAAAATACCACCACGAGTATTTGGATTACGGAAGTAAAAACCACCTTCAACGGTTTTTTCAGACCAGTTACCAAACATGTAAGCTTCGCCGCCATTGGCTAAATCAATGCCGCTATTTAAAAATAGTTTAAAATCATCTTTAACTTCTGGTGAACCCCAAACTTGAGCTGCAGGAGTTCTAACTGCGCTATTGCCTGCATCGATAAGACCTTGCGCATCACCACGTTGTGTACTTCTGCTAGTCGCGTCTATTTGATTAACTTCAAAACTAAAGTTAGCAAAGCCGTCATCACTTAAACCTAAACCAACGTTACCAGAAACTGTAATTTGGTCGCCGTCACCTTCAGAAAACTGGCCCATTTTGATATCAAATTGACCACCGTCAGCATCATCTTTAAGCACAAAGTTAATTACACCCGCAACAGCATCAGAGCCATATTGAGCTGAAGCGCCATCACGAAGAACTTCTACTTGCTTTAAAGCAATAGCTGGAATTGTAGAAACGTCAGGGCTTTGCGCACCATCAGAGATACCACCACCAGAGAAGGCAATTACAGAACCTTTATGGCGACGCTTACCGTTTACTAATATTAATGTTGAATCTGGAGATAAGCCACGTAAGTTAGCTGGACGAACAATAGTTGCACCATCAGATATAGGTTGAGCATTAACATTATAAGAAGGAGTTACCGCTCTTAAAATGTCAGACATGTTTGCTGTACCGTTAGCAGATAACTCTTCGCTGCCAACAACATCAACAGGTACTGGTGAGTCCGCAATTGAACGTGGTGAAGAACGCGTACCAACAACAACGATAATTTCATCACTCTCTGCTGATGCTTCTTCTTCTGCTACTGCCATGGTTGGCATAGCTACACAAGCCATGCTCATAGCCACAACTAGGCTTTTTAATTTAAAACTGTTTGACATGTTTTCAATTCCTTAGCGAATTATATTATTTTATTATTTTCTTAAATAATTGTGATTTTCTTATTTCAATTGTGTCCTTACTGCCTCCTGTCATCAAAACATCTCTCATCCTTAAGTGAATATATATTACACTTAATTGAATAAATACAAATGTATTTTTGAACATTTAAACAATAACATGATGACAACCATCCAATGATAGCTATAGCCAATTTTAGGCCACAATTCAGCAAGACATAACAACTGACTGATTAATATAAATAAAATTGAATTCAAGCATAAATGTAACAAACTGTGTCGGCGGTTATTTTCTTACCTTTAACTCTCAATAGGTAAATTTTTTCTTATAGAAACTAAAATTATTCAACTGCACTTTTACCCATGAGGGTCTCATTATTGGAGCAAAAATTTTCATTTAATTTCAAAACAATAACATCAAAGCAGCGGTTATTTTGAAATAGCTAAGTAGATCGCTGACCTCTAAGTAAAATATTAACTCTTAAGTATTATTGAACACTTAAGAAATACTTGTCTTACTTCGTTGTTTTTATAAGAAAAATAACGCCTACCCCAATGTAATAAAAATAACGAAAGAAACACAAAACACTGCAATATCAATAGATTACGATATATTGAAAAGTTGGCCCATAATTCGCTATTCCTATGTGGTGATTACATTAATGGAATGCTGATAATAAACAGTAGAACCTTATTGTTGCCATTAACAAAGATCTGAATAATCTTTTTAAACGTTTATTTGATGTGCTCCTAACTGGGCCAACGGACAATTACTTTAAATTTCATTAAGAGACAAAAGCCATGATTTTTCTCAAAAAACTATTACTCGGTTGCGCACTGATACCAGCATGTTTGTCACTAACTTTTCCTGTTCAAGCCAATGATGCTGCAATATATAGCAACATGGATACCGACCAAGCTGTTTGGGCAAAACACGGAATGGTTTCATCACAAGAAGCCGTGGCATCTGAAATTGGTTTATCTATCTTAAAGCAAGGAGGAAATGCCATTGACGCTGCAGTCGCGGTAGGTTTTAGTTTAGCGGTAACCTTACCAAGAGCTGGCAACATTGGCGGTGGTGGCTTTATGTTGGTACACATGGCAAAAACGAATGAAACTGTGGCAATAGATTATCGTGAAATGGCACCAAGTAGTGCCAAGCGAAATATGTTTTTAGATCAAGATGGTAATCCTGACACCGAGTTGTCTCGAGCACACGGCTTATCAGTTGGCGTTCCAGGTACCGTTATGGGAATGGAACTCGCACTTAAAAAGTACGGCACAATGACGTTGCACCAAGTAATGCAGCCCGCTATTGAGCTTGCTGAAAAAGGCATAGTAGTTACGCCAGATCTAGCCAGTTCATTAAGTATTTTAAAAAACCGCTTAGCTAAGTGGCCAAGTAGCAAAGCTATATTCTATAAAGACAAAGAACAAAACTATCTGGCTGGTGAGGTTCTACAACAAACAGCATTGGCAAATTCATTAAGACTCATTGCCAAGCAAGGCAGTAAGGGTTTTTATCAAGGTGAAATCGCTAAGAAAATAACTCAAGCGGTTCAAGCTGCGGGTGGCAAAATGTCATTAGAAGATTTAGTTAATTATAAAGCAGTAATCAGAAAACCCGTTATGGGTGAATACCGAGGCTATCAAATTGCTTCGATGCCTGCACCGTCTTCTGGTGGCACTCATATCATAGAAATACTAAATATATTGGAAGGTTTTCCTTTAAAAGATCTTGGCCATAATAGTGCGGCATATATTCATTTATTAGCTGAAGCAATGCAGCGTGCATATGTCGATCGTAGTGAATATTTAGGAGATCCAGATTTTGTTTCTGTCCCTCAACAAGGCTTGATCAGTAAACAATATGCGCAACAATTACGTGCAACGATTAATGTAGATGAAGCAACAAAAAGTAAAAACCTTAATCCGGGCAAACCCGTACCTTACGAAAGTAATGAAACCACACATTATTCCGTGGTAGATAAATGGGGAAATGCCGTATCCAATACCTATACCCTTAATTTTAGTTATGGCTCAGGATTAGTAGCTGATGGCACAGGCATTTTATTAAATAATGAAATGGATGATTTTTCAGCTAAACCCGGTTCACCCAATGGTTTTGGTTTAATTGGCGGTGAAAAAAACGCCATTCAAGCAGGTAAACGACCATTGAGCTCAATGAGCCCAACGATAGTATTTAAAGATAACAGTCCTTATATTGTTACTGGTAGCCCGGGTGGTTCTCGTATTATCACCGCCACTTTACAGGTGATTTTGAATGTCATTGACCATGGGATGAATATTGCTGAAGCAACCAACGGCTCTAGAGTTCATCATCAATGGTTACCTGAAGAAATCCGCATAGAAGAGAGCCTAAATAGCGACACCATAAAACTGCTAAAAGCCAAAGGTCATAACGTGGTAAAAAAAGCATCAATGGGCAGCACTCAATCTATATTGATCACAGATAAAGGTTTATATGGCGCTTCTGATCGTCGGCGTGCTGGAGCATTAACAACTGGCTATTAGCAGATGTATTTCATCCGTAATTGGCTGTAATAAAACTGCGGCCTACTTTCTAAAAATAAAAGTTACTATTAACATTTTTACCTCAATTTTGTATTAACTGCGCTTTTTTAGCCTCGTTAAATAATACCTCATTGATGAATTACCGGTCGGCGTTAGCACTGTCGATATCGACACAATGAAACAAACGATTTTCAAAGGAAATTATCATGGACGGTTATTCTATTAGCGCTTTAATAAATAAGCAAAATATAGAGATCTCAACAATTCATTTATTAACTGATAAAGATAAATATATCATCGCTATCAACTGGACTGAAAAAAATGAAAGTCATTTCAAAATGTTCAAACAATTACAACTCTCACAAGTGACAGATTTTAGTGAGTGTTTAAAAAGTTGCTGGAATGAAAGTATAAATGATTGGTTAGATGGCTCTAAAATGCCTTTAAAATTAGTCCATTAAAAATCTGTAAAATGAACTAAGCTAAATGAATAAATACCGATGAGTGTCTTTTTTCTCATCTACTAATATTTTAAGAAGTTTTTTGCTTAACAACAGAGTCCCCCTCCCTTACAAATATATATTACCTATATTTTACAATGCGTTAAAAAAAAGTTAAATGTTGGCTTAAATTTCGCTAAGTAAGTATATCCGTAATCATTACCAGACATTATTTTAAATAAACTGTAAATTTACTTATGAATGACATTACTTTTTCTTCATCTTCAGATCTTTACAACATGATATTAGGTGGACTCATCTCATTAACTTCCGCTCAAGATGTTGGCAAAGTTAATTATCACCCAGTAAGCGAAACTATATTTTTAGCAAAATGGCTAAAACGTATAAAAAAGCAAAAACGCTACCCAAAAACGGTCGCTAAAGAAATAGACGGTTTTCTCGAATTATATACTTCAGAAGGCAGAAGCGCAGGGTTAGCCGCATTATTTCATAAAATGTATACAGAATTTCAACTGGTTAATGATACTAAAAAGCAATATCCCCAATCGGCTAAAACGCGATTTGAACTTGCTATGAATACCTTACAAGAAAATGGTTGGCATACTTCATTGCCGATTAACCACGACCCAATAACTGACAAACCTTATCGGCCACAACATAAAAGAGAAGTATTCACCACTAAGTGGTACTGGAAAAACGCTTTTGATGAACAAGGACACTTAACAAAGTCGTTAAGTATTTTTGTTGTCTCACAGCCCCAACAAGTTATTGACGATTTACATTTGCACGGTTTTATTTTAGTCAAAGGTGCATCAAGTAAAGACGAAGAAGGTAACAGTTACGTGCAATTTATCCTTTTTCCAGACAACAATTGTACTGGTGAAGCTGCAATACCAACAAAATTTTTAAGCTAATGAGCATAAATAAATCATTATTAGGGCAATAAAATGAATAACAAAACAGAAAACAACTTAAACGATAGAGTAATACAAAGCGAAGTTGAGCAAGAACAACAAACAACAGTAAAAAATAACGTGACTAAATCTCACGACCAACAATATAATAGCCGGAAAAATGAGTCCATGGACTTAAATACGGCTTGCTTTGTATTAGGTTATAACTAATAAGCAACGTTGGCATTTAAAGCTAAGAGTTTATTCATGGGCTTAAACAGTCAAGTTAATCGCTCCTAAAACAACAATAAAAACAACAATAAAACAAGGTTATATAAAAATTATGACAATAGATGTAGGTATTATAGAAACATTATTAGTATCATTATTAATCCTCTTTTCAGGTTATTTTCTCAATAGTAAAATAGCATTTCTTAGAAATAACAACATTCCTGAGCCCGTTGTTGGTGGCATAGCTTTTTCGCTATTAGCGGCCTTTGCTCATAGTTATTTTGATCTCAATTTAAATTTTGATATGAGCTTCAAAAATCCATTAATGATACTTTTCTTTACCACTGTAGGCCTAGGTGCGAGCTTTTCTTTACTTATCAAAGGTGGCCCTAAAGTAATCTTATTTTTAGGTGTCGCGACTGTTTATTTATTCATTCAAAATGCTGTTGGCGTATCCGTTGCAATGGCAACAGGCATAGAACCATTAATGGGTTTAATCGGTGGCTCTATTACTTTATCTGGTGGCCATGGCACCGGGGCTACCTATGCAGATTTATTTACCAATGAATATGGCATAACTTCAGGAATTTTTGAGTTAGCCATGGCGGCTGCAACCATGGGATTAGTCTTAGGTGGCTTAATTGGTGGCCCTGTAAGTAAAAGATTAATTGAAAAATACAATCTTAAAGCTGATGAATTTCACGAAGAATTAGACGATACCGTTACTTTTAACCCTGAAGATCACGATTTAGTTACCCCGAAAAAAATGATGGAAACTTTATTCATTATTTTACTGTGTATGGTGGTTGGTCATTTTGCTCATGTGGCATTAAAGGCAAGTGGCTTAATTTTACCTTCTTTTCTTCTGCCTTTATTGTGTGGTGTGGTAGCGACCAATGTTTGTGACTTTTCGAAGCAATACAGTATTTCTAAAGCCTGTATAGATTTATGGGGCACCATGGCTCTGTCGATGTTTTTAGCCATGGCGTTAATGTCACTGAAAGTATGGGAACTAGTCAATTTAGCAGGGCCGATGTTTATCATGATCATCATTCAAGCATTGATGTTAATGTTGTTCGCCTACTTTATTACTTTTAGAGTGATGGGGAAAAATTATAACGCAGCGATTATCGCTGGTGGCCACTGTGGTTTTGGTATGGGCGCTACACCAACTGCCGTTGCTAATATGGAAGCGTTAGTGGCTCGATATGGCCCTTCTCCACAAGCCTTTTTAGTGGTACCACTGGTTGGCGCTTTCTTTATTGATATTACCAATGCCCTGATCATTCAATTTTATATGAGTCTACCTTTTGTTAGCCCATAAGATTACTAATCTATAGAACCAAAAAAGCCATTGATAACTCAATGGCTTTTTCATTAACAGTACTTAATTAA
>Ga0209291_1004042_pt1 | contig 10421 bp, 8 predicted proteins | sample GOMGulsemesocosm_FD_184633 | JGI IMG/M metagenome (GOLD analysis project Ga0209291, IMG submission 184633) | Methane-oxidizing microbial communities from mesocosms in the Gulf of Mexico - GOM9B Gulf of Mexico (SPAdes) (version 2) | ecosystem: Environmental > Aquatic > Marine > Cold seeps | place... | reverse complement strand
CTTTACGTGGTTGATGCATCAGACGAAAATTTCATTTCGCAATTAGCCATTGTAGATCATGTATTAGGGCAATTAAATATCGATTTGAATAACAAAGTATTATTACTCAATAAGGTAGATTGCTTAAACGAAGAACAGCAATTAGACCTACTGGAGCGCTATCCAGATGCGCTACAAATCAGTGCACATGACAAAGGTGATGTCGCGTTCGTACATCAGGAAATTCAAAACTTATTAGAAAAGAAAATGTGTCCAGCTTGCTTTGATATTCCCTACACAGCCAGTGGTGTGATGGGTGAAATTCACAGTAAAATGCAGGTTCTAGAAGAGGAGTACCATGAAAAAGGTATTCGTATCACATTAAAAGCAAGCCCAGTTGCCCTAGAGCGATTACATAAAATGCTGCAACTCACTACTTTTTAATACGCAGTTAGAAATAAGTAGACCTCGTACTCCGGTTAGGGCCTCAGTGTCCTAGCCGGATATCCATGTGGTTAGTATCTTGATCGACACACTCACTCTTATATATTATGTGATTTTTTTGCGGTGAGATAAACAGCCTTGACTTTCGAACCTACAAGTTCAGCAGTTATCGTTTGAAAACCTAAAGATTTAGTCATGTTTTCAGCCAACTGAGGAGTAAGCATTATAGTTGAAGATGACTTTGCCCCATACTTCCTCATGTACCTGAACTTCAAACGTATTTTATTAAAAAAGCTCATTCCGTGAAGCGTAAAACTTGCGATAACAAGTCTCCCATCATTTTTCAATACTCGAAAACATTCAGACAGTGCAATTTCTGGGTTGGGAATAACATGTAATAGATTAGCCATAAAAACAGTATCAAATGAAGAGTCCTGATACGGTAAATTAAAGCAATCTGCTTTTTCAATTTGAACCATTTTGTGGTCTTTAAACCTATCTCGAGTTATAGAAATCATCTGGTCTGAAATATCTGTAGCCACTATGCTGGACGCCGATTCAATGAAGCACTCAGTATATGTTCCATTACCGCAACCAAGTTCAAGAATATTCCCAGTACCAGATAGTAAATTCAACTTACTTTTTACAGTTTGAATGGTCTTTTATACCAACAACATAATTGTTACTTTCTTCAAAACTCTTCGCAAACTGTTCCCATTTGTTATCTGTCATAGTGAACACTCCATAGTCAATAGTGATGAATTAAATGAAAAATAGAGCCCCCAAAAAAATTAGGAGACCAGATCAACGAGCCATTACAGTAGGCATTTTTATTACACATCTACTATTTATTTACTATTATTATGGCAATTATTTTATCTTATGATTGCCAGTTCAAAGTTTTGATCTAGAGATGAAATTGCTGATGCATAACCTATTGAATATAAGAGTGGCAATGCGCATAATGATTCTTGGTCAAATATAAGTTCTTCAGTATTGTATTATGAGGTTATTATGATTGTTCGGTCTTACTCAAAATTTGCAAAAGATAATCCATTTTGCCATAAATTGCATATCATTTCTTTATTGATCATAACCTTATTTTCGATTTATCAAGTATTAGAATTCAACCGCGTTATTTTTTTTATAGGGTTTATTTTTATTATTCCTTCGATAGTACTGCTATCTAAATCATCAACGTATAAAAGAAAATATTTAAGCTAAATTCGATTTCTAGACTGTAGTGGTTCATTGATTTTCGCCTACTATTTACGGTGGTTTTATCGCTAGGCACGAACGGAAAGCCTAGCAACTTGTCGCAAGTCCTGCACCGAAAACGCGCACATAATAGGTTTGTTATGTTAATGTCTATCACGCACCAAGAAGAGGTAAATGCTTACGCTGTTGATAGGTTAATCCCAGCTCTAGACAATACTTGATAACTGGTTCTGGTATAGGTTCTGATAAATTCAACACTATTGCCCTATTACCTTGAAACTCCAGCACGTCACCATATAACTCTCGAAAGGTGTCTACCAACTTAGTTTTGCAATTGAAAAATAAGTAATAACTATTTGGAGTTTTCAATTTCCAGTCCATTCGAATTGGACTACCAGTCTTGACGCTGTAGCTCGGCTCACCCCATTTAAGAGATTCTTCGACTCCACCTAACTCCAACTCAGAAACGAGCCTAAGAACTAAGTTTCGTAATTCTCCTAGCCGAATTCGAGCATTCTCTGGATACTCATCAAACCGATTTTTGACTGCCTTGTCCATTGAGGCCTCCTATTCACATAACATTAGTATCACAGGACGTCTCGACTACCCTAATGTATTCACCTAATTACTAGCAACTAATCAAATAAAAAAAGATAACATAGATAGCATAAGTAGCTTATTGGGCTTCAACTCCCCAAGCCCCCGGAGCTAATACGTACCCTTTATTTCTGATGGTTTTAAAGCGAGGGTTTACCTGATCATTATCAAGTAGTTTTTTTCTTAATTGGCTTATTCTGTTATCAATACCTCGCTCTAAACCATCAAATTCCTTGCCAAACAGTTGAATGGAAATCTGAGTTCGAGACATTATTTTTCCTGCATTTTTTGCCAGTATTTCTAATAAATCAAATTCTGCGCTAGTAAGGTATACGTAGATGCCATTTAGAGTGACTTTTCGATTGAGTGAATCGATAGATAATGCACCAAATTGAATAAGTTGTATCGGTAAGTCTGCTTTTGTGGAAGTTGTTCGGCGTAAGAATGCTTTGATTTTGGCTAATAATAGGCGTGGCTTGATTGGTTTTATAAGATAGTCATCTGCGCCAACTTCTAACCCGACAATTTGGTCGATATCATCCTCTTTTGCTGTGAACATTAAAATATAACCGTTATAAGAGGAACGCACATCTCGACATATACTGATACCATCTTTTCCGGGCAACATTACATCGAGCAACACTAAAGAGGGCTGTTCTGCCAATATTCTTTTTTCTGCAAGTAATCCATTTGACTCATAACTAGCATTAAAGTTTTCTTGCTGCAGGTAGTCACAAATAGACTCTGCAATACCTATATCATCTTCAATAACTAGAATACTTTGACGCTTCATGATCCGTTCCATATAAACAAATTAGTATGATGGTTTTACTGGAAGTGTAATTTTTACTTTTACTCCACCTGAGTGACTATCTTCAATCCATACTTTACCATGATGCCAGATAACAATTTGTTTAACAATCGCCAGCCCAAGTCCTGTTCCACCTGAATTACGTGAACGGCTTTGATCCAATCTAAAGAATGGTTCAAACACTTTTTCCTTATACTTATCCTCGATTGAAGTACCGTCATTTTCAATCGTAATTAGGCACTCGTCATTGAGTATTTCAATGTGAACATTGATGGTATTTAAAGAATGTTTATAAGCATTTCGAATTATGTTATTAATCATTCTTCTGAAATAAAAAGGCTCGATTGGTACGTATATTTGAGATGGCACATGAACAACATTAATGGTCGTGCCTTTTTCGTAATATATCCACTCTTGCTTTACATTATCAAACCAGGTTGTCAGTTCAGTCATGACAAATTCAAAATTAGGTCGTTCTCGGTCAAATCGTGCATACAGCTCCATTTCATCAGACATGACTCGTATTTCCGAAATAGCTTTTTCAATACGATGCATCTGTTTTTCTTGCTGTTTTAATGACGGGTTTCTAAGTAATTCAATGGCAAATTCAATTCTCGTTAACGGCGTTCTTAATTCATGAGAAACAGCACTGTTCAACATAATGTTATTGTCATATAGCGTCTCGACTCTTGCTGCCATCTTATTAAATGTAGTGGTTAATCCATTTAAATTACTGCCTTTAAAAATGGTGGAACGACTAGATAGATCACCATGTCCAAAATTTTCGGTCGCTTTGAGTAGAGAAGCTGAAGTTCGCCAAGAGGGAAATAGCCAGATGCTTAACGGTAAGAAAACCAATACGCCGATAATGATGACAAATCGCATTAATACATCATTAATAATCCTTTCTTCTATTACGCTGTTAAGTGGGCCAATAACAACAACTGTATTGTGATTAGGTATCTTCTGGAGGATATATTCAGGAATGTCGCTTTCGTTTAGTGGATCAATATACTGAAAAACAATCTCTTGGTTAAGCAAGTCTTCGCGTTGGATTTCAGAAATTCGACTGTCACTTAAGGCAATCATTTTAATCGTGACGGAAAAATATAGATCTATCTGTGCCATTCTCTTAGACCAATCGTCCGAAGGTATCGTTAATAAGTCTTGATAAATGAGGTTTAAAATTGCAGCAACCTCATCCTGTTGTACTGTTTGATGAATTGGGGCTGCATTGTCTATATCGCCAATGACCAAGATGAAACCGTTATCACCCAACTGATAGTAAAGTTCTGATGTTTCTGAATCGAATAGGGTTTGACCTTGTGCTAATACTTTAGCTTGTTCAAAAGTTAATGATAGCGGCTCCTTTTTTTTCAGTGTTAAAACATAGTTGAATTGAATTTGCAGTTGAGCCAGAGCTTCAATTTGTTTACCTTGTTCAATTGTATTAAGTTTCTTTGCTAACAAATAGATCGTACCAGCTGAGCGATAGGTTTCAATCGTTTCAACATGACCTGATTGCTCAAGCCAAAGCAAGTTTAGCGTTGGTATTAAAAAAGTAAAACTAACAAAAACAGACAGTGAAATAATAAACATTAATTGGATTAATATATTACGAAAGAACATTGGGTATCTCCAACGTTATTGTATTGTTTAAATTATTACGAATAACCTGGCCCTTACACTGCTGAGCAAATAGTAAAAGATACTGTGCATTTAGATTTATAGGCATCTTAACATCTGTTTCATGCTCACTTTTATAAACCAAAATCTGACTCACTTTCTGGTTAATGGTTAAATGCAGTTCTAATCCGAGCGTTGTCCCTATTGAAAGACTCAGTATGCTTAAGATAGCGTTATCAAAAAAATAAGGGTCTATATACGTTAAAATATCAGGCTCGATATCACTTTCAGAATGATTGATAACAGTCAGTTTGCTATCAAGCTTTATTTGCCATTGCAGTGAATGTTTATTTATCCACTCGGTCAATTTAATCGGCACAAATTGACGGTTCTCTTTTTCTCGGTTAAATTTTCCTATTAATAAAATCAATGAAGTAATATCGCGCATATCATTAACCGACTGTTCCATTTGGTCTAAAGTCTCGCTTTGTTGCATGCCTTTTTTGTATTGCTCTAGCTGTTTTTCAATTTTGGCCAAGGGCTGTTTGAGTGCTTTTGAAGAGGTATGGATCAATTGTTGGTTATCATAAAAAAGTTGCTCCGTTCTTTGCGCCATCTGGTTAAAGGTTCGAGCTTGAGGGTTTAGCAAACTAGCAAAAAGGATAGGCATTCGGCAGGTATAGTCTTGTGATCTGAACTTGCTGGTTACTTGGTTTAAATAGTAGATCGAACGCCAAGTCGGTAGCAACCATATTAGCAATATCAATACATTGAACATCCCAATACTAAGCAAGATAGAAATATTCCCAACGGTAATTTCATCTGTAATAAATGGGGAAATTGGACCTCCGGATAATATACGACCATTGGATAATTGCTGATAAAACCGATCAATGCCCGAACCATATTTATAACCATTTAGAGTAGTTTGAGTAAGTAACTTTCCTTGCTTAAGTTGTTCAACCTCATCTATGGATAAAGGTAAATTATCGATAGATAGGAGCTCTATTGGATAACGAAAATTAATCGTTAATTGTTGAGTTAGAGTATCCCAGTGCTCAATGGGTGTCTGATTAAATTCTTGGATGAGTAAAAACACGGTACCCATAATTTCATGCTGAGAGTATGACAAACTCGACTCGCTTCGCATATCAGGGTCACCAATAATAAGTACTTGATTATTATCTAACAATTTATATGAGTTCAGCGTATCTGGATGAACCCAGAAATCATTTTTTTTCAATGTATTAAATTGCGCTTTAGTGAGACTGAGTTCGCTAAACCTTTGAACCTTTACTGTGTAGGGGAAATCATCCAGATTAACGCTATTTGAGCCACCTTTACTTGCTTGTGAATTCAATTGTTCTGCTAGTATATTTGCAACGCCTTGACTTCTTAAAGCCTGAAACTTAACTTTCCCTGGTTGTAACCAAAGAGGTTCTAATAACGGCATGACATAATTTGGTACAGCATAAAAAAACAACAGCACAATAACTAATAGCTGTACGATAAAAAAACGGCTCAAAGCTTATCCCTCACATCGGTAATATGATGCAATCCTATCACTTTAAATCTTGTCGATAGATATAGAATGTCTGATTTCTTCTATTTTTGTCTTGTTTTGTCTTTACATTAAATATTCGTTATTTACATATCAATAGGTTATGAATATACCTCATCGTACACTCGGACATAATAAGACATTAAAATACGTTCCTTGAAACTCTAATCATCTAATCTTGATAGCATGATTTTGACATTAAATTACGCTATTCAACTGGAGAAATGGAATGAACAAAAGTGCTATATTGATTATTGGAATGCTTACTTCTGGATTCGTACAGGCAAATGGATGGACCGGTAATGTAAATGGTTTTGTCGGTAATAAGTCATTAGACAGTGATTGGGGGGAGTTTGATTCACAGAGTGAATTTGGCATTATCAGTGATTTTGGCCACCAAAGTTGGCCCTTTCTTATTGCGATTGATGTTTTTGCTTCTCTCGATGATGCTGATAATAAAGAGAATAAAAGTAGTAAAGGTCGTTTGCGTGTTGATGCTGTAACGTCCGAGGTTATGGTTGGTATTAGACGTTATTATGATTTTAATTACGTCATTACCCCCTACCTCGGAGGCGGGATCACTTCAGCTTATGGCAATCGAGAAATTAAACAATCCGATGGTACGTATAAGGATGAACATGATCGAGGTGTCGGGCTTTGGATCGGTGGGGGGTTAGTATGGAAACCATGGAAGCACTTCAATATCGGTGCTGATATTCGTTACTCGCATGCCGAGATTGATCTTTTTGGAAAAGAGCTAAATGCTGGCGGGCTTCATACAGGCCTGACTGCTGGATTTAATTGGTAGTATTGCGAGTCACGTTATGATTAATGACTCTGTATTCTGGCGCACGGTGGATACAGAGTCATGGTCAATTATTAATACCATGAAGTATTCACACTTTGCACCAGAACATTTAGAGGATGCAGTTAAATTGAATACTTTGATTAATTAATATAATTCGTAAATACCTTTACCAATAGCAGCAAAAACTCGGCCATCTTTATTTTCAACAATACGTTCAACGACCAACACTTTTTTGCAACCTGCAGAATCCGGGTTCCATTGACAAGCATCAGTTTTGATTGGAGCCATCAAAGAATTGCTATTATCAGTTACTTCCCAATCGGAGCCATCTTCAGATTTAGCAATACCATAATCATGTGAGCCAACAATAATCCCGTCAGTATATGCAACAGATACTAAATTATGGTCTATAATCCCTGAATTATGAGGTGTAAACTGCTCCAAGTTATTAGATTCAGAATTATATTTTATTAATCCATTAATATTATTAGCCATGTAAATATTTCTATTATTATCTTCAGAAAAAGCAAGTATCCCGCCAGCAGGCATTTGGGAGTTAAGCTCTGTCATTGGTGTCCAAGAACCTTTTGCATAATAAGAAATACCACCTTTTATCATAGAACCCGCCCATACACGATCTTGGCTATCAACAAATAAAGATTTAAAGTCTGTAAACTCATCTAGGCCATGTTCTGTGATTTTAGAAAATAAGCCATCTTTATGAGAAAATAATCCATCACTAGTCCCTATATAAAGCTTATCTAACATAGAAGCTAAACTGAATACAGCAGAACACTCATCATCATTCTTTGTTTTGCATGATAATCGACTGTCTAGATCGGATACTATGTTGCTATCCAAGTCATATTCAACAAGTAGCTTCCCTCCCATATATTGATCCTTCCGACCACCCATATATAGTTTATTACCTACTCTAGCCATATCATAAATAGGTTTAGGTAAATCTTTCCCAGATATATTCAGTAGCGTTATGTCGTCCGATTTAATATTAACGGAACGAACTTCTACATCCTTCATCATATCGCCTGTAGCGACATAGAGCGTATCGCCAAAAATACTAATATCTGAAATCTTATTGTTAAATGTGGCTATAGGACGAAGGATTTTATCAAATGATCCCTTAAATACTTCTTCTGCTGAACCGTCAGGTAAAGAAGTACTTATCTCATAAAAATATTTACCATATTTAAGGCTTGTATTATTGTACCCAGAGCCCACATTAACAGTAATTTCAGATGCAGCAGAAGATATAACCTTCTCAAAAATCATCGCATGATCTTTATCATAAACTTTAATTTCTGCATTAATGGTTTTAACAAAATTAAACGTAAGTTGATCGGTTACAAACCGAGTGCCCTTCTTCACTTGAAATACAGGGTCGGTTGTTAGCTTAATAACTGACGTGTCAGGTACTTCCACCTTGTCAGGCACCTCCACTTTCACAGGTGATTCCGCTACTTTAGAACGATCAACTGACTTAACATCCTTATCACAACCTGCCAAAGCAAGGATTAAAACTAATATTGTGTATTTTTTCATTATCATATTCTTATAAAAAATGGTGCTGCGATTATACACAAATGATAATGATTGTCATTACCATTTACATTGTAAGATTGTATTTTGAAATTATTGGCAAAATAAATATGCAATTACAGTCACAGCAACTAAATGTTCTGAACATTCGCTTAATATCAAAGTAGAAAAAGGTCCTCTTACTATTTCAGGTGACAAAGAGGAACACAAATACCTTTAAATAGAAGGAGTATCACCTTAATTAAAAACTAATTTGTCAGTAACCGCTCTAGAATCCCCGCCCCCCCAAGAAGTTCCCCAAGTTACTACCGAGCCGTCTTTTTTTAATGCAGCAAAAGCAGAATCTGTAGAATAAATAACTCTGATATCCGTTAATTCATTAGCAACCGAACTCGAATCACCACCACGTCGACTATTACCCCAAGTTACTACCGAACCGTCTTTTTTTAACGCTGCAAAAGTATCTCCTGCAGGATAAATAACACTGACATCCGTTAATTCACCAGCAACCGCACTAGAATCGCCACCAAAATCAGGCTCACCCCAAGTTACTACTGAACCGTCTTTTTTTAACGCCGCAAAAGCGCCATTAGTCGAATAAATAACGCTGACATCCGTTAATTCACCAGCAACCGCACTAGAATCGCCGCCCCAAGAAGAACCCCAAGTAACTACTGAGCCATCTTTTTTTAACGCTGCAAAAGCAGCATCTGTAGAATAAATAACACTGACATCCGTTAATTCACCAGCAACCGCACTAGAATCGCCACCAAGATCACCCCAAGTTACTACCGAGCCGTCTTTTTTTAGCGCTGCAAAAGCATAACCTGTAGAATAAATAACACTGACATCCGCTGTTAATTCGCCAGCAACGGCACTAGAATCGCCACCCCAAGAAGAACCCCAAGTTACTACCGAACCGTCTTTTTTTAACGCCGCAAAAGCATAACCTGTAGAATAGATAACACTGACATCAGTTAATTCGCTGGCAACAGCACTCAAATCACCACCATACTCACCCCAAGCAACTACCGAACCGTCTTTTTTTAATGCCGCAAAAGCTGAATATGTAGAATAAATAGCTCTGACATCCGTCAATTCAGCGGCAACCGTACTTGAGTCGCCACCATAATTACGATTACGATTACGCTCACCCCAAGTTACTACCGAACCATCTTTTTTTAACGCTGCAAAAGCCTCATGTGTAGAAAAAATAGCACTAACATTAGATAATTCCCCGGATACCAAACTCGAATCTCCACCATACTCATGACGACCCCAAGTTACTACCGAGGCATCTTTTTTTAACGCTGCAAAAGCATAGCCTGAAGAATAAATAACACTGACATCCTTTAATTCACCAGCAACCTGTCTCGAATCACCACCATCATCATCATTACCCCAAGTTACTACCGAACCGTCTTTTTTTAATGCTGCAAAAGCAGAAATATTAGAATTAATAATAGGGGCTGGTTTATCCTCAGTGGAAATATCTTTAGTAGAGGTATCTCCAGGATCACCACTACCACATCCCGCTAAAAACAAGCAAATCAGTCCAATTAAAAAAGTGTTTTTCATTCCTATACCTTCATGCAAAATACTAGGTTATATATTAACAATCTCGCGCGATTGATAATGCGTTTCACTATCATTACTGCAATCATAATTACAATCAAGAGTTTAAACACGAGCAATACATTTCGATACAATTGAACACAATTAGATACATTTAAGGACAAATGAACACTATTAGACGCATTTGAGCACACTTAGATGTAGCATCAGTTAAACACACTACTACACCAACTAGAATTAAACAC
>Ga0209291_1004040_pt1 | contig 10439 bp, 8 predicted proteins | sample GOMGulsemesocosm_FD_184633 | JGI IMG/M metagenome (GOLD analysis project Ga0209291, IMG submission 184633) | Methane-oxidizing microbial communities from mesocosms in the Gulf of Mexico - GOM9B Gulf of Mexico (SPAdes) (version 2) | ecosystem: Environmental > Aquatic > Marine > Cold seeps | place... | reverse complement strand
CTGTCGGCTTGTCGAACAAATTTGTTTAGCTCTTCATCATTACAACCCGCTAAACCAATCACGGCGATTAACGCCAGTATTTTCAATTTCATCGTTATTCTCAATATACGAATGAGTAATTAAAGTTAGAATTATAATTAAATATTAGTCCTATTTTTAAATTAAACAAACTAAGTTCATGATTTTATAAGGTCGATAAATGATGACAATATACTAATCACCAGTATATAAAACTAATAAATAACCATAAAACTTAGTTTAACGTATATATTTATCCACTTACGCGATCCACAACCAAATGTATCCCCTATATCTCTTACTCACGCGCTAACTCCGTTAATATGTATAACCACTATAAAAATAACGAAAACCATAAATATACCCAAGGAACAAATACATGTCACACCCACAATCGCCCGCCTCGATCAGAAAGTCATTATGGCAAGGCATGCTCGCAGCCATGCCGTTAAGTATTGCGGTGATCCCTTGGGGCATTCTGGCCGGCTCTTATGCCATTGAAGCTGGTTTAGATATGATCCAAAGCCAAGCAATGTCAGCTATTGTTTTTGCAGGTGCCGCGCAGTTAGTTGCAGTAGGCATGATAAAATCAGGTATTGGGCTAACGAGTATTCTCTTAACTACCCTACTCATCACCTCACGCCATTTCTTATATGGTATGGCTATGCGTCAACAAATGAGCCCCCTGCCTTTGCGCTGGCGATTAACACTGGGTTTCTTACTCACCGATGAGCTATTCGCCATATGCAGCGAAACCAAACAGCATAAATTTGATCGCTGGTTTGCTTTTGGCGGTGGCTTTAGTTTTTATCTCATTTGGAATATCGCTTCTGCGGTCGGTATTTTTGCTGGCCAACAGATCCCCAACTTAGATGAACTCGGTTTAGACTTCGCTATCGCAGCCACCTTTATTGCCTTGGTTGTACCTGCCATTAAAACCCCATCCATACTCGTTAGCGTACTGGTATCGTTAATCATGGCAGTCGTGTGTGAACTGTTTCATATTCCGGGCGGATTACTTATCGCAGCATTATCAGGCATGAGCGCAGGCATGCTAACCGCTAAATTGACCAATGAGCCGCATCCAAATAAAACAATATTAACAAGACCGGGAGAAGACCAATGATCTGGCTTACAATTATATTAATGACAGTCATTATCTTTATTAGTCGGTACATATTCATTGAACCGAAACTACCATTACGCCTTGGCCCCGGTATGGTCAAATTTTTAAGCTACTCGGCACCTGCGGTACTCACCGCTATTTTAGCACCGATTGTCTTTATTCAAGACAATACCCTGCACCTTAATCTTGATAATAGCTATTTAATCGGCGCTGTATTTGCTGTGCTATTGATCCTGATAACCCGCAACACTTTGCTCACAGCGGTATTAAGTATGCTGCTTTTTTTCTTAGTTCATTAAACCGCAGAGACAATTGTTATGCATGATTTTGACATGAACCTAATTAAGCCCTTTGCAAAAGTGTATGAGCTTAATTCTATTACTAAAGCCTCTGAATTATTAAATGTGTCACAGCCCGCGATTAGTGGTTCGATTAAACGCTTAGAAACATATTTAGGTTACCCATTATTTATTCGCAGCGGTCGAACATTAAGCCCTACTCCTAACGCACAGAATTTCTACTCACAGGTTTCTACCATATTAGAAATTGTTGATAATGCACTGGGCAACAAAGAGCACTTTATCGTTTACGCTCCTGAGAGCATTTTGTTAAAACTCAGTGGTATTCACGATATCCAATTAATAGAATCACGTGATAGTGAAGAGGATACCTTTAACGATTTACGTATGCGTAAAATTGATCTCGCAATTGATAACGTCACACAACAAGATAACAGTTTTTGTTTTGAACTGGTGCGTAAAGAACGCCTAAAACTGGTGTGTTGCAAAGACCACCCAACGGTTGCTGATAGCATCACCATGGAGCAATACTTACAACTGGGTCATGTGGCTATGAAACTGGTGCGTAATAATATGCGAGCCGTGGAATATTTTGCCAAAACAGCATTAAAAGCGCGAGATATCAGAGTGCAAGTTTCCAGCCCAGCCAACATGATGCTTGCAGTTCAAAATTCAGATTATATTGCCGCAATCCCTGAAGGCCTTTGCCATATTGCAGATAGCTTAGGGCTAAAAGTCATTGAACCACCTTTTACCATCAAACCAATCGACTTCCATTTGATTTATCACAAACGTTACCTAAAAGATAAGGGCCATCAGCAATTAAGAGAAACCATCAAGAATATGCTGATTAATTTTTAACTATTTTTCAGTACTCCGGTTTAGCATCACGACAATTTAACGAGCATAATCACTGCTGCCACTTATTTAAAGTACAGCTACTATTTGTTTAGTATAAGCACACCTTATGATAAGCATAACCCTAGCCCCGTTCTTTTATTTTCCAGCAATGTTTATTATTACCCCATCGAAGCAAAGCAGTTAAAAACCAGTTACCTGCTGCGCTTTATAAAAATTTATATCTTTATAATGTAATGAATTAACGGGTGATATCATGAAAAAATCTACATTAGCTATCGTTATCTCTTCTCTCTCTTTAAGTGTAATCGCTGCCGACCATGAGCATGCCCATCTAAGCACTATTGGTGAGCAAGGTGGTAAAGCGGCAAGCAAAGCCACAATCCAATACAACAATGAATTTGCAAAGACACTTAACTTTGAAGATGTACGTGCTTTTGAAAATAATAACCGTGGTTTGATTGCTGCATTTGATCAAGCAACCGGCGATATTATTCGTAATAGCTTTAACTTTATTGATGCTGATGTAGCAAATGCAGATAATGCCCCCGATTCAGTAAACCCATCATTATGGCGCCAAGCGGTATTAAACCAAGCGGCAACAGGCTTATACGAAGTCGTTCCGGGTAAAGTTTACCAAGTACGTGGCACTGATTTATCTTCAATCTCATTTATTCGCAGTGATAGCGGTTGGATTGTTTACGATGTGTTATTAACAAAAGAGTCTGCTGCACAATCACTTAAATTCTTCCAAGAAAATGTACCAGAAGCAGGTAATTTACCGATTGTAGCTATGATCTATTCACACTCACATGCCGATCACTTTGGTGGGTCTCGAGCCATTAAAGATGCCTACCCAGATGTGAAGGTATACGGTTCAAAAAATATCACTAAAGAGATTGTTGATGAAAACGTGCTCGCAGGTAACGCAATGTCACGTCGTGCAGCTTACCAATATGGCGCAACGTTAAGCCGTCATGATCACGGCATTGTTGATGCCGCTTTAGCAAAAGGTATGTCTACAGGAGAAATCACCTATGTATTACCAGATTATGAATTAAATCATAAAGGTGAATTTGAAACATTAACCATTGATGGTCTAGAGATGGTCTTTATGGATGCATCGGGTACTGAAGCTGAGTCTGAAATGGTTACTTTTATTCCCAGCATCAATACGCTATGGACTGGTGAGTTAACTTATCAAGGTATGCATAATGTCTATACTTTACGTGGCGCCAAAGTACGTGACTCACTCAAATGGTCTAAAAAAATCAACGAAATGTTAGTCACTTGGGGGGCTAAAACAGATGTGTTATTTGCCTCACATTCAGCACCAATTTGGGGTAATGAAGAAATTTCTGATTACCTAAAAATACAACGTGATGCTTATGGCTTTACCCACAATCAGACATTACGTTTAGCCAATGACGGTTATGTAATGCAAGATTTGGGGGACAAAATATACGAAGTAATGCCTGACAGTATTCAACAAAGCTGGCATACCAATGGTTACCACGGTACTTATTCACACAACTCACGTGCCGTATATAACATGTACTTAGGTTATTTTGATATGAACCCGGCTAATTTGAACCCACTGCCAATTAAAGCAGAGTCAGCAAAATTTGTTGAGTACATGGGCGGTAGCCAACTAATTTTTGAAAAAGCACAAGCTGATTTTTCTAAAGGTGAATACCGTTTTGTGGCAACGGCATTAAACAAGGTGGTTCAAGTTGAGCCAAATAATAGCGAAGTACGTAAGTTATTAGCAGATACCTATGAGCAACTCGGTTATCAATCTGAAGGGGCTGGCTGGAGAAATACCTATCTAACCGGTGCGCAGGAGTTACGTGTTGGTACAATGCCAGGTGCCCCTAAATCTGCTTCAGCTGATGTACTAGCTGAAATGACCATTGAAAACCTCTTGGACTTCATGGCAGTTAAAGTTGACTCGCTAAAAGCGCAACACACACCATTTACCTTAAATGTGGTATTACCTGATGTAAAAGATACTTTCTATGTAGAAATGGCAAATGGTAACTTAAATAATATCAAGGTAGATAAAGCCTTAAAAGCAGATGCAACTTTGTTTATTAATCGCAGCGATGTGACTAAAGTCATCTTGCAACAAGCAACCTTGAAATCATTATTTGAAACAAAAGCAGCGGGTATTGAAGGCGATAAAGAAGTACTAAATAAATTACTCGGCGCGATGGTTGAATTTGATACTACATTCGAAATTGTACCTCGCCCAGCTAAAGGCCAAGAAGTAGATGCTCAGCTGTATGAAAAACAGGAAGATCACAAAGACCATAAACATTAAAAACATTTATTAACCTCAACACTCAAGCCAGCTTATGCTGGCTTTTTTGGTTTATAAACGAGTACGGCACCTACAATACATAAAAGACATGTTCGGGTTTTCGAAACATTAATCGCTGTTAGTTTCATTAATTAGTTTTGAATCACACATAAACTGTAAGTTTAAATAGACAAATGAAACAAACGAAACTAAAATACAGCAACTTCGAAACTTAAAGTGTTAATATTACTGATTGAAAGCATCCATAGTGCTTGTAAAAATTAGATAAATTTAAATTTAACGCTATATTTAATAAAACGTAACTAATGCATTTCATTTAACTTACGTTTCAAACTTTTAAATGAGAAATAGTCATTTAATGATAAAGTTTCGAGCTCGAAATCATTAAAACAAGTTATATCAGGACGAACGTCATCACGGACCGATAGGCAGTACTATCACGTGGTTATTACTTGTTTAAAAATTTATACAATTTATAAAAGCTAGGAGAAGACCATGTGTGGCATTGTTGGTGCAGTAGCGCAAAGAGATATCGCTGAAATTTTAGTTGAAGGTTTACGTCGTTTAGAATACCGCGGTTATGATTCTGCCGGTGTTGCCATTGTTGATCAAGACAACCATCTACAGCGTGTTCGTAGTCTAGGTAAAGTAAAAGAACTAGCTGATGCAGTCGATGCAGAACAACCAGTTGGTGGTACAGGTATCGCGCATACTCGCTGGGCTACACACGGTGAACCTTCACAAGCAAATGCTCATCCACACGTCTCTGGTGATATTGCAGTCGTTCATAACGGTATTATTGAAAACCATGAATCATTGCGCGAATTATTACAACAACGCGGTTATGTATTCCAGTCTCAAACGGATACCGAAGTCATTGCCCACCTTGTTGAATGGGAACTACGCTCAACAGATAGTTTACTCGATGCCGTGCAAAAAACTGCTGTGCAGCTAGATGGCGCATACGGTACAGTTGTACTTAATCGCCTAGAGCCTGGTAAATTAATTGTCGCACGTTCTGGCAGCCCAATCGTAATTGGCTTAGGTGTAGGCGAAAACTTCCTTGCATCCGACCAACTGGCATTACTGAGCGTTACTCGTCGTTTCATGTATCTTGAAGAAGGTGATGTAGCTGAAGTTACGCGTCGTGACGTATCAGTATTTGATATTAACGGTCAGCCTGTAACACGTGAAATAACAGAATCTAATGCAGAACATGACGCTGGTGATAAAGGTAAATTCCGCCATTTCATGCAGAAAGAAATCTTTGAACAGCCTGTTGCCTTAGTGAATACAATGGAAGGTCGCCTTTCAGCTAACAGCGTAATCACCCAAAGCATAGGTGTTAACGCTGCTGAGATCTTACCAAAAGTTGAACACATTCAAATTATCGCTTGCGGTACATCGTACAATGCCGGTATGACTGCGCGTTATTGGTTTGAATCATTAGCTGGCGTAAGTTGTGATGTTGAGATCGCGTCTGAGTTCCGTTATCGTAAATTTGTGACTCGCCCTAATAGCCTGCTTATTACCTTGTCTCAATCAGGTGAAACAGCAGATACATTAGCTGCACTACGTCTTGCTAAAGAAAAAGGCTACATGGCCGCAATGACTGTTTGTAATGTTGCAGGCTCTTCGTTAGTACGTGAATCAGACTTTGCATTTATGACACGTGCTGGCACTGAAATTGGCGTTGCATCAACAAAAGCATTTACCACCCAACTATCTGCTTTATTAATGTTAGTAACCGCATTAGGTAAAGAGAAAAAGGTAATTAACGCAGAGAAAGAAGCAGAGATCGTAACGGCGTTGCATGCACTACCAGCACAAATCGAAACGTCACTTTCATTTGATAAAGACATTGAAGCACTAGCGCAAGATTTCGCTGACAAACACCACACATTATTCTTAGGTCGCGGTGAGTTCTACCCTATCGCAATGGAAGCTGCACTTAAGCTAAAAGAGATCTCATACATTCACGCTGAAGCATATGCAGCGGGTGAATTGAAACACGGTCCGTTAGCGCTAATTGATGCAGATATGCCGGTTGTGGTTATCGCCCCAACCAATGAGTTATTAGAAAAGCTTAAATCGAATATTGAAGAAGTACGTGCACGTGGCGGCCTGCTTTATGTATTCGCAGATGCTGAAGCAGGTTTTGTTGAATCTGAAGGCATGAAGATCATCACTATGCCGCATGTAAGTGAAATTACTGCGCCGATCTTCTATACACTACCAATGCAGTTGCTTTCATACCACGTAGCCCTGATTAAGGGTACTGATGTAGATCAGCCACGTAACTTAGCGAAAGCCGTTACTGTAGAGTAATTAGAAGTTAATAATAATTAATTAGCTAACAACTACTTAAAATTAAACCGCCAGTGAGAACTTCATTCACTGGCGGTTTTTTATTGTCCTATTTTTATAACATCGCACGTCTATTAACGGAGTTGATACCGTTGTACACAGCCATAATATAGTTAATAATTTACTTGGGTGGTGAAGCGAATTCATACTTCTGAATACCATGTTTTTGCATAATGATTTTAACCCGACCTTGCTCAGTAAGCATTTGCAGGCCTTTGTTAAAATCATTCAATTTTTGTTGGAAACCGTCAGCTTTTCTTGAAAAAATTATATGCTGGTTTGCGATTTCAACAGCAGGCGGGATCCACTCTATCTTATCCATGAATTCAGGGTACTCATTCTCAAGAATGTATTGAGCGACGCCCCGATCAATATAGGCAAGGTCAATGCGCTTCATAATCAACCGACTCATATTCTGTTGATCATTTTGCACGGCTTCCAGTTTCAACCGTGCTTTTTCAAATTTTGATGCATTGGAATAACCTAGGATTACCCCCACTGAATAGGGTTTTAAGTCGGAGAGAGTTTTAAAGGAAATATTGTCATTTTTGTGCTTAAAAAATCCGATTTCATTCGGTGGCATAGGATCAGAAAAAGCAAACCACTGCTCACGTTCCTTTCTATACCACGCGCTATAAAGTCCGTCATATTGACCTTGTCTTAACATTTCAAAACTGGCCGCCCAGGAGGGGATGAACTGTAACTTAACCTTATAGCCCATCAATTTGTAGGCTTCGACAATAATTTCAGATATGGGTCCACTATTGGCTAAAGACTTTCCATAATAAGGGGGATAATGCCCATATAATAAGTGAACCGTTTTCTCATCCAATTGTTCCGAACATCCTGACAATGAAGCCAGTAATAAGGGAATTATCACCTCTCTTATTCTCATATTTATATCCCCTTCCGGCATAAATGTACATACGCCTCAAGCGATCTACAATGGTACTGAACAGGTAGAGATAAGTGAGAATTTCACTCAGTCAATGTTCAAACGCCTATTAAATAGTATAGATGAAATGCATGGTCGCCGACTAAAATAGTCAAACCAAGACCGTCTTATGTATGCCATCAACGTTAGACATAAGTCTGCCCTTCAGCGGTATTTTCATAGACAATTATCAGCGGCGGTTCCGTAACGCCCGCCCCCCGCATCGCAGCCTTTAATATATCAGAAGCAAAAAATGCATTGGCATTGTCAACACTGTCCCACTCGAATGTAAGACAGAGATCATTGGCTTCGTTGGGAATATGCCCTAGGGTATAAGACAGTTCACCACCCGCTTTACGCTGCGATAAAAAATCGTCAAAAGCCTGTTTCCATCGCCCGTAATGTTCAACTTTATGCCTGATGAATACCTTCGTCATAATCACTCTCCAATTACATAACTAACCACTTAAATAACTAATCAATGACGGCATCATAAATTCAGAACCGCTACTTAAACCTAGTTAACATTAATGCTTCAAGCAATCTTCGGGGGCTTATTCATTTACTCAATACACAGTATTATTTTCTGCTGATAACTTCTCGACCAGAAAGTCGATAAACGCACGTAGTGCAGGACGTTGGAATTTACTGCCATGGTAAACAGCAAACACTTCACCACTGCTTCCCTCATACGTCGAAGCTTGCCATTGCGGTAAACACTCCACTAGTTTTCCTTCACCAATATAATCTACCGTCATCCATTTGGACATCAACAACATACCACCACCATGCAGTGCCGCTTCTAATAACGGACTTCCGCCTTTAGAGCTTAAATTACCTTGCACTCCGACCTTTGTTATTTGTTTGTTTTTCTTAAAATACCAATAGCAACGCTGCCGGCTATTAGTCAATGTCAGGCAATTATGTTCACTTAGGTCCGTTGGTATTTTCGGCTGACCAAATTTAGCAAGATACTCGGGAGATGCACATAAGATCGTATGGTTAGTAAATAACATACGTGCACGTAAGTTTGAATCAACTGGCCTACCGATACGAATACCCAAATCAACATTTTCACCATTCAAATCGATGACTTGATTATCCAATTCAATTTCAATCTTAACCTTTGGATAGCGCGCTAAAAACTCCGGTAATAAAGGTGAAATACATTGGCGCCCAAAACTCTCAAACGCCGAGATCTTCAATCTACCTTCAGGCTCTCGATTGACTTGTTGCATCGACGACACAAGATCATCAGCGTCAGCTAATAGCTTCTCAGCTCTATCACAAAATTGCTGACCATCTTCAGTTAGTAATAACTGCCTCGTGCTGCGCTTAAATAAAGTAACACCAATTTCCCCTTCAAGATTATCTATATTACGCGCCACAGAAGACGGCGCCACATTCAGAGCATTTGCCGTTTTTGAAAAACTGCCGAACTCGACAACCTTGATAAATACGCGGATTAAATTAAGCATAGAACTGTTTCCAATGTGAAGTCGGCAATATCGAGCTTTGTACCAAACGCAAAGTGCGTTTCATTTTATCTGTATTCTAGCCATGATTGTAATGCCGTACAATCATGGCTAGATTGAACTCAAGCTCAAAAATTCAATCCATAGCTAAAACAAATCAAAATGTAGATATTGATAGATTGCAATAGCTATTACCTATCAAAATAAAATGTTTAATCGATTAGACCTATTAAATGACATTTTGCATAATAGCCACATCAAGACGAAACAGACACAACGTCTTCACCGAATACTTTTATAAAAAAACAATTTACAGAATACATTTTAAAACAACTTTATATCAAACCACTTATACCAAACATAGGTTAGCTTAATTAACAGCTACGATAAGGAATATATTATGACTACACTAGTATCGAAAGAAGGCCAAGCAGTACCACAAGTTACATTCCCAATTCGCCAAGGCGATGCATGGATTAATCGTACAACGGAAGAGCTTTTTGCTAACAAAACTGTGATTGTATTCAGCCTGCCAGGCGCATTCACACCAACATGTTCATCAAGCCATTTACCACGTTACAACGAACTCGCTAACGTGTTCTCAGCACACGGTGTTGATGACATCCTATGTGTATCAGTAAACGATACGTTTGTAATGAACGCATGGAAAGATAGTCAAGAAGCAGACAACATCACTTTCATTCCAGACGGTAATGGTGAATTCTCTGAAGGCATGGGCATGTTAGTAGACAAATCTGACATCGGTTTTGGCAAGCGTTCATGGCGTTACAGCATGCTGGTTAAAAACGGCGTGGTAGTAAAAATGTTCATCGAAGCTGACGAACCAGGCGACCCGTTCAAAGTTTCTGATGCAGATACAATGCTAGGTTACGTAGCTCCAGAATACAAAGTACAAGAATCAGTAACTGTATTCACAAAACCTGGTTGCCCATTCTGTACAAAAGCAAAACAAGTCTTAATCGACCAAGGTTTAAATTACGAAGAAGTAGTACTAGGTAAAGACGCAACAACGGTTAGC
>Ga0209291_1004039_pt1 | contig 10439 bp, 5 predicted proteins | sample GOMGulsemesocosm_FD_184633 | JGI IMG/M metagenome (GOLD analysis project Ga0209291, IMG submission 184633) | Methane-oxidizing microbial communities from mesocosms in the Gulf of Mexico - GOM9B Gulf of Mexico (SPAdes) (version 2) | ecosystem: Environmental > Aquatic > Marine > Cold seeps | place... | reverse complement strand
AAAACAACAAACTAAATTCTGATGATGGAATTAGTGAAGAAAAGGCCGCTATTTTATCGAATGCAAGTACAAGTACAAGTACAAGTACAAGTACAAGTACAAGTACAAGTACAAGTACAAGTACAAGTACAGCAGCATATCCACATAATGAAGTGTTGCAACTAGACAAAGAAGAATTAGCAAACCGTGGCTTCTTAATTGATAATGGTACTCGTAAAAGTATTAAAGATGAATTTCGTCAAATAAAACGTAAATTGTTAAGTAATGCTTTCGGCGCTGCAGCTAAAACTCTAGATAATAGTAATTTAGTGATGGTAAGTAGCTCTAAACCTAATGAAGGGAAAACTTTCATTTCTATCAACCTTGCCTTGAGTATTGCCTTAGAGCAAGACAAAACAGTATTACTTATTGATGCTGATGTTTTGCGCCCTAGCATGAATAGAGAATTAGGCTTTAAAGAAGTTCCAGGCCTTATTGAATATTTATTAGGTAAGAAAAACAATATTTCTGAAATAATGTACAGCACTAATATTGATAAGCTAAAAGTAATTCCTGCTGGTGAGCCCCATCATCTTTCAAATGAATTATTAGCAAGTGATCGTATGGAGTCTTTAGCGAAAGAATTAGCAGAAAGATACCCGGATCGTATTGTAATATTTGATTGCCCTCCGCTAATCGGTGTAACAGAAACCTTAGTTTTAGCTAACTTAATGGGACAAGCAATAGTCGTGGTAGAAGAGTCTAAAACTCAATTAGCTGATATTAAAAAAGCGACAGAATTCCTCAACGAAGATTTAGCACTTGGTTTAGTGTTAAATAAGGCAATCAGATCTCACAAGGATATGTATGGCTATTATGGTTATGGATACGGCACTAAATAGAAAAGCATTAGCTGCGGCAATCATTACCTTTTTATCTGCCAGTACTTGTGCAGGAGAATGGCAATTTAAGCCTCAGCTAGTTGCAGATGAAACATATACAGATAACGTAACGTTATCTGTAAATGATAAAACATCAAGCTTAGTTAGCCAGGTAGGTCTTAATTTAAGTACCTTATTTTCATCTAAGAAATTAGAATTTACTCTAGCCTCAAATAGTAGATATGCAATGTATAGTCATGATCATGATACTGATAATGACTTTCATAACTTAAGTTCTAATTTCCGCTTAAAGTTAGCGCCTAACGGGTTAGCATTAACTGGCAGCGCTGCGATATCTAACCAGTCGAAAAATTCTTCTCGTAATGCATTAGCTGACATTGTGACTGGCGATGTTGTTAGAGTAGAAACTTATTCAGCGGGTTTGGAATATATCATTGATAATAGTGATTTTGGGCTCAATTCTGCAATTCAATACCGTATAGCTCAAACAGAAGATAGTATTGGTGAAAGTGAAGGTTATGCAATAAACCTGGCTAGCAGAAATGGTAGTGCTGCACGGCATATTTTTTGGGAAGCAAGATCAGGGTTTTCCGATTACACTAATCAAGGTCGAACTGGAGAGTTATATACTGGTGAAATAAAAGTTGGCTTAATTACCGATTATAAAATCACTCCTTTTCTTCGTTATTATGACGAAAATAATAAAGGTGACCTTTCCAATAATAACTCAACGCTAGAGTCAGATTCATACGGAGGTGGATTGCGCTGGTTAATAAGCCCTAGATTAATGATTGATCTTTCTTACAATACACCTACCGGCACACAGTTAGATATAGATGGTAAAGAGCAAGAAGCTTATACTGCCGCCACAATTCGCTGGCAACCAAGCCAAAGAACCGAATTAGAAATTGATTACGGGCAGCGCTTTTATGGTGAAAGCTATGGTCTCAACTTTAAACATAAAAATAAACGTTTAACTAATACAATAACTTATGTAGAAGAGGTTAGAGCATTTACACGTAATAATTACGATAGTGTAGAACAAGGTAGTTATTGGTGCCCTCAAGGTGAAGTAACCGACAGTTCATCTTGTTATTTAAGTAACAATGACAATATAAACTTTGAAGATTATCAGCTGATTACTTTTAATGATTTTGTTTTAGTTGAAGATTTAGCCTTATCATTAAATAAAAATTTGAGCTGGTCATCAACATTAGAACTTTCGCGAACTACATTTAGTTTTACATTGTCTGCCTTAAACCGACAAAATTTAAATTCTCTTGTTGAAGATGAGAATAAAAGAGCTTCTTTTACACTTAATCGAAAAGTTAGTGGTAAGTCGAATATTATATTAGATATTCAATATACCGATACTCACCAAGCACTTGTTCAAGTTAACGAACGTCAAGATCGTTACAGACGATATAGTATTGAATACGACAAATCTTTAAGTAGTAAGTTAACGATTAAATTAGGTGTAAGCCACCTTAATCGCAGCTCAACAACACAATCGTTCAATTATGAGGAAGACAGAGTCTACCTCAATTTCAGTAAAGGTTTTTAGCAGTATGTACGAAAATTATTATGGTTTTAAAGAACGCCCTTTTCAATTAAGCCCAGATCCACGTTTCTTTTTTGCTTCGAGTAACCACCAAAGAGCGATGTCGTATTTGCAATATGGTTTAGATCAAGGCGAAGGCTTTATCGTTGTTACTGGGCCAATTGGTACTGGAAAAACAACCATTGCTAGAAACCTACTCAATAACATTGCTGACGATTCTATAATTGCTGCGCAATTAGTTACTACAAAACTTGACCCAAAAGAGTTACTTGAACTGGTCGCTTCTGAATTTAAAATTACGGTTAAAGGCAGTAGCAAGGCAGAATTATTACAATCTATTGAACAGTTTCTTATTGATTTAAACCGCCAAGGCAAACGAGCTTTATTAATTGTTGATGAAGCACAAAATTTGCCAATTGAAACGGTTGAAGAACTGCGCATGTTATCTAATTTTCAACTTGATAATAAACCATTAATACAAAGCTTTTTATTAGGGCAAGAAGAGCTTAAAGATATTATTCAAGCGCCTAATATGGAACAGTTCAGGCAGCGTATTATTGCTTCAGCGCACTTAAAACCGCTGTCTAACGAAGAAGTTAAGGAATATATTAACCATAGGTTGAATCAAGCGGATTGTAATAAAGAAGACCTTTTTTCTGATGACGGTTTTACTGTAATACATGAAATGACGTTAGGTGTGCCAAGAAAAATAAACATATTTGTTGATCGTTTATTACTGTTTGGTTTTTTAGAAGAACTAACCTGTATTAATGTAGATGCAATTAATGAAGTTGCTGAAGAGATGCAAGTTGAATTAACCGGATCTCTACATAATAAAAAGCTAGCCAGCATTGAACCAAGCCTCGCTCATACACAGGTTGAAGTAAATTCTGCTGAAAATGTTGAAAATGTGAAAGAAATTTTAAGAGAAGTAGAAGAAATTCTAGAGTCTTCAATTAAGCAAAAAATTAAAATGGCACGTTATGTAGATAAACTGCTTAAGCAAAAAAGTCGTTTATATGCAGAAGCTAATACAGAACAACTGGACGAAAAAAGCACTCCACAAGAGGTGACACAAAGTGATGTGTCAAATAACACTTAGTTTTCTTTAAAAAAGAAGGTTTTGATATTGCCAAAACCTTCTTTTTTAATAACGCTCTTTAATAAAGCCTAAGCATCATTAATTGTTAGGCCATACTTTTCGATTAAAGAGTATAGAGTAGGCCTTGTCACGCCAAGCATTTCTGCTGTTTTAGACATATTTCCTTCAGCCAATGCATACGCTTTTTGAATAGCCAGCGACTCTGCCTTTTCCCGAACTGTACGTAAATTAAGAGATAAAGCAAATTCAGTATCAGTGTGTTCGAAAAAACCCAAGTCGAAAGCTGTGACTTGTGTACCTGTAGTCATGATCACTGAACTTTTTACTTTATTTTGCAACTCACGAATATTGCCTGGCCATTTATGTGCTTTAATTGCACTTAAACCGTCTTCTGAAAAACTTTTAACATTACGTTTATATTCAAGGGCGTACATTTGTAAAAAGTACTGAGCGAGTATTAATACGTCTTCGTCACGATCACGTAAGGGCGGAATATTTAAAGTTATTTCACTGACACGGTAAAATAAGTCTTCACGGAAGGTTTTTTCTGCCACCATTTCTTCTAAATTTTGATTGGTCGCACAAACAACCCGTACATCAACGCTTATTTCTTGTCGACCGCCCAGACGTTCGATGGTTTTTTCTTGCAAGAATCTTAATAATTTTGCTTGTAAGCTAAAGGGCATATCTCCAATTTCATCAAGAAATAATGTTCCACCTTCTGCACATTCAATTTTTCCTTTGGTCGCTTTATGAGCGCCAGTAAATGCACCTTTTTCAAAACCAAATAATTCACTTTCCAACAAATTTTCAGGGATAGACGCACAATTAATGGCAACAAAGGGTTTATTGCTACGATCACTTGCGATATGCACTGCATTCGCGGTAACTTCTTTACCTGTACCACTTTCACCTAATAACAAGGCTGTAATTTGTGTCGGGGCTATGCGTTTAACCATCATTCGTAAACGGTCGATAGCTTCGCTATTACCGATTATACCAATATCGCTACCAGCCACTTCACGCATTTTGCGGTTTTCATTTTCGATCTTGGAAACACTAAAAGCGCGAGCGATGATCACATTAATTACATCGGGATCTATCGGCTTTTGGTAAAAATCATAAGCTCCAGCTGAAATTGCCTTTAAAGCATTAGTACGATCGTCATTACCCGTTATAACAATTACTTTTGTATGCGGGGCAATCGTTAATATTTCTTGAAGTGCTGCAAGCCCTTCTGTGGCATTAGCTTCGTCTGGCGGCAAACCTAAATCAAGCGTGACTACTTTGGGTTCATGACGACGCACAGCTGCAATTGCACTTTCTCGGTCATGCGCTAGCACTGCTTCATAGTCAGATAAGCTCCATTTAAGCTGTTTCTGTATTCCTTTATCATCATCAATGATCAGTAACTTTTCCATACTGCTGAAACCCTTTTCTTATTGCTCTATTAGTTTTTATTATTTATATGCTTTGATTGAGGTACTGAAACAAATTCAACACCTCAATAGAAAATAATTTATACATAAACAGGATTAATGGGTAGGTCAATAATAAATACTGTTCCTTCCCCTTCAATACTCTCAACTTTGATAAGCCCCGCAATACCTTCAATAAACTGCTTAGCTTCAAACACCCCGATACCCATCCCAGCATTACCTTTTGTGGTATCAAATGGTTTAAATAGTCGATTATTGATAAAGTCTTTCGACATTCCACAGCCATTATCGGTAATTTTTATACCTATATGATTTTCTTGTTGAGTAAGCTCTACTTTAACCCAACCTTGCTTGTTTGTCGCTTCTTGTGCATTTTGTATTAAATGGTTTAGCACTGAATGGAATGTTTCATCATCAATCGCCATTTCGCAATTATTTACAGATTCAAAGGAGATCTTTGGATCATCAATATTTCGTTGCTGCACAACACTGTTAATCAACGCTGAAATATCAACTAGCTGACTTACCGACTGAGCCACTTGTTTATTGCGTAATTGAGATAAAACCTTAGATAACCGTTCGGTGGCCGACTCAACAGTTTCGAAAACATCGGCAATAAACTCAGGATTATCGCCGTGTTTTTCGGCATTACTCGTGATCAAAGCTAACTGTGCTTGTACATTTTTTAGGTCGTGCACTAAAAATGCAGACATGCGATTAAAGGCATCAAATTGCTTTGACTCTGCCAGTTTATCGTTCGCTTCATGTAAAGAAACAAAATTTCCTAATTGTTTTGATATTGCAAAAAGCAAATCTCGGTCTTCCCAATTTAACTTTTTAACTTCGTTTTCACTGGCTAAAACAAACATGCCATAAAAAGCCTTACCAATAAAAATAGGCACAACAATTCTTATATTGTTTGCATCAATTAATGGTATGTCTAAACTCAATTCAGGATAAACCGTTGGTGTTTGTTTGTATTCTTCAATATCAATGATCCAACCTTGTCGTTGACAAAATGCACTACACTGAACGAATTGTTCATTGAGAGCGTCATCTAAGTTCATATTTTCACTATACTGTACGCTAAAGCGTTGACCAGTGACTTTTTTCAAAATAGCCCCTGCATTTGCGTCAACTTTCGACATCATAATTTGTGTCGCCATTTGATAATAACTTTCTGCGTTGGTGGTTTCAATTTTCTCAATAAGATTTAACCATTCATCTCGGTATTCATATTTGTTCGCAAAAAAGTTCTTCGCAATAAATACTTTTAGTCTTCTTCGTAGAGATTCAGTTATTAGTAAAGCAACTAATACCAATCCACTGAGCATTAAAAAGCCAATGCTTACCACGCTGCCCCATTCACCGCCCATGTAATTAATAACATAGCCCGCAAACGACATAACCAGTAAATAAATACCCGCTATCATCAACATTGAACTATAGAAAACAACATTTCGTGACACAAAAATACGCACAGAGCCATTTCGAATTCTACGGGTACTAATTAAAAGTAGCGGAATAACAACCAAAGAAAGAAAACCACGACTGAACCAAAAGTCGAAATCAATACCGTCGACCATACTAGCTTGTGCGTATAAAACAAAATCAAATATTGCAACACTGGCTAGTGCTATAACCATCGGCCAAATGGCCCAACGAACTTGTGAATTGGCACTACGATAAAGCTGTTCTAAAAGTACTAAGCTCCATAAATTCAGTACGATAAAGAGTAAAAACAAATATTCGTATGAGAAGTTGAGTAATAACGTCGCCATCCAACAAGCGAGCATTAATATGCTCCAGATACTAATGTATTGACGAATATATTTATTGGAGATAACAGCCCGAAACGAACGGTGCTCAGTATTACAGAGTAAGATTAATAACGACCAACAGGCAATTTTAAAACCATCGGCAAGCATTGCCCATTGCAAACTAAAACCTAACTTAATTTGCAGTGCAGCAACCCCGTTTGCAACAACCGTAGCGAAGGTTGAAATTAACACCCATCGGGCGAGTGTTGTGTTGTTTCTAGCGGCAAAAATAAGTAATGCAAAAATAAGGTAACCGGCACTGGCTAGCGAGTAACCAAATAGTCCAAATGAATCCATAATATTAAGTAAACTTCTTGTTGAGTTTTTGTTTAGTTATTTTTTTGTTTTTTTTCTTTAGTGAATATTTCAGTTAATACCGGCACCAATAAAAAGCTGGCTATGGCTGAAACGCATAATCCCGAAATAATCACAATACCTAACGGCTGCCATAAACCACCACCAAAGAGTGTTAATGGCAATAAGCCACCGATTGTCGTTAACGTGGTTAATAATATTGGGGTAAAACGAGTTGCACTAGCGTCAAGAATTGCACCTTGCAGATTATTTGATTCTGTAAAGTTACGGTTTGTTGTATCAATTAATATAATGGCATTGTTGACCACAATCCCAAATAGGCTAATTAAACCGATAAACGCCATCATTGAAAAAGACTGTCCGGTAATATATAGACCAATAACTGAACCTGCCATTGCAAATGGAATTGAAGTAAAAATGACCAGTGGTTGCAAAAATGATTTGAATTGCAAAACCAACACCGCAAATATACCAATCGCAGTAACCAACATTATTTGAGTGAGACCCGAAAAATTTTCTTGACGAGATTCTTCTTCTCCGCCAAAGGTATAACTGATACCTTCAGGCATTTTATAATGCTCTAAATAAGTTTTAACTTTTTTAGTTAACTCGCTTATCGTATGTTTATTATCTGCATCTGCAGAAATTTTCGCCATTCTTAATTTTTGATAATGATAAAACTCACTACGACCTTTTTGCAGTTTAGTGGTAATAAAATGATTCAGAGGTATTGCTTCACCTAATCGATTGGTGACACTAATATCAGCTAACCCGTCAATATCCGGATTTTTCCGCCGTACAACAATCGGATAATTTTCACCGTTGTCGTCATTAAAGCGTCCTACTGAGGTACCCGAAAGAATAGTCTTTAAGGTGGTATCGATAGTATTGATATCGATATTGCTTAACCCAGCTTTTTCATAATTTATATCAAGTAAAAGTTCTGTATTTGCGATTCCGATAGGATTATCAAGATTTATTATGCCTTCAGTATTTGACATCATATTCGCAAGGTCATTAGCTACCTTTTCCAAATCAGAGAGCGACTCCCCCATTAACCTGACACTAATAGGTAAATCGGTTATCGGGCCTTGGGTAAACTCACTTACAGTGATTTTTGCCTGTTGCCATTGACCAAATTCTTTTCGAAGTTTAGTAACAAGGTTAGATACTTTTTCTGCATGGTATTCTTTTAAAATAACAATAACTTGGCCATAAGTTGCTACACCACGTTTAGGTATCTTGTTGTAATATATGCGTGGGTTTGCATTACCCACATTAAGAGCCACTTTTTCAACAAGAGGATTTTGCTCGATCACTGAAGTCATCTGCTGCATCAGTTGATCGGTATACGCTAACGATGAATTTGGAGGCGCTTCAACATCAAGCATAATCATTGGTTTTTCTGCTTTAGGAAACAAGCTTACGCCAACTTTTCCAAATAGCGAAAACATACCAACTAAGCAAAGTACGGCAATACCAATAAATACCCAGCGATAATGCATGAGTTTATTTAACCATTTCGCGTATATATTTTCAGCAAATATATTGACGTAATGCTGAAGTGTTTGAATTCTTGATGTACTTTGTCCAGTATTATTAGCAAAAAATCGGCTCGCTAATAAAGGGGTTACTGTTAGTGCAATCAATAAAGAAGCTAACAATACGAGAACTACAGTGACTGGCATTGAACGTACAAAGTCTCCTGTATCACTCTCTAACATTAGCATAGGCAAAAACGCTAACATCGTGGTGACTGTTCCGCTGGTAATTGCCCAACCTACCTTACTGGTACCTGCCGCCGCTGCGTCAGCAAGGTTAACTGTTTTCTTCTTTTCTCGATGAATACTTTCCGTAACCACTATCGCATTATCAACGAGTAAACCTAGTGCAATGATCAAACCAACAATCGACATTTGTTGTAAACCAAAACCGCTAAAGTCTAACCAGCCAATCGCCACTAAAAATGATAGTGGGATAACGGCAATGACCACTAAAGATTCACGTAACCCTAAAAATAACAAAGCCATAATGCCAACCAGCACCAGCCCTTGCCATAAGTTATCAAAAAAACCATTTACTCTTGATTCAACACTATCGGCTTGCTTGAAAAGCACATCAACTTTCACATTATCTGGTAAACTTTCAGTAAAACTCGCTATCTCATTATCAATACTTTCAGTTAAGCCAAAAATATTTGTATTTGGACGTTGCTGTATAGTGAGAAAGATAACCGGTTTATTATCATAATAAGCTAAATAGTTAGGTTCCAAACCTGAAAACTCAATATTAGCAACATCTTTTAAACGCAATACGAAACTGTCATTAGAGCGAATAACAGTTTCACCTAATTCAGCCAGTTGTACAAAGTTACCGCTGGCTTTGACATTAAAACGCCTTGAACTTGCATTAACATATCCCGGCGTTATATTTACCGCTCGTCCTTGTAAAATAAAATTGATATCGGTAACTGACAAACCGTAATGTTTTAACAGTGCTAAATTAACGTCTATCGCGACAATTTGTTGTGGGTAACCCCAAATATCCGCTTTACGTACTCCGCTAATTGCCTCTATGCGCTTTTCCAGTTGTTTAGCGTGAAACTCCATTAATTTGTAATTTATAGGCTCACTCCATAAAGCCAATTGCATAATAGCAACACTGGTAGGTGTCGCTTTTAATACCAATAGATCTTGAACACCTTCGGGTAAAGTTGGCTTAACGGTTGAAACGGCTTGTTTTACTTTGTTATAAGAGGCTTCGGGATCTGTGCCATACAAAAAAGTAATAACAATACGTACACCACCATTTTTGATTTGCGATTCAATTTTCTGAATGTTTTCTATATCTGAAAACTCTTTCTCAAGCGGATTAACCACTAGGCTTTCAATATCTGTTGGCGATGCACCAGGATAGATAACTTCAATTAAAGTGATAGGCATATCGAACTGAGGATCTTCAGAACGTGGCATTTGAAAATAAGAAACAATACCTACAAGTACTAAGAGTACAACGATCGTTAGTGAAAACTGGGCATTTTTTATCGCGAGTTTAGGTAAAAGCATAAACAGTTATTTACCTAATTTAATATGTTGCCAGCCATTCGAGACTATTTGTAAAGGTTGGTCGTCTATGGAGGCAAACAAATAAACGAATTGGTTATCTAAACGGTAAATATCATAGTACTGATAAGTAAGATCATCTCTATTTTTTGTAATAACAACCGCTTGACCATTATCATCAACCTTGATTAATGCTGAAATGGGTAAACGATAAACAAAGTTATCACTGGTAAAATCGATGGTTATTTCTGCTATTTGT
>Ga0209291_1004037_pt1 | contig 10447 bp, 10 predicted proteins | sample GOMGulsemesocosm_FD_184633 | JGI IMG/M metagenome (GOLD analysis project Ga0209291, IMG submission 184633) | Methane-oxidizing microbial communities from mesocosms in the Gulf of Mexico - GOM9B Gulf of Mexico (SPAdes) (version 2) | ecosystem: Environmental > Aquatic > Marine > Cold seeps... | reverse complement strand
TTTAAAATAGCTAAGATCAGGTAATTGCAAACAACGCGGATCAATATCAAAGGTTTTTAGGGCCAATTGTTTGAGATAATCATCGTCGAAATACAAATGAACAAATTGCTGCTCTGCTCCTAGCTGCCAGTGACTTTCACTGTCTTTAGGCATCAGGCAAAAACTACCGGGGAAGCCAAAATGTTTGGGTCTATCGATTCTGAACGTTTCGAAGCCTCCCTGTAAATACATACTTAAAGTATGCCTTTGCTTGTTCGCGTAGCTGAGACGCTCATTTTCATTTTGATACTGAGCCCAAGCTAGTGTGTTGCTCAACGATTGCTGGCGCAGACAAACTTTGCTGGATTGTTCAAAATTTAACAACAAAGCGTCTTCGTTACTCATCTGTATTACCCAAATAAATTGAATATAAAGATTACCTAGTAATCTCTCGCCTCTCAATAGCTCGCGTAATATAAGCGCAAGATCGTGTTAGTTTTGCCAAGATCATGAGAGAGATTGAGATGAACTAAGCAGATAATAATCCTAAATTCGGTCGTTGAATCACCGAGTCTAGGATAACCAACAGTTTTACTCTGCGTTGTTTTGCCGGCGGTACGTTGTTGGCAAAACTTAATATTTAGTTTTAAGGATTTAGCTATGTCGACTTTTTTATATTTAATAATGATACTTGCCTGGGGATTTTCCTGGATAGCCATAAAATGGCAGGGCACAGATGTGCCTATGGAAGTATCTATCTTTTATCGTTTTGCCATTGCTACCGCGGTGATGTTCATCATCGGTATCAGTTGCAAAAAATTACAAAAGGTCTCACTGAGTCAGCACAAATTTATCGCTCTGCAGGGAGGAATGTTGTTCTGTTGCAATTTTTTGGCGTTTTATAGTGCCACTAGCTATATTGCCAGCGGTTTAGCGGCTGTAGTGATGGCCAGTATCCCCGTTTTTAACGCAGTGCACGGCAAACTGTTTTATAAAACGCCCAGCAGTGCAAATTTTTGGTTGGGTGTCTGTGTAGGTCTGGCGGGAATCGGGATGTTGTTTTCCGCAGAACTAGAAAATAGCGCTTGGTCTGCAGACACTTTGATAGGCTTAGGTTACGCTCTGTTGGGTACTTGGTGTTTTTCCCTTGGAAATATGCTGAGTATTCGCAGTAGTCGTAACAATATTCAACCTTTTACTTCAACGAGCTACGCAATGCTCTACGGTTGTGCTGCACTTCTGCTGATCATCTTTTTTAAAGATTTAGAGTTTACCTACAACAGCGATGTCCAGTACTTGGCCAGTCTCCTCTATTTGGCGATACCAGCATCGGTGATCGGCTTTACCTGTTACTTGATATTAGTTGATCGCATCGGCGCTAACCATGCCTCTTATCTACTGGTTATCACCCCAGTAGTGGCATTAATTATCTCGGCTTTTTACGAGGGATATCAATGGACCATTTACTCCAGTGTGGGGCTAGTGTTGGTAGTGATGGGCAATATTATCTCGAAGCGACAAGACGTCGCGGAAAGCGAAGCTAGGCCTGCGACTGCATATATGCAGGAGGTAGAGTCACGCAGGGAACAGTTACCGAGACGGCCTATCTGAGTGGCCGTCAATTTAGTGAACTGTGGAAAGAGCCATCAGCGTTATCAAAAGCTCGGGAATCGTTGGGCGAAATTTTTATGTACAGGATGTACGGTATTTGGCGGTGGCAGGGATGCCAAAGAGCCTCTTTGGTTCGGTTTCTTTTTTTCGTAAAAGAAATGAACTCGCCGCAGGCTAAACTGCACCTGTAATCTTTTGACTTTAAACATTAAAAAAGAAATCAATTATAAAAAAACCTGTTTCTATTATTGTCCTTGTTGCGGTATAAAACCCGCAAAAAAAATGCGCTTAGGAAAGGGGCCTAAGCGCACAAATTCACACTAATATGTTTAACAGTCACCACTCATAGGCAACAAGATAAATTTTTATCCCTATGAGTGGTGGGTATAGCAGATTTACCTTAAAAAACGATTATGTCTCCTTACATTGAGGATTAATGGCTATAGAAATGCCTAAAACGCGATGTTGTAGTTAACGATTAAGCGGTTTTCGTTGGTATCGACTGTTTCGCTTGAGCGTACAGTGGAGTTTCTCCAACGGGCAGATAGGCCTTCGACATTTTGAAAGGCGTATTTAAGTTCGACGTTACGTTCCCACTCAGAGCCGTCTGATTGACCGACGCGTTCGATATTGTCGCCATAAGTGTAACGTGTCATGAAACTTAGGCCTTTTACTTGCTTGAACTTATGATCTAAGCGCAATTGCCAAGATTGTTCATCAGCACGGTCAAAATCGAGTCGTTGTACAGAGTTCCACGTGCTTAACCCGGTATCATCATCTCCACCCCATCCCTCTTGGTATTCATCGCCGTCTACTTCTTGGTATGACAAGGTCAGTTTCGAATTGTCGTAGGCAACCTGCGCGGCTAGGTTGAGCAAATCACTCTTGTAGTCTGCGCTAACATGCCCTAGCGCTCTGCCTTCTGCTTCACCACTATAGTAATGGGCGTCAAATTTTAAGGAAAGTTTGTCAGACATTTTGTAAGGGTAGCTAAGGTTTAAGTAGCTTTGCTTGAGGACATCATCCGCTTGGCCGTATGCGAGGTTTAGGTCTAAACCATTACTAAAGGTATACCCTGCGCCTATGACTGCTACGTCATAATCATTGCCCGCATTGTCGGTATATTTTTCAAAACTTTCATTAGTTTTAGCAGAGCTTCTATCTGACCAAATGCCGTAAACTTTAGCTCCCAATACATTGGCTTCTGCCATAACAGCTTGTGTAGAGCTGGGCGTTGATCTTGAGTCAGAGTCATTTAGTAGAGGAGTATCTAGTACCATGCGGCCCGCTTTTAACTTCGTCGTATCGCCCAGTTTTAATTTTACATAGGCTTGACCTACTTTTGCGTAACCGCGTTGTGAGTTGCCGTCATCTTGCAGTAATCCCGTGCCGCCGTTGCCTGATTCCCCACTTATTTTGTTGGCGGAAAAAAGTGAGGCGTCAAAGCCAATGACGTCATAGGCGTATCCGGAAGTAAAGTTCAAACGTAGCGCTTGAGACAGCGCGACGGAATCTGCTTGGCCGACTTTATCACGATTGAAATAATAACTGCGTAAATCTAAATCTAATTTACTGTCGTTAAAAAAACTGCTGCCCGTTTCAGCCGCTTGTGCGGATAAACTAGCAGCGGCAAATATAGCTGTAGAAAGTAAGGTGCGTTTGATCAGCATGTTGCGGACTCCAAATTTAAAAGTTCTTGTACATTGTTATGAATAAAACCGATGGCCTTGATTTCACGTTTCAGTGTTTGTTGCTTAAACATTTTTGATGGTGGCTCATGTGAAGTCAGGATGGGCAGATCTTAGAAGGTTCGTATTCTCATCGGTAGAGCCATTTTTGCCGTGTCGGTTTGCATAAATGCACGATTGAATTTTTTTTAACTGACGCAAAAAGCCTAAGGGCCAAAAATAAAAAAGGTCTTTTAATCTTGCCTTAATGGTTTTATTGCAAATGCACTAAGTTTAGAAGTTATTGATCTTAAAAAACGGCTAACAAAGCTGTATTTTTGGGTTAATTATGCAAAGATGCGCAAATGGATTGGGATGATGTGAAATATTTTTTAGCCGTCGCGCGTAACGGCTCGCTAAGTAAAGCGGCTATTAGCTTGAACGTTAATGTGACGACCGTTTCGCGGCGTATAGTGGCGCTTGAAAAAACGCTTAAAGTGCGTTTGTTTGAGCGTTTGCAAAGTGGTTATTCACCGACACAAGCGGGGGAAGATATCCTACAGCAAGCGGGGGTGATGGAAGAAGCCGCGCTCGCTATTGATTTAACACTCTATGGCAGAGACGCTTGCTTAAAAGGTAAGTTAGTACTCACTGTAGAAGCTATTTTCGCCAATACAATGATCATTCCGCACCTTGCTGAATTCACCACTCGCTACCCTGAAATTGATCTTGAAGTTATTACTGATAGTAGTTTGACAGACATGAATATGCGCGAAGCAGACATTGCTGTGCGAATCACTCCCAACCCTCCTGAAGATCTTGTCGGGCGAAAAATTTGCGAATTAGGTCATGGCATATATGCATCAAAGCGCTACTTGGCGGTTTTTAATGAGAGAAAACAAAAATATAAGGAATCGTTACTGCACGCTGATGCTGACCAAGTACCGCAAATGCAAGGTCATTGCCTAGTGTTGTGGACTGATAGTGATGGAAACCCTCCCTGGGTGAAGGATAACTTTAGCAATACGCGCATTGCCGCTAAATTCAGCTCACCCGGAAGTATTTTGAAGGCGGTAAAAAGCCACATGGGTATTGCCAGAATCCCTTGTAGCTTAGCTGAATTAGATCCGGATCTAGTTAGATTACCCGCGAAGCTCGCACCTTCAACATGGCATATATGGATTTTAAGTCGACCAGAGCTGCGTACAACTGAACGCGTCAGAGTGTTTCGAAATTTTTTATTTGATACGCTTAATCAACAAAAAGACCTGTTGCAAGGAAATGTATAAATGACCAGCTTCACCACTCAATATGCAATTTTGTAGGTTTTTCAGAAATTTACATTTGAAATTGTAGCCTGCTCTCACGCACCACTGCGGTCCTCAATGAAAATAGCTGAGGATTAAATAGCTATCATGATTTGATACTTTCCGAAATCGTACAGACTTTGGCTGCATGATTGATCTAATAAAAAATAACCCCTTAGGAACGCTCTTAAATGACCTCTGCTAACAGCCTTGTTGTACTCGACTTTGAAACCACCGGATTATCCCCCAATATGGGTGATCGGGCGATAGAGATTGCTGGGGTACGCCTGGAAAATGGTCAGGTAGTTGATAGCTTTCAATCTTTGATGAACCCCGGTCGTCGGGTGAGTGGCTTTATTGAAGATTATACGGGTATCACTAATGAGATGCTCGTTGATGCGTCTGCTTGTGAAACGGTGATGGGGGAGTTCGCCGACTTTATTGGCGATGCTAACTTGGTAGCGCACAATGCGTCTTTCGATCAACGTTTTCTGGATGAGGAACTGGCTCGGATTGGTCGCAGTTATACGGGGGAATTTGTCTGCTCAATGCTGGTGGCGCGACGCATCTATCAGGATGCTCCGAATCATCAGTTGGGCACTTTAATTAAACACGTGAATATTCCCGCTGATGGGGTGTTTCACCGTGCACTTTATGATTCCCAGATGACCGCTAAGCTCTGGCAGGAAATGCTGGAAAGTATTGAGTCACGCTATGCCCTGGAAAACATTCCCTTTGCGCTGTTGAAAAAAATCGCCCGTACTCCAAAGAAAAACCTGCATAAAATGTTGCAAGCTTATTAACTAATTTGAGAATTGCTAAATTGCGTTTATTGGCTTACTAATCTACATCTGCAATCATATTTTTGTTAGGTTTTTGCTTTTCACTTTTTCTGTATTCAGCTTGCCTGTTGGCGCGTTCAGTATTAACTGCGCGTTTTGTTTTTGATGACAAAAGAAACCTGAAAATAAAGATGAAAGGCAGTACTTTAGTTAGCAGTGCAAAGATAAAAGGAATGGGCATTCCCGAGGTTCGATATTCTTTGGTCAAGGTAGATAACAGGAACCAAAACAACAAAAAGCCGAATACACCAGCGACTGGATAAACAAAAGATGCCGGTTGATGCTGGTCGATTTGTTCAAGATAGTTTTCGATTGAGGGAAGCCAAGCCAATAACGTTACAGCTATGAAAAGAAAACCTACAAAAGCTAATAATCTATAGATAAACTCAGCTGTTGATATCACCCCAAAAGGAGATAGATACTCGAGTAATGATGTTGGCCTTAACAGCGTTCCCTGCACATTCTTTTTCGACGGCATAATCCTTCCAATAGTTGTTTATAGCGACTAGCGAACTCTCACCTAGAAACAAATGCCTACAGCAAGTGTCACACTAACCAGCGCTGCTCACGATTAGATAGCGTTATTGAGAATGACTAAACGCCTACTACTACTAGTAGTGCTCATCTCTGGCCATTGAGTCAAACTTGCTATTGATCTATAAGAAATCTAGGTAAGTGGCTAAAAATAAGGCGATTCTAGCACAAAGGAGCGCCAGTGGCGCTCATCAGTATGATGCAGAGTATTTTGCAGGTAGTATATGGCAATAATAACTCTCTATCAGTTCACCCCGAAAGGGTAAGTATATTTAAAGGATACACATATAATGGCATTTAAAATGGCGCAGGGTTCTCTGTTCGCAATACTGTTGCGCTCTACATGGTGGTATAGCATATTAATTGGTTTAGTTATTATTGCTCTCTGCACAGCGATCACAGATGCTCAATACTTAGTGTTAAGTACAACTGTTGGTTTGCCTTTTCTGGTGATAGGGGGGTACGCGGGTTTTAAGCAGTTGCAACAGCCTTCAAAAAAGCGTGTTTTAGCAGTGATAGAAGAGGCAAAGAAAATGCAGGCACTGGCTGTCGCGCAAAAGATAGCGGCGAATTATATAAGCAAGGGTTATGAGTCAAATATCTACAAAGGCAATGGTGCTGAGCTGGAGCTTAAGCTTGGTCAGCAAAAGCTGTTAGTATCTACTAAAAGATTGAAAGCAGCCAATACGGGTATTGAACCCTTGAAATCATTAGTGGCTGTTGGTGAAAAGGTTGATGCCACGGGATATTTGTACGTAACACTTGGTGAGGTCACTGATACTGCTGTTGATTACGCGCAACAAAACCGTATCGAAATCGTGCAATCTAGTCGGTTTGCTAGCTTATTTGATGGTAAGGCGAAAATAAGCTGATTTCTCAAAAAATTACTTAGTGATTGTGAATAGCTCGTCAGATATACCCTGTGCTTATGTTGTAATTGAAAGTGAGATGGCAGATGAGACTGAAACATAAGTCTTGGAGGCGAAATCACTATTAAATATCATTGAATGTTTCAAAGTAGCTCTTTATTAGATGAATGTATTCACGTAATAAAGAGCTACTGATGGTGGAAGAGATTAATCCGCTATCACCTCTAATACAATTTTTCCAACAGTACGTTTGCTCTCAATGCGTTGGTGTGCAAGTTGCGCATCTGCAAGGGGTATTACCCTGTCTAAATGCACTTTCACTTTCCCCTGCTCGATGAGTATTTTGATCTGGGCCAAGTCGGCGGCGTCTGGTTGCACCCAAAGGCGTTGAAAAGTGACTTTTTTAGCGGTTGCTAATGCCTCATCTAGCTCATCGAACAGTGAAACTAAATGCCCGCCGGGTTTTACCACGGCTAGTGAGCGGGTGACGATGTCGTTACCGCCGCCAACCGCTGAGAAGACTAAATCGACCGCTTCTAGCTGGTCTTCAAACTTGCCGTTTTGGTAGTCAATAAATTCATCCACTCCTAGGCTTTCAACATAAGCCTTATTTTTTAGTGAAGCGGTACCTATGACATGGGCTCCCGCCGCTTTTGCCAACTGCACTGCAAAGCTACCGACTCCGCCGCTGGTATTGTGAATCAATACACGTTGGCCTTTTTGCAATTTCCCTTCAGTGAACAATCCTTGCCAAGCTGTGAGTGCCGCTAATGGCACTGCTGCGCTTTCTGCAAAGCTTAGATTACTCGGTTTTGGGACAACTAAGTTAGCTTCTACTGCGAGGTATTGGGCGTAACAACCGTCTTTTGCGAAAGGGGCCATTACAAAAACTTGATCGCCAACGTTATGAGTGGTTACTTGCTCGCCGATTTTCGCAATCGTACCGGCACCATCCCAGCCTAGGGTCAGAGGCAAAGTGTGTGTGCCCGTGTCTTCGAACATGCCACTGCGTATGTAAGCATCTACCGGGTTAACACCCGCTGCGTGCATTTTTATCAGTACTTGATCTGCTGCAATGGTTGGTGTCTTGATTTCAGTGTAGTTAAGTTGTTCTGTATCGCCGTAGTTATTGATTAGTGCTGCTTTCATGATGGTGCTCCTAATATTGTTGTGTGTTTCGAAGTGAGTCCATCTTGCAGGATATTATTCATATCTTCTAATTGATCATTAATATAATATACATTGATTAAATCAATGAATAATGTGTCGAGACCTCAAGTCAATAGGGTGAAGTAATGAGCAGATCAGATCTTAATTTATTTGTTATTTTCGATGCGATAATGCAAGAACAGTCAATAACAGCGGCGGCGCAGCGATTATTTATGACTCAGCCGTCGGTGTCTAACGCGGTCGCGAGGATGCGTCACACTTGGAATGATGAGTTGTTTGTTAAACACGGGCGGGGTATCAAAGCGACGCCCTTTGCCAATCAACTATGGCGACAAATATCTGAACCACTAAATACTATTAATAATGCAGTTAACCCCGTGCAGTTTATTCCGGCGATAGCTCGTCGCACGTTCCGCATTGCACTCACGGATGGAATGACCAGTGTGCTTTGGTTAGGGCTGCGCAAAATGATTGAACAGCAAGCTACGGGTATCGATGTGCATGCGGTCCCTTTTCGCGGTAATGGTGAGCAACTGCTGCTCAGTAATGAAGTCGATTTAGTACTTGATGGTTATAAAGGTGACAATAAATTGATTCACAGTCAGTGGATGAGTGATTTTAAGTTTGTCTGTGTCATGCGTCCCGACCATGCTTTGGCTACAGAAGAGTTGAGTTTGGAAAATTTTTTGTCGGCCGAGCATTTATTTGTTTCATTATCAGGTGATGCCCAAGGTGCAGTAGATGCTAAGTTGACTGAGTTAGACAAGCAAAGACGCATTGCCATGACCGTCAATAGTTTTAGTGGCGCTTTCCCACTGTTGGCAGAAACCAATTTGATCAGTACATTGCCCGATGCTGCTACCCTTGATGCAGTGGAAGCAGGATTGGTTATCACAAAAGAATTACCTATCAATATCAGTGATGTAAAAATCTATATGTCTTGGCACACGCGACAGCGTCGCGACCCGGCACTGAATTGGTTGAGGAATAGGATCGATAAAGTTTATAAAAGTACAGTGATTGAGCGGGTTTGTTAGCATTGATACTTAAAAAAATAGAGATCCCCGGTGATGAATACCGGGGGATGACTACCATGCATTGCCTTGCGCTTTCAGTTGACGGTCTATGCTAATGAATGAAGTGTCTCTTTTAGTGGCTTTTGCATAGAAGTCAGCTCTATCAATTACCGATTTCTCGGTTCTGCTGCTGTTTGATGCCGCTATTTCCCTCGCCAAACTAAAATTTCTGAATACGTTTTGGAAAGACTGAGAGAATGAACTTAGATTATTTAATCTTAAGTCAATATTGATATAAGTCATCGTGCTTCTCCGCTGCATGTTGTTTTGATGCATTTATATTGGCGTTTTTTCTAACTACTGACAAATGATAAAAACTTCTATCGCTTAAGTAATTCTTAATTCATTAGCGCCTTATGCAAACTTTTCCCTGTAGCTCATAGACGAAAATTTGGATTTGAGGAAAGGTTTGGTCCGTATTTATGTCACTGTCGCTGTGAAACTAAACGCTCACTCACTGCGTATTGTTTATAAGTCGTTCTATTTTATATTTTGTTGGAGAAGTGGGTGATGGGTTCATTGAACAATCGAATACTCTATGCTTGCCTTGTTGTCAGTTTAAGTACCACAGCAATGGCGGAAAAATTTGAATTCAAAAGTAGTGGCCTAAAGACCCAGCTGGTTGAGCTTTACACCTCACAAGGTTGCAGTAGTTGTCCGCCAGCGGAGCATTTACTGTCAACACAGTTGCAGAGTAAAAGATTATGGAAAGAGCTTATTCCAATCGCATTCCACGTTGATTATTGGGATTATTTAGGTTGGGAAGACATTTACGCGCAAGCAAGCTTTACTGAACGACAACAAAAACATTTTCAATTGGGCAATATCAGTAATGTTTATACGCCGGGCTTTGTGGTTGATGGGCAGGAATGGCGTGGCTTTTTCCGTGCTCGTGATATTCCAAAAGCTCAAGAAATAGGTGGAAATCTGAGCTTAAACTGGGACAGTGAAAGTCATAATGCCCAAGTGAATTATCAGCAGGCAGTCAGGCAACCTAAATTTTGTTATGTTGCTGTATTAGGTTTTGAAAAAGCTGTTGCTATTCAAGCAGGCGAGAATAAAGGACTTAAAGTCAATCAGGACTTTGTTGCACTGCAAGTGCGTAAAAGCGCCATTGAAAAGTCAGGCGAGAATTATCGGTGCCAAGTATTGCTGGATATCAAAATGGCTGGTTTAGCTAAAAATACTCGTGCGCTAGTGAGTTGGATCACCGATAGTGCAGAGCAACCATTACAAGCCACCGGTGGGTGGCTTTGATGAACTCTTATTAAATCGATAAATATAATTGGCGCTCTCGGTTTTAAACAGTGTTACAAACAATTTCTAACGCTGTAAAAACAGTAAGAAAACAGTAAGAAAACAGTAAGAAAACAGTAAGAAAACAGTAAGAAA
>Ga0209291_1004034_pt1 | contig 10452 bp, 10 predicted proteins | sample GOMGulsemesocosm_FD_184633 | JGI IMG/M metagenome (GOLD analysis project Ga0209291, IMG submission 184633) | Methane-oxidizing microbial communities from mesocosms in the Gulf of Mexico - GOM9B Gulf of Mexico (SPAdes) (version 2) | ecosystem: Environmental > Aquatic > Marine > Cold seeps... | reverse complement strand
ACTGTTTTACCGCATACCTATACTTATTGCTTGGTCGACACCTGGCGCAGCTTTACTCATTGCTAATACCCAAGGTTTTACTCTAAACCAAGCTGTAGCAGGCTTTATGTTTTCAGCATTACTTATTTTTTTATGCGGTATTACCGGCTGGTTTGAAAAACTGATTAATAAAATCCCATTTCAACTAGCCTCAGCGATGTTGGCGGGTATTTTAGTTAACTTTGGTATAGATGTATTTAACCAAGTAAACGAAGCGCCTTTATTGGTAGGTGTGATGTTTTTAACTTACGTTATTAGTAAGCAGTTAGTCCCTAAATTTACCATGTTATTGGTATTATTAAGTAGCGTGTTATTAGCGTGGCAGCTTAATTTATTTTCAAGTACAGCAATTACATGGCAGCCGAGCGAGTTTGCTTATATCGATCCAGAGCTGATAGCAATGTCACCTGAAAAGGCACTTGAAGTGATATTAGGTATTAGCCTGCCTTTATTTATCGTCACCATGGCCGCGCAAAACTTACCTGGCATTGCCGTGTTAAAAGCACATCATTATAAAACGCCTATTTCTTCTGTACTGAGCGTGACAGGATTGGTTAATTTTATAACGGCTCCATTCGGTTGTTACGCCATTAACTTGGCTGCAATTACCGCAGCTATATGTATGACAGATGAAGTGAGCGAAAAGCCAGAGCAGCGATACTGGGCAGCCATTGCAGGAGGCGTTTTTTATATATTAATGGCTATTTTCGCTGGTTATTTAATGAATGTATTTGCAGCCATGCCTAGTACGTTAGTTTACGCCTTAGCAGGTATCGCTTTGTTCACTACAATTACTAACAGTATTGCACAATCATTGGCAGATACTAAGTTGTCAGAAGTGGCAATTATTACCTTTTTAGTAACGGCTTCTGGTATCTCGCTGTGGAATATAAGCTCGGTATTATGGGGATTAATTATCGGGAGTACAGCTTTGGCTATACAAAAGGGATTGAAGCGGTCGTTATAGAAAAACACTAGAGATAAAATTACTTATCCCCAGTGTTTTAACTTTAGTGAGGTTAGTTCTTTTAATTTAGCTTTGAGTAACGCTTTTTTCCCATCAAGAAGAGATAAGTAAAAACAAATATCCCAACAATATCGGCTGAAATATCTATCATATCAAACGTTCTGTTTGCTAAAAATAATTGGGTTGCTTCTTCCAATATAGCTAAAACTAAAACCAGAATAGCGCCACTGGGAATATGCCGTTCTTTTATCAATACACAATGATAATTTAGGGCTATAACTGTGAATATACTTAATGAACCGTATAATACAAAATGACCAAGTTTATCACCGAATGGAATGCTATCGATTAGCTCAAAAAATATATTATTATTACCTAGATTGGCTTGAATAATCACCCAGATAATAAAGCTAAAGAATACGAGAGCTGGCATTACACGTTTCATTCTTGGTTGCCTGTGTCTGTAGTTAGTATTGGTTCCTTTTTCTCACTTAATTGCTCTCCAACGCTGTACCAATCTATATTTCGGGTTGCAAACATAACAATAGCTAAGGCGGTAAAAGTTAAGAATGCCCCCATCACTAGTGCTAAGTCTTCGGCACTGATAATAACGTACAGCGTGGCATATAATATGAGTAATATACTGGTAAATATTAGTGATTGTTTATAGCCAGCCAGTACATATCGTAAATAACTTAAAAGTAAGCCTGTGCAACAAATTGAGGCTATAACATAAGCAAACAAGAAACTTATTTGTTCAGATAACGAAATGAGTAATAAATAAAATACCGCCATCGCAAATCCCACAAGTGCATATTGAATAGGGTGTATAGGTAGTTTCATCATGATTTCAAAAATAAAGAAGGTGATAAAACTTAAACCAATAAACAACATACCATATTTAACAGAGCGTTCTGACTGTAAGTAAACATCAACCGCTTCAATATGTTTTACGCCAAAATGGCTATTGAATAGTGCTTTACAAGAAGTATTTTCACATTGAGTGACCTTTTCAGCAATGTTATTGGCGAAAGAGGTAATTTTCCAAGTTGCCTGATATCCATCGTTATTAACTGTACGAGTCACTGGTAAAAATGATCCGGTAAATTGTGGATGTTCCCATGAAGAGATCGCGCTAATTTCTGCTTCTTTCCCTACAGGAATAAATGAAATTTCTTCCATTCCTCTTAGTTCCAATTGAAATGAGAAGGTTGTTGGTTCTGTGTTGTTTTTATTTAGTTTCGGTAGATAAGCATGTAAACCATTATTATGTGTTATGAGTTTGCTACCAGGTTGAAAGGCTAATGTCTGATCTCGCCAATTTAATGTGGGAATGCTGTTAATTCCTCTTGGATCTGAAACCGTTGTGGTTAAAAAAGGTGTGCCTATGGTGCCACCATTATTGATATTCTCAATATCTTGTATGGCCGTTTTTAGTGTTTCAGGATGAATAGTGCCTTCAATACTTAAATTTGCGGTGTAAACCGGAATTTTGTAGATCCCTTTCAGGCGTATGTCGTTACTGATGTTTGACATTATTTTTATTTTGTCAGGGATAATGAATTTATGTTTGCTAATCTTGTTAGTATGTAAGGTTTTTTCTCGTGTAATTTTATCTACAACGGTAACTTCGTGATTGACTTCGTACGGTAAAACGATAAAAGCGCCCATCACTGTTTGATTTCCTGTCCAGCTTTGGCTGACACTTTCTTTAGCTTCAATTAAGAATTGTGATCTCTCAAAAATTTTTCCTGAGATCATATTGAGTGGTATAAGCAACAGTAATGAAACTAAGCCAATAATGGCTATTTTTATAGATAGATTTTTTTGCATGACATTCTCCTTCGATGACTGTATTTAACCTGAGGTTTGGATAATAGTTTTGTAATACAATGAAATTAAAAGATAAAACTTACTTTCACATCCAGTGACGGAATTTTATTGTTTATCAAGGCATTTTTACTCTCCAATAGCAGGCTATTGGGAGTAAAAATAACGCCGAAAAACATTAAAATAGCGTTATTGGGCAAATTGTCTTATCCGAAGCTCAGGTTATTTAGAATAGAGCGGTTATGTGAGGAGAGTGTGTGTTTTATGTGTAGTGGCTAGAATATTGAAAAATTATTGAGTGTTTGTTGTATTAGTTCAATGTTAAACAAGCTTTAACGCCTCCTTGTTTGTTGTTTTCAATCGTTACTTGTCCTTGATGCAGCTCAGCTATTTGTTTAACGAAACATAAACCTAATCCTGAACTTTTCTTTTGAGAGTTAGGTCGAGATAAGGAATAGAATCGATCAAACACTTTGTTTAATGCATAGCTGGGAATACCTATTCCTTGATCTAAAATGGTGATTTTTGTTTGTTGTTCAGATTCGATCAATACAGAAATTTCACACTTTTCGGAACTAAAATCAATAGCATTTTGTAGTAAGTTATCTAGAGCTTGATTTAATAAAAAACGGTCGCCCGTTATTAATAACTCACTTGGTATATTAGTATGAATGTGCAATGATTTTTGTAAACATTGCAGTTGTTTGGTACTGATCACTTCTTTTAATACTGAAACAATATCAACACGTTCACTGTTTTCTAATTGTTCTTGCTTTTCAACGGTTACTAACCTGAGTAATCGATTAATCATGTCGTCTATACGATCGACTTCATGTTGAATATTAGCAATGAACTTCGTTTGATCTTGTGGTGGCATTGTTGGGCTTAGTATTTCACTGGCACCTTTTATTGCTGTTATAGGACTTTTAAGCTCATGTGTTAGTGCATAAACGTACTTTTCAACGTAGTCTTTTCCTTCTAGTTCTAGCCTCATGTTATTCATGGCAGAGGCTAACTTTTCTAATTCAGTTTCTCTAACGTTGGGTACATCAACCTGCTGCCCTCGGCTGACTTTACTTGCGTAATCGACTAATTTTCGAATAGATCGCGTTAACCAAAAAGACAGTGTTAATGCCGCGAGTAACGAAAGGGCAATTAACCAAAGTCCTTGTTTTTGCATATTGGCTTTTGCCATGTCGATAAAAGGTTGCACAGAAAAATTGGGTTTAGCGACAGTTAGCACACCGACTATTTTATTTTGATGGATGATCGGTGCGGCAACATGCATAACGGTACTAAATTCGTTATCAGGATCTGACTTTGTGCTACGGGCACCATATTTTCCTTTTAAGGTTAAGTAAACGTCATTCCAAGTAGAGTAGTCTTGTCCAACATCAATACCCTTTGAATCATAACGAACAATGCCGTTGTTATCTGTTACATAGATACGAATATCGCTTGCTTGTTTGTCAATGGAAGATATTTTAGCTTTATGAAACCGGAGAAGAAAACGATCCATTTCCACCGAAAAATCTTCTAGGTTGTCTGGATTATCAATAAATTCTTTAGTGATCACTTCTGCCAATAAGTTAGACATATCGACCAAGGTATCTTCGGTAGATTGACGCATGCCTGGTTTTAGTTCCGACATAAATACGTTAATGAGTAGGTATGCAGCAACACCTGCTATTAGAAAATAAGCAAGAAATATTCGTAAGTTAAGACTCATTTATTGTCCTTAGGCATCGGTTTTTATACTGTAACCTACGCCACGGTGTGTGGTGAGAGGGTTATTGTTGGCATTGATAGCACGTAATTTGGCACGTAAGGTTTTTATATGAGTATCAACAGCACGATCATAACTTTCTTCAGGAGTTGACCAAACCGAAGCCATTAATTGCTCTCGTGTATAAACTCGTTCAGGAGAATTGAGTAGCATCTGCAAAATACCATATTCGTAAGACGTTAAGTCTAATTCAACATGGAAAAAATATATGCGTCGTTTTTCTTTATCAATTGAAAATAGGGATGTTGTTTCGTTAGTCGTTGTATCGAAAGTAGGCTGGCGTTTTAAAATAACCTTAACTCTTGCTACAAGCTCTCTTGGGCTAAAAGGCTTAGTGACATAATCGTCCCCACCTATTTCTAAACCAACTACTTTATCTATTTCTTCGCCTCGAGCGGTGAGAAAAATAATAGGAACATCAGATGATTTTCGAATAATTTTACATACTTCAAAGCCGCTTATGTCGGGTAAACCCACGTCAAGAATCACTAAATCGATAGATTCGTTGTTTACTATTTCAATGCCTTCCATTCCAATAGCTTTCCATGTGCAGGTGAAGCCTTCTGAGGTAAGCGCATAACGTAAATTATCTGCAATACTCGATTCGTCTTCAATGACGAGAATATGTTTCTTTGGCACAGTTTTTCTCTAAGAGGTAGTCTGATAATTCATTGATTTTCAAGAGTACAGCACATTCTTGTTAGGGTAAACTGAACAACATTTCTTTTGTGTAATTTGGCGTTGAAGTTGTACGTAATTAAAAGGATTAAACACGTTGATATTATCCATTAGTTAAATATTGAAGTGATTAAAGGAAATAGTTATCATTTGTAATGACTATTCATTCTTTATTTTCTTTTTTGAATAAAAAGAATAAAAAGAATAAAAAGGGACACCCCTAAATTTCTGGGTTAGTTTATATGCAGGCACGATACTATGATCCAGTGATCGGGCGATTCTTGAGTAATGATCCGGTTGGGGCTATACAACACCTTGGTGGTGACACGGGAATCCAAGGTTTTAATAGGTATTTGTATGTTAATAACAACCCTTACAAATACACAGACCCCGATGGAAGAGAGTTAGTTGTAAAAAATGAGGATGATAGAGCGTCCATTCTCGGTGCTATAAATGCCCAAGCGACCGATAGTTTTAAGTTTGATAAAAACGGTAAACTTGCTTTAGACGAAGTAGGAGGTGGTGGCGGAAAATCCAAACAACTGTCAAAAGCATTGAATGGGGTAATAGATAAGGGGGCTGATTTTACTGTGAATGTTGCGATAAGTGATCTTACGGTAGACCGTGGTATAGCGTATACAGCAGTATATGGTCAAGGAGTAACAGAACAAGCCCAAAATGGCAATGGGGTTAATATTTCTGTGACTGGTAAAGGTCAATATTTAAGGGGGTTTAGGGGGCGAGAGTCATATGTTCGGGTTACTTCTGCGAATATTCTTGCCCATGAAATTATTGACCACGCATATCCTCAATCTCAAGGGCTGAAAAAGGGCACTGGATATAAAGGACTAAATAGTGTTTTGGGACCGACCCAAGGCACTGTTACTTCAGGCCAAAATAACCACCTTGATTAGGCTATAAACACATTTGCGAGCTTACTATGAAACTAAACGTTTTTATTTTGATTTTTGTTACTGTTTTTGATTCTAATGCAAGTGGGGGGATTAAGAAACTCTCATTAAATGAGATGATGGAGCTATCTGATTCAATAGCTCTTGTAAAAGTACTGGAATACGAAGAGCTGAAAAACGACAATGGCAGTGTCAACAGTAAAAATTTAATGATAGAAGTACTAGACCCAATTCTTAATTTAAAGAAAGGTGACACAATTGTTTTATTAGAATATAGCGGTTTAGATGGTTCTGAATTAGATTTTACGAATATTGGTGGTGAAGCAATTGTATTAATGAGCGAATTGGACTACAAAACAAATGGCTTTAGGACATTTTACTCAGTAGGGTTTAAATCTTCAGTTTTCCGAAAAACATCCAACGGTTTTATTGAGGGTCTAGGCTTCTGGAGCGCAGATACAAGTTATGACAAAGCGGTAGCAAAACTTAAAAGAAAAATTAAGCAAATAAAGAACTAGAAATGAAAACACCAATTAACGCGACCCTGTAGTAAAAAGGGACACCCCTAAATTTTTAATTGCTCTCCAACGCTGTACCAATCTATATTTCGGGTTGCAAACATAACAATAGCTAAGGCGGTAAAAGTTAAGAATGCACCCATCCTTAGTGCTAAGTGCTTTCCCCAGACGTTCGCAAAATATCAAGTTATCTGACCCCTTGATGTTTTCTAGGTGAAGATAAAATCTGTAGAGAAGTAGAATGCTTACCTGACCCATTTAATCCAAATGTAAGTATACTTGAAGTAACACACTGTTCTATTGGTGGTAATCACCCCCATAGCTAAAGGGATTGCAATAGCTGTTGAAACAGTAGGAACATTAGTTGAAGTAGCTAGTGATGTTGTAGAGTCTTGCCAATCAACTGGAACTTGTTAAATGACCTCATTAATAACTAAAAAAATCATTTGGTATACGATTATAACTATTTCATTTTTTATGTGTGCTTGGAGTTTTAATACTAAAGAAATGATGATTAAAGAAATATTGTTTATATCTTTAATGATTGCTTTTTCCTTAATGATTATATTTACTTTTATTTTTGAAAAAACAATGCACTTGGGAGGATATAGTTTAGAACCTACCGATAGTAAAGATTTACGTTTTTCTTTTTTTGTTGGTGCAGCTATTTGCTGGTTAGTCTCAATTCACTATTTATATAAGTTTTAAAATAAAATAAAAGGGGTCGCCCATTAGGTATTTCCCGTCAAGTAGACGATGAAGTTTCTCCGAAGCTTTTTCATTAATTTTAGAAAAATAAAAAAATAAAAAAATAAAAAAGGACACCCCTAAATTTGATAACGACGAAGAAACGAATAAACTAATTAGAGACTGTAGGGATGAATGTAGCAAAGAAATTACTGCGGGTGAAGAGGGGGGAGCATCTGATAAAATCGGAGAGTGTGTAGGGAAATGCATGGACAAACTAATAGAAGAAAAAGCTGAAGAGCAAGAAAGAAGAGAGCAAGAGGAAAGTGAAATGCAAGAGCGGTTAGATAAATTAGAAGGCAGCACTTGATAGCACCAAAAAACATGAAGTTAAAAACTTGATCTGGAGGGCATATGCCAAACTTACGAGAAAAAATGGAAACTCTATTTCCTGGTGACAAAGTACTCGCTGCCGAAATGTTGGCTGAAATCAGGAAAATAGGAGAATCAACAGATGCAATGCATCTAATGTTAAATGAAAATATTGATTTAGATAAAAAAGAATTTATGGTTAAAGCGTTAATTGACTCTTATTTAGAAATATCAGCTTGGATTGAAACGCCAATATATTATAAATTTCCTGAATTAAAGAGTAAGTAACAACTTATAATTTAAAGTCTCTTTTATTTTAATCGTTATAGCTTCTTTTTGTAAGCTTCTTTCAATAGATATGCAATTGGAAGTTCACATGCTTAATAGTTATTTTAACTTTATGGGAGAACACTTGAAAGATGGTAAGATTGAAATGATTATTTTAAAGACTTTATTTCAGCTAATATCTATTATCGGACGTTAAGAGAGTTTAACTATTGAAAAAATTTCCATATTTACAAAAACTTTCATTGAAACCAGAGAAATTTCCTGATTTTACGTGTTACCCATTCAACACTTTGGCCATAAAAAACCTTGAATCTATAGAATTCACCTCACCTGTGACTTTTATCGTTGGTGAAAATGGCAGCGGAAAATCAACCTTAATCGAAGCTATTGCAGCTGCATATGGTTTTAACCCTGAAGGAGGAACTAAAAATTTTAAATTTGACACTAGACAATCTCATTCAGAACTTTATAAGTATTTAAGACTAAGTAAATCATATCAGCTCCCACAAGATGGTTTTTTTCTAAGGGCAGAAAGTTTTTTTAATCTGGCAACGAATATAGAGGAGCTTGATATCGATCCGCCAGAAATTGATCCGTTTATTGCAGAACTACTTAATAGCCCTAAAGTCACAGAGTCATACGGTGGTAAATCATTACATGAACAATCACATGGGGAATCATTCATGTCACTTGTGGTAAATAGATTTTTTGGCCATGGACTATACATACTAGATGAACCAGAGGCTGCGTTATCTCCAACTCGTCAGTTGACACTATTAGCAAGAATAAATCAGTTATGCGAACTCCAATCTCAATTCATTATAGCTACTCACTCACCAATATTATTAGCTTACCCTGGAGCAAAAATTTATCAAGTAACTAACTCTGGTCTAGAATTAACTAAGTATGAAGATACTGAACATTATGCGATAACAAAATCTTTTCTATTAAATCCTGAACGTATGTTGAAAGAACTTTTTAAAAATTAATTAGTTTATCAAGGGGTCAGATAACTTGATGCTCTTCCATATCACCTTTTGACGGGGTAAACCCCGATCTACATTTCCATAACGATAAATTGATAATAATTGTTGGCATGTAGGTTGGTCTTTAGGCCATCAATTCTCTAAATGTAGCGGGAAATATTAAGGGTCAGATAACTTGATGCTCTTCCATATCACCTTTTGACGGGGTAAACCCCGACCTACATTTCCATAACGATAAATTGATAATAGTTGTTGGCATGTAGGTTGGTCTTTAGGCCATCAATTCTCTAAATGTAGCGGGAAAATTCAAAGGGTCAGATAACTTGATGCTCTTCCAGAACACCTTTTGACGGGGTAAACCCCGACCTACATTTCCATAACGATAAATTGATAATAATTGTCGATATGTAGGTTGGTCTTTAGGCCATAAATTCTCTATATGTAGCGGGAAATATTAAGGGTCAGATAACTTGATACTCTTCCAGATCACCCTTTGACGGGGTAAACCCCGACCTACATTTCCATAACGGTAAATTGATAATAACTGTCGGCATGTAGGTTGGTCTTTAGGCCATCAATTTTCTAAATGTAGCGAACCAATAAAAATCAAGGGGTCAGATAACTTGATGCTCTTCCAGATCACCCTTTGACGGGGTAAACCCCGACCTACATTTCCGTAACTATAAATTTATGCTAATTATAATTGACGCTAGTGCTATCTATCCATAAAGTGACTTTTACTGAATCAATCCGTTAATGAAATGAGGAACAATGGTCACTAATGGTTTTAGCTAAAAGGATCAGCCTTTGAAATATTTATTTTTTTTAATCTTTACCATGTTTTGTATCAACACAGCATCGGCTCAGTGGTTCCAAAATAGTTTTCAGGTGATGGGCACACAAGCTCATGTCGAGTTTTGGCTGGATGTAGAGCATTCAGAAAAAGTATCGTCAGAACAACTTATTGCCTTAGTGCAACAAGAAATGCAGCGTATTGATATTGCTATGAGCCCTTATAAGCCGAAAAGTGAGCTGAGTTTAGTGAATAATGAGGCTGGAAAAGAGGCCGTTAAGATCAGTCATGAGTTATTTACGCTATTAGAAGAGTCGCAAAAAATAGCGGAGTTGAGTGATGGAGCATTTGACATTACTTATGCGTCAGTGGGTTACCAGTATGATTATCGACAAAAAATCAAACCTGAACAAGACGCTATAAATAGCGCACTTAACGCGATAAATTATCGGGCCGTCGCTTTGAGTTCTAAAGATACTACCGTACGTTTTACTCATCCTGATGTGAAAATTGACTTGGGTGGAATAGCTAAAGGTTACGCAGTAAAACAGAGTATTGCTTTATTAAAAGCTGAAGGTATAAAACACGCTTTGGTGA
>Ga0209291_1004027_pt1 | contig 10475 bp, 7 predicted proteins | sample GOMGulsemesocosm_FD_184633 | JGI IMG/M metagenome (GOLD analysis project Ga0209291, IMG submission 184633) | Methane-oxidizing microbial communities from mesocosms in the Gulf of Mexico - GOM9B Gulf of Mexico (SPAdes) (version 2) | ecosystem: Environmental > Aquatic > Marine > Cold seeps | place... | reverse complement strand
TACAATATTTTTTATTGAAAGAGTTTCTACATATTCATTAGAAATTCAACTCCCACCACCAGAATACAATATATAGTTTACCGTTTTTTTAATTTTTAAGAACGCCTTTATTTATTTAATGAGGGCATAAATTACTATATATATGTTTAAATACATTAAAAACGACTTGCCAGCAAGTGTCGTTGTGTTTTTTGTGGCATTACCTTTATGTTTAGGTATTGCTTTAGCTAGTGGAGCTCCTTTGTTTTCTGGGGTTATAGCTGGTGTTATTGGTGGAATTATTGTAGGATCGTTAAGTGGTTCTCAACTTGGAGTTAGTGGTCCTGCAGCAGGATTAGCAGCTATTGTTTTTACCGCTATTACTGATTTAGGTGGCTATGAAAACTTCCTTTTAGCGGTAGTTTTAGGAGGGGTTATTCAATTGATTTTTGGTTTTTTAAAAGCAGGAATTATTGGGTATTATTTTCCATCATCTGTTATTAAAGGAATGTTAACAGGTATTGGTATTATAATTATACTGAAACAAATACCTCATTTCTTTGGATATGATTCAGCTCCTGAGGGAGATTTTAGCTTCCTACAAGTTGATGGAGGAAATACTTTTTCTGAAATAATTAAAAGCTTTAAGCACATTAGTTTTGGTTCTACAATAATAGCTTTATTAGGTATGGCTATTATGTTACTGTGGGATACAGTATTAGCTAAAAGAGCGAAGTTTTTTAAGGTAATTCAAGGGCCTTTAGTGGCTGTAGTTGTTGGGGTTATATATTATATGTTAACAGCTAACAATAGTATAATAGGAGTTACATCTGATAACTTAGTAAGTGTTCCTGTTCCTGATAGTGCTACATCATTTTTTAATCAATTTAGTTTCCCGAATTTTGGTGCTGTAATGAACCCAAAAATTTGGATAGTTGCTTTTACAATTGCTTTAGTAGCAAGTTTGGAAACTTTATTATGTGTTAAAGCAGCGGATAAATTAGATCCAGACAAGCGTGTTACACCAACCAATAGAGAGTTGTTAGCTCAGGGGGCTGGAAATATCCTTTCTGGACTTATAGGAGGCTTACCTATAACTCAAGTAATCGTACGTAGTTCAGCAAATGTTCAATCTGGAGGTAGAACAAAATTATCTGCAATTATCCACGGATTCTTATTATTGATATCAGTAATCTTAATGCCTAGTATTTTGAATAAAATACCACTTTCCGTATTAGCAGCTATCTTATTGATTGTTGGGTATAAATTAGCAAAACCATCATTATTTATAAGTATGTATAAAATGGGGTGGAAGCAATTTTTGCCTTTTGCAGTTACCGTAATGGGTATCGTTTTTACAGATTTATTAGTAGGTATTGCCCTTGGATTAGGAGTTGGAATAGTGGTAATTTTAATTAAGAGTTATCAAAATTCACATTTCTTACACATAGAGGACAAGAGTAATGGTGTGCATAAAATTAAGATGACACTAGCAGAAGAAGTTACTTTTTTCAACAAAGGAGCTATTTTAAAAGAGTTAGATTCTTTGCCTAATGAAACTCACTTAGAGATAGATGTAAGAAAAACACGCTATTTAGATAATGATATTATTGAAATTCTAGAAGATTTTTCTGAGAAAGCTGAAAATAAAGGCATTAATGTCAAGCTACTCTCTGAAAGAGGAATTATCGAAAACCCTAAAAGTTATATTGAGTTCTTTAAGCTAAGACCTCAAACAGTTTAATTACGAATTATATAAAAAATAAAAGTATTATGAATACACAAACAAAAATAACTCAAGACAGTTTAACACCAACTGATGCATTTAACATGTTGGTAGAAGGAAATAAAAGATTTCAAGAAAACAGTAAAGCTGATAGAAACTTGTTAGCGCAAGTAAGCGAAACTTCAAAAGGGCAATATCCTTTTGCTGTAGTGTTAAGCTGTATTGATTCTAGAGTACCAGCAGAATTAGTTTTTGATCAAGGAATTGGTGATATATTCAGTGCAAGAGTTGCTGGAAATATTATTAATGAAGATGTATTAGGGTCAATGGAATATTCTTGTAAGGTTGCAGGTTCTAAGCTAGTTGTTGTTATGGGGCACTCAAAATGTGGTGCAGTTACTGCAGCATGTAAGCATGTAGAATTAGGTAATATTACAGCGTTATTAGATAAAATTCAACCGGCAGTAAGCGCAGTTGATGAAGAAATGAGTGATGCTAAAGTAGAAAAAGTTGCTGCTATGAATGTGCAATTATCTATTGAGAGAATTAGAAAAGAGAGCTCAATCTTAGCAGAAATGGAAGCTGCTGGAGAAATTAAAATGGTAGGAGCAATGTATAGTGTTGCTGACGGAAGTGTTACTTTTTATGAATAAGAACATATTACTATATGAAAATCATAAAAAAGATAAATAAAATAAGTTTAGGAGCATTAACCTTAGTGTTAATGCTTCCTTTATTTGCTCAAGGTCAAGATAGTAACTTAGGTAATTGGTTAATATATATTGGTAATAAAAAGGTAGATTCAACATGGAATATTCATAGTGAAGTACAATACAGAAATTATGATGCTATTGGAGATCTTGAACAATTGCTATTACGAACAGGAGTAGGTTATAACTTAACGGAGAACAATAATAATTTACTTTTGGGGTATGGTTATATCCTTTCTGAAAATTATATTGGAGAATCATCAGAAAAAGAATCGATTAATGAGCATAGGATTTATCAGCAATTTGTAACAAAGCAAAATGTAGGTAAATTGAAGTTGAAGCATCGTTATAGGTTTGAACAACGTTTCGTGGAGTCCGATTTTAAAATGCGTTTCCGTTATTTTTTATCACTGAATTATCCTTTGATTGCAAAAGAGTCTTCAGATAAGATGCTTTATGCTTCTGCTTATAATGAAATATTTCTAAATACGAAAAAATCTATTTTTGATAGGAACAGAGTTTTTGGAGGACTAGGATATAAGTTAAATAACAGTATAAAGTTTGAAATTGGGTATATGAATCAATTTTTTGAGGGTTCAAGAAGAGATCAGATTAACTTAATCACATTTGTTAATTTCTAAAAATAAAAAAAGGGGTAATATATATTACCCCTTTTTATTAAACTAAACGATTAACTTAACCTTGCAAAAAAATAAAAAGACTACGTTTAGCTTAAAATAAACAACACCACAAATATGTTTTCTCTATTTGATAAAGTTATTATAATCCTCTAGTCCATCCGTTAGTCCAAGTTGGTGCATTTGCTCCATTTCCAGCGCCAACGTTTGTTCCTTCTGTCATGTAAGTAGTATTAATTCCACTGTATTGACTTTTTGTAATTACACTTGTTCCAAATTGAATATTGTTGAAAATAATATTTCCGTTATCAACATTTGCATTTGCTGCGGGGTCAGTTGCTACATCTTTAATTTTTATTCCTAATTCAAAACCAGAAATGAAAATATTTGAAGCAGTCCAATTTCCTCCACCTTCTTTAATATATAATGCTCCTTCAGAACCAGTATCAACTATTGAGATGTCTTTTAATATGGCAGATGTTTTTGGTGTAGCATTTCCATTATCACCGTTGTTAGATCCTTCAATACCTGCTTTTGTTCCTTGGTTGATAAACCAGTATTGTCCAGTTCCAGCCCATCCATCAGCAAAATCAATTGAGTCATCACCACTAGCTGTAGAAACTAAATATTTACCGTTAACAGTTCCTCCGAAAAATTCAATTCCATCATCACCTCCATGGTAAGATTGTACGTATTCAAACGTAGTACCTGCTCCAACAGCAAATAAAGATACTCCATTAAATTCTTTTGTAGCACTAAAGTTGGCTCCTGTATATTCTATTCTTAAGTATTTTATTGTTCCTGAATTGTCATTTACATCATCACCACCGTATGTTAAGTCAGAAACTTCTGCAGTTGCTGTTTCACCATTTGATCCAGCTTTGTTTGTTGGTGCATGACCACAAATAACTAATCCACCCCAATCGCCAGCAGCAGGGTTTGAACTAGCAGATGTCATAACAACAGGAGAGGTAGCGTTACCTAAAATATCGATTTTCGCACCTTGTGCAACAGCTATATAAGAACTTGTTCCTCCAGAAGCTTCAATGGTAGTACCTGCTGGGATAATTAATTTGGCACCGTTGTTAACGGTAAGAGCTCCCGTTAAGTTGTATGTTTTGGTAGGGTCTAAAGTTACTGTTCCGCTATTAATATCTCCTTTGAAATTAGTAGGGTCTGCATTAAAAGTGTTGGTAGGGATAATTGGGGTTGAATCATCACTTGAGCAACTTGTGAAAAATGCAGTTGCGCTAATAGCTAATAATAAAATCGATTTTTTCATTGTTTTTTTTTGTTTTGTATAATTGATTATTACACTGCAAATTAATAGCTTTAATGGAACACAAACTTTATCAGAACATCATCTGTTTGTTAAGGATAAAGAGGTGAATGTTAACTAAAAGTAAAGTTAGTTTCTTTTTGATAACCCTATATTTCGGGGTGTTTTTCGAGTAAATAAAAAGGGTTGACATGCTTGTCAACCCTTTTTATTTACGATAATATTTAGTTTTTAGAAAATATCATATTTTAACGATAAACTAGCATTAATGCCTTTTTGAAAAGATTTAACAGCTACTTTCCCTGTTTCGTTATCTTGGTATCTTTTTATTTTTGAATCTAAGATGTTTTTAATAGAAACATCAGCACTGATTCGCTTCGTTATTTTTGACTTAAGAATAAAATCAAGTGTAAATAACCCTTCATCTATTAAATCTCCTTTTCCTGCTGAACCAATGGCATATACTCTATCAGAAAAATAGTTTCCAGCTATAGTTGCCATAATATTTCCGTTTTTACTAAACTCTTTGTTAAAACTAATGTCTCCATTAAGTAATATATCTGAAGCCCCTGTGATTCTACCACTATCATTTGTGAATTGTACATTAAGATCAGTTTCTTTAGAAACTTTTTCGCTATCGAAGTCTTGATTTGATGACATAAAAGCTCCGTTAAACCCAGCTGTTAGTTTGTTTGTTATATTAGAATCCTCATTTTCTTTGTTAATTTCAAAGATGTTTTTTCTAATTTCAAATTCTATTCCAAATACCGTAGCTTGTTCTCCAGAATTTACCCAAGAAATATCATTTGCAGCAGAAGCAACAACGGCTTCATTAATTGGGTTTTGAATTAATTTTCCAAAACCAGTTATAGATATTACTTCTCCAGGTTTAGGAAAATATTCCCACCCTAAATCGGCATTATAATTTGTTGATGAATAAAGATCAGGGTTTCCAAATTTTGAACCTACAACATCTTCATATAAAAAAGGTGCTCTTTCTTTAAATTGCGGTAGTGTATAGGATTTGCTTCCTGCGAATTTTAGGTTTTTATTATCAGTTAATTCATATTTTAAGGAAACATTTGGCATTATTTCAATTTTGTCAAGTGAGTTTTCATCACCATCGGGATTAAGTGAGGTAACCCATTCTATATCTTGAATTATTTGTTCCGCTCTTACCCCTATAATAGTTGTAAGTTTTGGAGATATTTGATATTGTAAACTACCATAACCACTGTTAATTGTTTGTGTTCCGTCGTATGTTTGTGGAGCTAAGGCACTTGAATTGTTCAGGCCTCCTCTAAATGTTTTGATAGTAAATAATCCAGAATTTAAATTTTGTTGGTTAAAGTATGCGTCTAAATTATTAGAATCTACGTTGGGTTGTGCCACATTTCTGTTTATAGCAAAATTGAATTGTGTTGCTTCGAGCCCTACAGTTTTGAAACGACCACTATATCCTAGAGTGATTTTTCCTTTGTAGTCGTCATCCTCTTTTTGAGAAAATAGATGGCTACTCGAAATATTTACTGCAAATTCATTTTCATTAAGTTCTTCAAAATAGCGATGACTGTTAGAATCGGAAATATCAGATACTGTTTTTGGTGAACTAATCGGATTGTTGTTGTCAGTAGGCACTAACATTACTTGTCTTCTGTCTGGAGTACTATTGTTTACAGTATTATATCCTAAACCCCAGTCAAGGTTGATTTTCTCACTAAAAGTATGTTTTCCTAGTAATTGATTTACTAATAATTTAGTTCTGTTAAAGGTAGCACGTCTGATGAATCCTCCACCGTTTTCAGCATTGTCAAATACACTTATTGTCCCTGAATAATCACTTAAATTTTGATTGGTAGAGTTAATGAATAAGGAATTAAACTTAACAGTATTGTTGTTATTTGCTTTGAAAGCAATATTTGCCATACCAGTAGTATTTGTACTGTACGTGTAGGATTCAAAAGTATAATTAGAATGTGCTGTACCCGAAGTGTTTATATTTCCTTTAGAAAATCCTTCCTTTTGTTTAAAACCATTATCAAAAGACCCTGTTGCGAAAACACTTATTCTTTTGTTGTCTCCAAAATTAAACTTGGTTCCGCCAGTAAGAGAGAAGCTCTGGTTAATAGGGGATTTAGTATCTCTATCTAAACTAGTTGTAAAATTATAGTTTGATAATGGGTTATTAGGTTGTTTTTGGTTGTAAAAACCAAAATAATTCGGGCCGTCTTGTAAATAGAAGTTTTCTGAGCCAGCTGCATTGGTGTTATAACCGCTTCCGTAGCTAATTTCTAGGTCTGCTTTTCCTTTATGGTTTTTAGATACAATATTTACATTGGCACCACCAAAATCTCCATAAATTTTATTGTTATATGTTTTACTGATGTCAATAAACGCTACAATATCAGTGCTAAAAATATCTAATCCAATATTCTTAGTTGATGGGTTGTTTGAGGGGAGCGGTAATCCGTTTAAGGTAGTTGAATTGTATCTGTCACCTAATCCTCTAATGAAAATAGAATTTGAACCTTCCTGTTTAGAAATTCCAGCTGCTTTTGTTACTGCTGTAGCTAAATCAGATACTCCTTTTTTTGCTAATTCTTGAGCACCAATTTGTAGTTTGATTTCAACAGCTTTTTTTTGTTCTATTAGTAATGCGCTTTCTCTTTCTTTGCTTGTTTCGACAACAATAATAATTTGTTCTAATGAGTTTGCATTCAGTGTTTTATTAATTGTTGTGTTCTTAGTAGCAATAATATCTTCTTTTGTAGAGGTATACCCTACATAACTATACTCTAATGAATACGACCCTGGATATACTTCTAGAATGTAGTTTCCGTCAAAATCAGTTTGAGTTCCGGTAGTCGTACCTGAAATTACAATTGTGGCGCCTAATAAAGGTTCATTAGCCATTTCTCCATCTAACACTTTTCCAGATATTTGAACTTTATCCTGAGCAAAAGAAATGCATGAAAATAACGACATTAGTAATAAGAAATTTTTCATTTTTGTTTGTTTGAGTTTTTTTGCAAAGAAAAAGCAAGCTTGTTATGGGCGGGTTATTACGGTGTCATGGTTATGTTATGGTATTGTAAAAAAATATGTTCGCTTATTAAGTGAATGTTAATTGTAAAAAATGAAGTATTGTCATTTTGGTTTTAAGCTAGGGAATTACAAAACATCCTATAAATCAAAAGCCAATCAACAATTGACTGGCTTTTGATTTATAGGATGTGTGAAGACCTGAAATAACGTACACTAAGGTTTTAGAGTAACGCTATTTCAGCACGGACAACGTTTTATTTCTAAAAAATATTAACCCCTAAAACGATAGAGTTGCTTTTAAGACTAGCAAAGATATCAGAATAGTGCGTAATAAGATCCCTTTTTGTATGGTGTCTATATTCAATGCTATATTTATTTTTGTATTTATACCCAATACCAAAAGAAAAATTATAACCTGATTTAGTTACTAGGTTAAGATCTTTCTCATATTCAATAGTTGATTTGTAAGGTATGTCAACTATTATTGCTGCATTTAAAAATATTTTTGAGTTGTTATTTAAAAACAGATAATGTTTAAATCCTATAGGTAGTTCAATGGTGCTATAATCAATATAGGCTTGTTGTATCCCTGTAGCATTAGGGTTCATAGTTATTCGTCCTAGTGTTGTGTTTTCTGATTTAAAACTTTGATAGGTTGGCTCCACAAACACAGCCCATTTATTATTATGAAAAGGCACAATCCATTCTATTTCAACACCTAATCTAAGCCCTGTTTTTTCACCAAAATCAACATTTCGATATGGTGTTATGAGATCAACTATTTCTACAGACGACATGCTTAAACCTGGTTTAACGGCTATGTGAAATTCACCTTTATTAGTTTTTGTTTTAGTGATTTTGTAATCTGGGTTATTGCATTTATTATAGTTGATAAAAAATGAAGTTAGGTCAGATTTGGTGTAATCAGTTCGTGAAATGTGTTGCATTGTTATGCCAGAACATTTCATAGTAGTCCAAAGTTGTTGTTTGTAACGATTGTTTTTTGCTACCTTTCCTTTGAGCTCATATTTCTTGAAAATTAGTTGTTCAATCTCAGAATTGTCAACTTTGTAGAAATATCTTCTAAAATCACCTTCTCTATATAAGTATAGGTTTGCTTTTCCTTCAATTAAAACGTTTAAAAGTAATTGTTCCTGCTTAAATTCAGGCTCTTTTTTTGTGCTTAGGTCATTAAGTCTACTGTTAACATTATCATTAGACCTGTCAATTAAAACATTAAAACGTTTGTAATTTGATTTTCCAGTAATTGAAAACTCAAGTATTGATTCAATTTTAACAGATTCGGTACTTGAGTTTTCTGATGTTTTGTATTGAATATTTGTGGGGTTATTACTCCAATCTTTGTTTTTAATTAAGCAGTCAATTTTTAGGTTAGAATTTGTAATTAAATAACCTTCTTCAAAGTTTACTTGAGCGTACGAAGTAATACTGAATATTGTAATTAATAGTGTTAAAATAGATTGTTTCATGTAGTTAGTTTTTTTGCGAAAATACAGATAAAATTTATTGTTGCTGATGTGATTTGAATTTGTTTAATGACTGGGTTATTGAATTTGTAAAGTTTATATTTGTTTTATAAATAATGAAAGATGAACTGGGATCAATTATTGTCGCTTAAGCGATATGGAGATACAAATAAAAGACTACGTAAGGAACAGGATGAAAACCGATTGGGTTTTGAAGTAGATTATGATAGAATAATATTTTCATCGGCTTTTAGAAGTTTACAAGATAAAACTCAGGTAATTCCTTTATCAAAAACTGATTTTGTACATACTAGACTGACGCATAGTTTGGAGGTCTCTGTAGTTTCGCGATCTCTAGGAAGAATAGTAGGGAAGGAGTTGTTGAAAAAGTATCCTCATTTAGAACATGATTTGGGGTATAAATCGAACGACTTTGGAGCAATTACGGCAACTGCTGCTTTGGCACATGATATAGGGAATCCACCTTTTGGTCATTCTGGAGAGAAGGCTATTGGAGAGTTTTTTAAAACAGGAAATGGATTAGTTTTTAAAAAGGATTTAACAGCTAAGCAATACGAGGATTTAGTAAGTTTTGAAGGGAATGCAAACGGGTTTAAAATTTTAACCGAAAAGAAAGAAGCTTTACGATTGTCTTATGCAACATTAGGTGCTTTTATGAAGTATCCAAAAGAGTCATTACCTGTAAGGCCAACGGCTCATATAGCCGATAAAAAATATGGCTTTTTTCAAGATGATAGCGTATTGTTTCAGGATGTCGCGGCCGATTTAGGCTTGAAACAGACCAGAAGGGGTGAAACTATTAGTTTTTCAAGACATCCCTTAACTTTTTTGGTGGAGGCAGCGGATGATATTTGCTATACTATAATCGATTTTGAAGATGGAATTAACCTTGGGCTTATTGATGAAGAGTTTGCCTTGGAGTATTTGATTAATTTAGTTAAGAAAACGATTAATATAGATACTTATAAGTCATTAACGACTACCAAAGCAAGAGTTGCGTATTTGAGGGCCTTAGCGATAAGTTCATTAATTACTGAAGCAGCATCTGTTTTTATGAAAAATGAAGAGGCTATTTTAAGAGGTGAATTTAGTTGTGGTTTGTTAGATAAGTGCGCTTATGAATCTCAAATTAATGATATCATAAAAATTAGTATCGATAAAATTTACGAGAGTGATGAGGTTATTGAAAAAGAAATAATTGGGTATCGTGTCCTTTCTAAATTATTGGATGTATATACGGCTGCGGTGAACAATAAAGCATCCGGAAAGGTAACCAATTACGATTCGTTAATATTAAAAACCCTACCTGAGATAGAAGGCTTTTTTAGTGACGATTTGTATAAGCGTTTACTGAGTGTTTCTAGCTATGTAGCATCATTGACTGATAGTAATGCATTGCTATTATATAGGAAACTGCTAGGAGTGGCTATATAATAAATAAAATATCGGAAATAAAAAAAGCGCAACATTATTGTTGCGCTTTTGCTTTTTGAAAAAGATAATAAATTATCCGATAACTTCTACATTAGTAGCTATTTTTCCTTTTTTTCCATCTTCTTCAACATATTCTACTTTGTCTCCTTCGTTAAG
>Ga0209291_1004025_pt1 | contig 10476 bp, 6 predicted proteins | sample GOMGulsemesocosm_FD_184633 | JGI IMG/M metagenome (GOLD analysis project Ga0209291, IMG submission 184633) | Methane-oxidizing microbial communities from mesocosms in the Gulf of Mexico - GOM9B Gulf of Mexico (SPAdes) (version 2) | ecosystem: Environmental > Aquatic > Marine > Cold seeps | place... | reverse complement strand
TCGATAAGAATGAACTTGCCCAATATCAGAAGAACTATAAGGTTATTTCAAACCACTTATGTGCTGGCAAGGTTGTACTTCGTGTTGAATTGGAAACACAACCAAGTGGGTTCGAGCAAGCTATTGCCAATTTAGAAGATGTGTACTTCTTAGCCATTAGCCAGGGAGTATAAACATGCTATTTAGCATTGCACGTTACGAGTTTCGCTATATGTTCTTTTCACTACCGACATTGATTATCAGCTGCTTGTTGTTTGGTTTAGCATTTTTATTCACTGCTAACGGTATCGAATTTCAAGGGACTGCACGCGGAGGAAATGTTTATATTAATTCTGGCTATATGATTGCCAAGTTTATTATTCTACTGAGTATTTTAACTACCTTTATGATTCCAACTTATATAGGAGGCGCGGTACTTAAAGACCGAGATAATCATTTTGATGGTATTTTATTTTCTACCCCTATAGACAAAAAAGGCTATATATTGGGTCGATTTATTGGAAGTTTTAGTACGCTAACGCTCATTTTAGCAACTGTGCCAATTGGCATGTTGCTAGGTACTTTTTGGCCGTGGGCTGCACCTGAAACTTTTACTGTTAATGTAGCGAGTCATTATTTAACGGCCTTTTGGGGGTACATGATACCTTCGGTATTTGCCATGTCGGCATTAATATTTGCTGTTGCCTTACTTTTTAGAAGCATGTTTTATTGCTACTTCGTTGCCTTGGCAATGGTTATTTTGTTTATCACCGTCGATGTTTCTACAGCTATCTCTGGACTATGGGATCCCTTCATGGGAGATATATTTGCAGAAGAAAGCCAATATTGGACAGCAGCAGAGCGCAACAACAATACGCTTGGCTTTAGCGATCTTATTTTAGGCAACCGCCTACTTTGGTTTATTATCGGGTTGAGTGTATTTACTTTAGCTTATCGCTTATTTTCATTCACTGTAGTTGCCAAGGTTACTAAAGAAAATCCGGCTAAAGCATTAGAAGAAGCCAAAATAAAGGCTGCGGTTGATCTTAACGGTAGCGTTTCATCTAAGTGGTCTTCTACCACCCATTTACAACAACTTGCTTATAGAACCAAGTTTGAAATGTTGTCGGTATTAAAAAGTACACCTTTTCTAATATTGATGGCTCTTAGTTTCTTTTTGTTGTTTTTCGCGCTTACAGGGCGGGAAACTTTATACGATGTTAATACTTATCCATTAACGCGTATTTTACTCAGTTCAATACAGCAAGCCTTAACAGGGGCATTAATGGTCGTACTGGCATTTTACAGCGCTGAAATAATTTGGCGTGAAAGAAGCTGTAAATTCAATGAGATAATTGATGCTTTGCCGACACCTAATTGGGTATTTTCGATAAGCAAAATTATGGCGCTTGCTTTGATAATGCACGCTATTGTATTACTCGGCATTGTTATCGCTATAGCATTACAAATATTAAGCGGTTATGACAACTTTCAATTGGGCAACTACATTGGCAGAGGACTTATTTACTACACCATCGCTTACGTTTATTTAGCGGTATTGAGTTGCCTATTTCAGGTATTGGCAAGTAATCGCATGTTAGGCATGCTGTTATTTGTGGTATTTATGCTTTTATTAACGATGTCACGAGACATATTAGGTGTTGAACATGCTCTGTTAAGTTACGGTTTACCTGATATGTATGCGCCACTTTCCGATATGAACAGTGATAGTCGTTTCGCTATTGGTGGCATTTGGTTACGGCTTTATTGGGGCTCAATTGCGGGATTACTCTTGATAGTAACTTACATGTTATGGCCTAGAGGGTTAGTACAACCATTTATATATCGCTGTCGCCAACTACGAACTTTTAAGAGTAAAGGGCTTACTTTTGCAAGTTTGGCGTTGCTAACGATATTTGTTAGTTCAGGCTCGTTCATTTTTTACAATACTAATAGTTTAAACTCGTATATAACTACGACAGATATAGAACAATTTAAGTTAGATTACGAACAAAAATATCGCCAATACGAAAGTTTACCCATGCCCCGTATTGTTGACGTTAAAATGGATGTTGACCTTTATCCTAATCGTAGGAGAGTAGAAGCCCGTTCATCACAAGTATTGCAAAACAAAACGTCTCAAGAAATTAACACCATCCATTTAGTCTTTCCTGTGCAAGCCAAGGTTATCTCTGTGGCTTTAGAAGGAGTTATACAGCAATCGGTAGATGAACGTTTTGGTTACTATATTTTTGAATTAAACGAGCCCATGTTACCGGGGAGTAAATTAACGTTAGCTTTTGAAACTTTGATACAACAACAAGGTTTTAAAAATAGCCGTCAAGATACTAAGTTGGTACGTAACGGAAGTCTTATTAGTAATAATCAACTAACACCACGTGTTGGCTTCTATCCAGGCTTGATGATTAGTGATAAAAATACACGACGTGATTATGGGTTAGCGCCATTGCCTCGTATGCCTAAGTTAGCTGATACCAAAAGGCACGTTAATAACTATGTCAGGCATGATAGTGATTTTGTTAACTTTGAAACAAGGGTTTCAACGATTAAGGGCCAACAAGCTATAGCCCCCGGGTATTTAGTAAAAGAGTGGCAGCAAGGAAAGCGTAGCTACTTTCACTATAAAATGAATAAGCCGATGATGAATTATTATGCTTACTTATCTGCTGATTATGAAGTTAAACGCGATTCGTGGCAAGGTATCGATATTGAAGTGCATTATCATAAGGTACACGACTATAACGTAGACCGCATGATTACGAGTGCTAAAGACAGCCTAGCCTATTTTAGTGAAGCATTTGGCGCCTATCAATATCGCCAACTACGAATTTTGGAGTTCCCTAGCTATAAAACATCTGCTACGGCTTATCCAAATACTATTTCTTTTTCTGAATCTATTGGTTTTGTCGTTGATACCACAGACCCTCATCAAATAGACCTACCTTATTATGTCACTGCGCACGAGGTTGCACATCAATGGTGGGCGCATCAAGTCATGGCTGCTGAAGCACAAGGCGGTACTATGTTGGTTGAAACTTTAGCGCAATACAGTGCGTTACTTGTGATGGAACAAAAATATGGCAAGCACCAACTGCGTAAATTTTTAAAATATGAACTAGATAAATACCTTCGTGGTAGAAGTAAAGATGCGGAAGGCGAGTTACCCTTATACAAAGTGGAAGATCAGCCTTATATTCATTATCGAAAAGGTGCGTTGGTGATGTATGCCTTGCGAGATTACGTGGGTGAACAAACAGTTAATCAAGCGCTTAAACGACTCGTAAAAAATCATGCCTTTAAATCGACACCTTATGCATTGTCTACCGACTTTATCGGCTATTTAAAAGAAGCTGCTGGCACAGAGCACCATGCCTTAATAGAAGATTTATTCGAAAAAATTACCTTTTTTGATATGAAAGTCAATAAAAGTGAAGTAAGTGAATTAGCCGATGGACGCTTTAAAGTCACTTTGGATGTTGACGTTGCTAAGTATTATGAAGATGCGATTGGTAATAAGCGCGAAGTGCCTTTTAATTTTTCGGTAGACATTGGTTTATTTGCTAAAAAGCCTTCCGCACGCGGCTACGGAGAAAGTGATGTGATTATCATGGAAAAGCACAGTCTAAACTCTGGAGAAACAAGTTTAGAATTTATTGTCGATAAAAAACCAAAATTTGCAGGTATCGACCCTTATAACAAGCTTATCGATCGCGACTCTAATGATAATTTGACACAAGTTGATAGTTTTTAAAATAACAGGGTTATTTATGGGGAGGAGATAAACAGAGCTAAATGTGATTCCTTCCCCTTTGCTTAACAGGCAAAGAGTTTCAAAATTGTCGAATGGCTGCTTTAAGATGTCTAAATTGTTCTGTTACAAAACCGTAACAGATTTTTAGATTACATTAAATTACAATGCATTCCATATTTTTAAAAAGAATCATTAACGATCGCTTTAGGTCTTTCCATCGGCCTAACGGCGGTGCTATTAAGGTCGTCAATGGCAACTGTATCGTTTGACACTCTTTCATAATGATTGTTATGTGTAGTAATAAAGCAAGAGGACTAAATCAAAATGTTAAAGCCTAGTATTACTGGACCCGTTTTTAAGCGAGTACTAAAGTCAAATCAGATACAAACCTCTGTATTCGCATTTAAAACTAAAATAGAGCTCGCCAAAGTTAAAGAAACATTAGCATCAGAAAAGTCTGTTCCTAAAGTTTATATAGATAAACTCGAAGAGTTTTTTAATATCATAGATAAGTAATTTAATATATTTATCTATGATATGTCGATAAATTGCGTTTATTCACCTTATGTCAGATACCAAATGCCCATAAGCCCTTAACTGTTAGAATAATGAAACTTGTGGTTATTTACATAGACTGATATGTTTTTCAATATCAGATTATAGCTTCGAAGTTAAAGCCTGAATTTTTAAAGTTACTCTCAGACAAAAATGACTGATGATAGGAATATATGCCATTTGACAATTATTCATGCTGTTAATTAAGTGATAGACCGTTACTTAGAAGTACAAACACACCCTTTTTTTTTGTAATTTATAATGGGTTGTTACGCTAAATAAATCAAAGCTGAAGTTTTAATATTACTTGAACTGTACTTTTGTTAACGAATACTCATTGTTTTTCTTTTTTATTATTACTGCTTTAGCCAGTGTTTTATTATTCTTTAAATTTTTATCAGAAGTATACGATAATTTAATCGAATTCATATTGCTTTGATAATGAGGGATTCTCAAATAATAACTGCCTTTTACTCGAGGAGTTTTTCGCTCATTCAATTGTTGCTTTTCTTGCTCTGTGGCTAAAATATATGCGCCATAAATGGGGGCAGGTTGATTTGCATAACTTGAACTTATCAGGTTATTATTTTCATCCAGTAAATCGAATTTTATATCGTTACTTCGCCCTTTAAGGTGGAAGTTGCTCGGTAAATCTTGTTTAACTAACCAAGCGTCAGCAATTTGATGTTCGTTACCAGAGAAGTTAACTTTTACCATCAAGGTTGCTGCATTGCCAAATGTAGCTATAAAAAACAAAATAATAGCGATGAATAATTTAAACATACCTTAAAACCTCTTATTTATTGTGCTGTTACCGACCAAGTATGACTAGCTATTGCTTGTTTTTGTGTATCTTTCTTGATCAAGCCAGAATTGTCGATAATTTCTACTTTTACAGTGTAATTTGAGCTCGGCGGTGTATTAAGCGTTAACTGCGTAGGCTTATTTACATCACTAGATTGCTCAACATCGTTAACGAGCCAGGTAATTTTATTATTATCTGGAGCATGTACTGGGTTGATCGTAAATGTCAGCGGAGTATCAGGAACATGGTTGATATGTTCTCCATCTGGTGTGATAGATAAAATACTACCCGCGGTACTGTAAATGTTGAGTGCCCATGCTTCGGCGTTTACAGGGCCAAACGGTTGGCCAAGTTCTTTCATAATAGAGTTGTCTAGCGGACGGTAATAGTTTTTCGTATGATAACGTGCACCTTCAAATAACCCTACTCCTGTTTGTCCGCTTTGAGTCGGAATATTATCTATGTCTTCAAACCAATGTCGCCATTTCACTTCTGTTGGGATAGTAATAGTGGTGGCATTAGGCTCATTAGGTTCATAAATAGTGTCGTCAGTCGCACCATAATTATATTCATCAGCTAAACCAGCAAAAGAGTGACCTAACTCATGAATAGCAATGCCTTCAGCAGATTGTGCCAAAGAAAATGTCGCTACTTGTCCTCCAGCACCTCCGTATGTTGATGAATTCACTACAATAATTACTTGATCAAACTGCGGAGCTAATTTTGCGGTAACAGCTAAAACTTTTGAAGAATTTACACATAATAATCGCGCAATGCCGCCACACTGAAAATAGGCATCAAAAACAGTATTTACATAAAGGTTATCTTCAGGAAAGTCAGCGCCAGACTGTTCTGAAATACTGTCAATACGGTGAATATTCCATGCTTGCTGATGCACTTTAATCGTATCTTCTTGTTCAAAAGCTTGAATAAAGTCTGCGACTGCTTGCTCAAATTGTGGCAATTCCTCTTGACCAAACCCTTCAGCTAATATAATTAAGTCAACGCCTTTTCCATCTGTTCTTCCTTTCACAGTTGTCACTTGATAGCGCGGAAATAAATTCATAGACAAAGTCGTTTTAGAAGACAAACCATCATCGTCCATCACCGTAATCTCAAAAGTGGCCTGTTGATGTATGCCCAATTCAGGAACAGTAACAGATAAACTATCGACACCGTTATCTTCAAAAGTTAAGTCTGGACCTGAAATTTGTTGCCATTGATAATTTACAATTTCGCCATCCGAGTCAGTGGCAGAAACAGATAAAAGAGTTTCTTCTAATGATATTAGATTTACATCATAAGATAGCGGGTAAACTTCAGGAGGAATGGATTGTTTAGGTAATAAACTTATGGACGTTTGTGCAGTACTCATTTGACTTGTATTGTCAGTTACTTGTAGAGATAAAATAACGTTGCTGGCACTCGAAACATCAGGCACTACAAAATTGAGTGTTGATAAACTTGTGTCCGATAATACTAGTTCTGGGCCTTGAACCTGTTTCCAGAAATAAGTAATACTTGCGATATCTTCGTCAGTAACATTCGCACTTAAATTAACCTTTATACCTACCGATGCCGTAGCATGGGATGATTCAATAGTAACTGTCGGTGCATTATTTATTTCCTTGATTTGAATTGATACGGATTTTTGAATACTCGCACCATCGTTGTCGTTAACTGTAAGGGCTATTGTCAGGTTTTCTGTAACGGTTACATTGGGTGCAATAAAGGTTAACGTTGTTGTTGCATCGCTAGCCAACTCGACTCCTGTTCCTGATGTTTGTTGCCATTGATAACTAACAATACTGCCGTCACTGTCTTTAGCATCAGCGGTAATAGTGATCGACTCTCCAGCTTTTACACTCGTCGATGAACTACTTAATTGTAAAGTCGGTCCTGTGTTTTTAGAGTTTGTATTATCGGCAGAACCACCGCCACCGCAGCTACTTATTGAAAAAACAACAAAAAGAGCAATAAAGAATCTCATGTAATACCTTAAATAATTAAATTTTAACGACAAAAAATAAAAAATAAAATAAGGCGGGGATATCTGAATTAAGCGTGCCCATTCACATTTTATCTTAATCTTTAGGGTAACATAAATAAAGACTGATAATAGCTGAAGTTATAACTTCATAAGGTACATCAATATGATTATTAAGGTTTTATGGCGATAAATATATGGAAATAACATTTTTAAAACGAGAATAAAACTTAATTTAGCTATAACTAACGAGCCTAATCACAGAGTGATATTCCATATAAAATCGTTTATTTGTTAATTCCCTTACGAAGCCAACAAATAAAGCACATAGTGAAAGTTAAAAATATTGTAATGTTTCATGGGATTCTAATTATGCAAAAAGCCAATCAAGAAGGCTAACATTTCCAATTACAGGTTTGAAGGGTAACATCTAGTTGCTTATACTCAGTTGTAACAGAATAATTGATAAAGTGGATTCTTCTTCAGCCGGAAACTTTACTTTAATGCCGCAATTCAAGGGGGGACGATTCATGACTAGCATTTAAAAAAGGCAACATAATACAGAATGTAGTTTCATTATTGTTTGATGAAACTTGAATTTTCCCTGTATGTTCCTCGGTAATAATGCGGTGACAAATAAATAAACCTAACCCCGTACCTTGATTAACGGGCTTGGTCGTGAAAAAAGGTGTAAAAATGTTTTGGAGATCTTTATTTTTGATACCAGAGCCGTTATCTGTGATATCTATGCATGCATGATTATTGTTGCGGTATGTTTTTACTTTTATAAGGCCATTCTTTTCTGTGGCTTGTAAGGCATTTAAAATAATATTTACAAAAACTTGGTGTATTTTACTTTTATTTCCATGAATGTTAGGAAGGTTTTCGAGGGTTAGTTCTAAATTTAAATCACTATCAATTTCTCCCCTTAACATGTTTAAGGCCGTTTTTACCCCATCGTTAATGTTAAAGTTGCTAAAACCGTTATCTTCATTTCTTATGTAGCCACATAAATCAGAGACTATATTTTTAATTCGTAATAAACCGCCATTTGTCTCCTCAACGATGTTTTCTATTTCCTCAAGCGTATTTAAATAATCAGTAGACAAAAGTTTACTTTTTAGGTCAGCAGGAAGTTCTTTATGGGACAGCAGGTTCTTATACATGCTTTTGATATTATTGTAGTAGTCTCCAAAAATAGATAAATTACTGATTGAAAATCCTAAGGGATTATTAATTTCGTGTGCTACTCCTGCCGCTAATAACCCAATTGAAGCCATTTTTTCCGAATGTATGAGTACTTCTTGATTTTTCTTTAGTGCATATAAAGAAGTTTCTAACTTAAGATTTGTTTTTTCTAATTGTCGTTGCGTTTTGTGAAGTGTTGAGCGATATAGTGCTGAAACTATTCGCGGAGCAGCGATATTGGCAATAATTTGTAAAAGCTCTTTATCACTGTTATCAAAAGCATTTTTCTTAGCAGACTCGCTGTCTATAATCCCTAAAGTTCTATTTTCATAAATAATCGGGACTGTAATTTCAGACATACCCGAAAATTCATCATGTATATATCGTGAGTCTAATCTAGTGTCAGCGATAATTTCTGCTTCTTTAGATTGAGCTACTGCACCAACAATGCCTTGGCCGAACGGAATAACTATTGAGTTGAGTAATTTTCTTTTTTGTGGGTTTTTTATGCCGAAAGCTGATTTTTGAATGAGGATTTCGTCTACATTTAAATAGATAACACAATCATCGAAACCGAGTGTTTTACCAATACTTTCAGCTATTGACCAGAGTAGATCATCTAGTGTTGCAGCATTAAGCATTGCCGCAGCAAATTGGCCTATTTTATTAAGTTCAGTCATAAAAACCTCATTAATTTGCATTTTGAAAAGCAATTTGTAACTTGCAAACTCAATTCGCAGTTTGCAAACAATCAACAAAGTGTTTTTTAAGCTTTATTTTTCATATATGTGCAGATGTATGAGTTCAAATAAAGCCTATAATTACCCTCTACAGATTAACTATTCAACTTACGTACCATGTAGAAAGAAATTTAACTGATAACAGCTGAGTTTTGTTTGTTTCATTGGGGAAGTTGAAATGATAGGACGCTTGTGCTGATGATGAAAATGCATTTAATCGTTTTACTGCGGTCTCCTACACCGCGACATTAGATTTTAATAACTTTATGAAAATCAACATTTATTCTCCTGTAAATAGCTGAAAAACACCTTGAACTCATTACGAGTAAGGAAAGTAACCTGTACGTGTTTTTACTTGTCGGACGATTAGTTTAAGCAAGCGAAATAAGCCTACCTATTGGAGTCATGGGAAAATATCGAGAAAATAGCCGTCACATAAACTTGTTCCTTGAAGCTATTTTTATTGATTAATGAAATCGAGACGGTTGAACGCTATTATTTAAGTAGACAAAAAATAATAGCGTTAGCAGACAATAATCCGTTGATCTATAAATGGCTTTTGGAAATGGCGGCAAAGAATATACCTCAGTGGTTCCAGGCGCCGTTAATTTCCTTTTCTTCAAAACATATACGTGTCATATATTGCTTAGCGACCTTAGTGCCATTAACGGGTAATAAAAATGGGGCAATTGAACTTTCTATAACTCAGCAGGAATTAAGTAATATATGTGGATTATCTCGACCGAGGGTTAATGAAGTATTGAAAAAATTGGAGGAGGAAAATATATTGAAAAACACCTCCAAAAAGATAACAATCTTAAATATGGAAAGTATATTTTCGCTGCTAGATGATACGAATTTAAGCTTTTATGATCCTCGAACAAAAACTAACTAAGATATTTCAGGTATACAAAGTTCAGTAGCCTACATCAATATGGAAGTCTGCTTTTATTGTCAATTAATTTCGGCTTTTATGGTTAAGAAAGAAGGCTTTCGGACAATTCAGTATTAACCTAAATAATTGTCGTAAGCAAAGTAAACTGAATTCTTAGAGATAAAAATCCAGATTACAAAACTTCTACTTATCGGTTATTAAACTCTAAGAACTCTATTACTATTTAAGCTCCCACATATAATTAATAATTTTTGTATATTTATATTTCGTTAATTATCTTCTTAAATAAATTAACCGGTAAACTTGGCATTACTCCATTGAGTAACATTGCAGGCAAAGCTCCGCCCGGATCTGTATGAAACTGCCATGTAACATGCGTATATCCATCACTCATAGGCGTAAATTTCCAAAAACCATTATCAGATAAGAGTCTTAGACAACAATCATCTTGAGGCATGTCACCTTTTATATCTTTATATGAAATAAGTACTGTGCCTTCACTTGATTTTTCTACTGTAACATTTAGTAAAACGTCTCTATCACTAAAAGGGGCAG
>Ga0209291_1004017_pt1 | contig 10494 bp, 6 predicted proteins | sample GOMGulsemesocosm_FD_184633 | JGI IMG/M metagenome (GOLD analysis project Ga0209291, IMG submission 184633) | Methane-oxidizing microbial communities from mesocosms in the Gulf of Mexico - GOM9B Gulf of Mexico (SPAdes) (version 2) | ecosystem: Environmental > Aquatic > Marine > Cold seeps | place... | reverse complement strand
GTTTGACGCTTAATTTTAAAAATATAGGGCGCGAATTCTACGCGAAGCTAGTTGGTAGCGCAAGTCTAATTCAGTTAAAAATGACAATAATTAGATAATATTTTTTCAAGATGAATATAGCCTTCATTCTCGCATGTTTTAGTGTAAACTTGGCGCCATAAAAATAATCTTAAAAATTGCAAACTCAGGTCGCAAAATTAGCTCTATGGATCTCAAAAATATACAAGCATTAGCGCAAACAGATATGGCAGCGGTTAATGATCTTATTTATGCACAACTTCAGTCTGACGTCGCCCTTATTAATCAATTAGGCGTGTACATTGTTAATGCGGGTGGTAAACGTATGCGCCCGATGTTAACGGTGCTGGCTGCTAGAGCGCTAAATTATCAAGGTACTGGTCATATTGATATAGCCGCCATTATTGAGTTTATCCACACCGCAACATTATTACATGATGATGTAGTAGACGAATCTAATATGCGCCGTGGTCGTGAAACCGCCAATGCACTTTTTGGTAATAGCGCTAGTGTTTTAGTTGGAGATTTTCTTTATACCCGTGCTTTCCAAATGATGACCAAGCTTAATAACATGGACATCATGGATATTTTGTCTGATGCCACTAACATAGTTGCTGAAGGTGAAGTATTACAATTAATGAATTGTAATGATGCTAGTACCACGGAAGAAAGCTATATGCAGGTTATTTACTGCAAAACTGCCAAGTTATTTGAAGCGGCAACCCGTTTAGCTGCGGTAATTTCACATCAAGACCAACAAACAATTGTCGCGATGCAAGATTACGGTAAATATCTAGGTACTGCTTTCCAGCTCGTTGATGACATTATGGACTACACTGCTGATGCTGAAAAAATGGGCAAAAATATCGGCGATGACCTCTCAGAAGGAAAACCGACATTACCTCTATTGTATGCAATGCAGCATGGTACAGAGCAACAAGCAACCATGATCAAAGAGGCAATTGAAACCGGTAATGGTATGGATAACCTAGAAGCTATATTAGCAACGATGGAAGCAACAGGATCATTACGTTATACCCAAAAAATTGCCGAACAAGAAGCTGATAAAGCAATACAAGCACTTACTATCATCCCAGATTCCGACTACAAGCAAGCGCTTATAGCTCTTGCTCATATTGCGGCTAATCGAAGTGTCTAATCACTGAAGAAGTAATTTTATTCATTTTTGATATATTTATCTTTTATCTCGGATAACTCACCGCGTTGATGTAACTGATTTATGGTCTTGGCAAACAAATCAGTTACACATATCGGCGTACTTTTATGAAAAGCATAACTAGCTAGCGATTTATCCTCTAAAACATAAATAGGTACCAAGGTACCTTTAGTTAGTGCAAGTTTTTTGTATTGAAAGTAAGCGACATCCTCGGCATAGGCAATCGCGTCAACCCGTCTATGCATCAACATCTTAAGCATACTTATTGCTGATGTCGTTTCGATTTTTTTGGCTGATATATTGGCTTTTTTGAGCCGCAGTTGACCTACATCTTCTCTTACTACCGCAATCACCAAGTCATTCACGTCTACTTTCAGCAATTCCTTTCTCCGTTCTTGTAGCACCATGATTGATGTTTTGGCGACAATCGGTAAAGGAACAAGTTTAAATAACGCCTCTCTTTCAGGTGTATTTGCCATTGAGAATCCAGCAGATAGCTCCTCGTTTTGAATAGCATTATATAGCCTAGCCCAAGGAGTAAAGGTGATGTTTTTTCTATCAAATTTTATACCTAATTCTTTATAGACCAAGATCAACACATCTGAAAATATGCCAATGGCGCCCCCTGTTTCATTAGAAAAATTATAGGGAGGGTAATCTTCTGTTAGCCATTGATAGTTCGCCAAGGTCAATTTATCTGAAGACACGTTGCAGGCAAAGGTTGGAGAAAACATTAATAAATAAACCAAAAGGCTTAAAATATACTTCATAAAAGATCTTAATAGATAATTTTTTATTACTACAAGTCTAGAACATTTTTTGCAGGTATAAAAAAACCGCTCTATTGAGCGGTTCATTTTACAAAAGAAAGGATTAACCGTTGATAAAATCAACGCCTTCTTTAATATCAGCAGTTAATGTAGCTAACATATCGTCTTTTGCTTGTTGTTCAAAAGCACTCAACTCGCCGTATGGTAAAACTTCTTCAATACCATTTTTACCTAAACGAACTGGGTGTGCAAAAAATGCAGCGTCACCACCTTCCACTTCAACATAAGCGTAATCAACAACACTTTCACCTTGTAAGCCTTTTACTAAAGACATACAAAAACGAGCAGCAGCAGCGCCCATTGATAATGTAGCTGAACCGCCACCTGCTTTAGCGTTTACAACTTCAGTACCCGCATTTTGAATGCGTGGCGTTAATGCGGCAACTTCTTCATCTGAAAAAGTAACACCTTCAACTTGTGAAAGAAGTGGTAAAATTGTTGTACCTGAATGGCCACCAATAACTGGAATTTTTACATCGCTAACATTTAAGCCTTTTAACTCAGCAATAAATGCTTCAGAACGAATAACATCTAAAGTAGTAACACCAAATACACGATTTTTATCGTAAGTGCCTGCTTTTTTGAATACTTCAGCAACAATTGGCACTGTGCCATTTACTGGGTTAGTAATAATACCAACTAAGGCTTTAGGACAATTAGCAACAATACCTTCAGCTAAAGTTTTGATGATTCCAGCGTTAACTGCAAAAAGGTCAGCACGATCCATACCTGGTTTACGTGGCATGCCAGCAGGAATAATAACAATATCAGCACCGCTTAAAGCAGAAGCTAAATCATCAGCGCCGTAACCGTTAACACTTACTGCTGTTGGGATGTGGCTTAAATCAACCGCAACACCTGGAACAACTGGAGCAACGTCATATAACGCTAAGTCTGAACCCGCAGGTAATTGAGTTTTTAATAATAATGATAATGCTTGGCCGATACCACCAGCCGCGCCTAATACTGCTACTTTCATTGGATGTCTCCGAAATTTGAGTAATTACGTAAATATTTGCGGCAAAAGATATAGTATTAGCCAACAAAAAACAATCTTTAATCGTATAATGAATTACAAGGATAGCGTATAATTTACGCTACGTGAAAATATTCAATCTAAAATATCCATCAAAATTATATAATTAATTAAATTATGACTACAGTACAACAAAAACAAGAAGCACTTGTACAAGCCTTTAAGGGACTATTGAAACAAGAACAATTTGGTTCTCAAGGTGAAATAGTAGAGGCATTAAAAGCGCAGGGATTTGAAAATATTAGCCAATCAAAGATATCCCGAATGCTCAGTAAATTTGGTGCTGTGCGGATACGTAATGCTCGTGAGGATATGGTTTATTGTTTACCCGCTGGTTTAGGTGTACCAACGGCTAAAAGTCCACTTCGTCAATTAGTGCTAGATATAGAACATAATGAGATGATGATCATTATTCGAACCAGTCCTGGTGCCGCACAACTCATCGCTAGTTTACTTGATAGTTTAAGTAAAAGTGACGGCGTATTGGGTACCATTGCCGGCGATGACACCATTTTTATAGCTCCTACTAATGTTACTAAAATCCAACAAACCATTGCTAAACTTGAAATGTTGTTTTCTAAAAACCTTACTTAACAGCTGAATAACTCGATTTAGTATTATTGTTTTCCTAAATCAGCAAGAAAATTCAAACTCGGAGCAAAAAACGCAGCGCCTGTTTCTGCTTGGGTATATTTGAGCAGATGATCAAAGTGTCCTTGCTCATCACTTTCAATCATGCTTTTTAACATCATTTCAAAGGGTGCAGGTGATTGACAATACGAGACAAAAAACAACCCCTGTAATTTCATATCCCCATAGGGCATGCTCTGGCGGACTATTTCAATGCTCTTGCCATCAACATCTTTAATATTTGCCCGTTTAATATGTGAGGTTGGTAGGATATTTTCCGTGGTATATTCTTCGTTATCTATTTTAGTACGAGCAAAAATATCTTCTTGCTCTTTAACTTTTAAGGTATTCCATAAATTTAAGTTATGACGATAGCGTTGTATATGTAAGTAACTACCCGCAGCAAACGTTTGCTCGCTTTCATTAGGGATTAATGCAACATCTCGACGGTGTCGTCCTCTAGGGTTTTCAGTACCGTCAACAAAGCCGGTTAAATCTCGGCCATCTAAAAAGCGAAATGCTCGAACTTGCTCAACCAATTCAACACTGTCGGCTAATAAGGCGCACACCTTCGCTGAAACAATATGATTAACATCAGCGCGATCACTTCGAACTTCAATGTAGAGATCATAATTAACCGCTGGGGCAATACGATCATCACATTTAATTTCGCTAAAAGATTTAAGGGACTTAGGTCGAGAGTTGGGATGTAACTCATCCCAGTAGTTGGCACCTATAGCAACAACACCGGTTAAATTGCTCTCAGAAAAACGATCCGCATACTTATCAAATAAGGCAGGTAAACGTGATAAAGCTTGACGAATATGGGCATTTTTATCATCTAAAACATTAAATAATAAATAATACCCATGCAAACTAGGCTCTGCACAAATGCCGAATTGTTCTCTTGCCATGCTTTTTGACCGTAAAATTAGCTAATTCACTAATTTTACACAATTTTACCAATTAAGCAGCATTTGTTTATTAATCGACATATAAATCAAAAGCAAGGAATCAAGCTTCATGCCGGTAAGTGTTTACGTTTACGGGTAAAACCAACAACCGCTAATACTAAACTAAATAATGCCATACTGCTTGGCTCTGGTACTGACGTTGTTGTTATACTGTAAGAAATGGATGAAAAAGAATTAGCAGTAATCCTACCCGCATCAGTTTTAATACCCGATGGATCATATTGATGCCATTCACCATATACTTCGCCACTAACATATGGATTAGTTTGCAGCCAATCTATCAATGGTTGAAGGTTTGAAGGATCAATAAAGCTCAATACTGCTGCTTCTGTGATAATTTCTGCTCCAACCTCAAAATAATCACTATTACTTAACAAATCACCTAAAGTACCGCCTGCATTAATTTGAACTTTCGTAGGGTCATTTACAACACCTTGTAATGCAATAGCGGCTTCGGCAGTTGATAAGTCAAAGGTATCTTCTTTAAAAACGGTACCATGATTCAAAACATCAATACTCAGAGAAAAAAACGAACCCAAATTAGAAATCAAAGACAAAACTCCAGCGCCAGTAATACCAAAAGTTAAGTCATCAGTATCAACCTGAAAGTTATAAGTAATTTCGACATCATTATAAGTATGACCCAAAAGTAAATCTTCGTAAGTCCCCGTACCTGTAGCCTGAACAGTGATTAAGCTTGCATAGGCATTATTGACGAAAAAACTAGACAGAGTAATAAGTAACAATAAGCTTTTCTTATTGATGAACATTGTATTAACTCCTATTTAAATAATGTTTCAACAGTGTCAAAACTTATAAAGGCAACAATTACACCAACCTGTAAATAGCTACTAATATCAGTAACTAATAGTTATTGTACGAATATACAGACTACTTATATGTAAATTTTACTGACACTAAAAATGCCCTATTACTGACTTCTTTCACTGAAATATAAGGGGTAAATTAAAAGGGAAAGCGCTAAATTTAATTTTCTGAAATAAAAGAGACGATATCAAAAGGACTAAATCAAAGAGCCCCCATTTATTAAACTGCGGCTAATGTTTTCTTATGTTCGTGAATTGTTTTCTACGACTTACCAGAATTGCGCCAAATAAAATGATGACAAAAATAAATCCAATTGAACCACCTCCTTGTTTTTCTTCTTTAACCTTGGCTGGAACATCACTTGATTCATCACTTGAAACTTGAATGCGATCGTTAATGCCGTCACCATCAAAGTCGCCATTTTCATCGCCGTCTAGGATACCGTCATTATCAGAATCAGCATCTAGGTAATCTACCAAACCATCGCCATCAGTATCATAATCGCCTTCTTCTTCATCAGAAACACCATCACCATCTGAATCCAGATCTAAATAGTTTGGAGCACCGTCATTATCTATATCGTCAGTGCCCTCTGTACTATCTAATTTGGTATCACCATCACTATCAAGGTCTCGATAATTAGGTAAACCATCATTATCGAAGTCATCTTGGTTCAGTAGGTCATCATCGATACCGTCATTATTTACATCGTTGCCACCAGTAAAGTCAACATCTACTGCATCATCAATACCGTCACGGTCGGTGTCTGTGCCTGTTAAATCCGTTAATACTTGTTCTATCGTATCACTGATACCATCATTGTCACTGTCGCTATCACGATAATCAGCCATACCGTCGCCATCAGTGTCAACTTCAATAAACTGATCGTCAATGCCATCATGATTAATATCCAAACCACCCGTCATATCAACATCATAAGTATCATCAATGCCATCAAAGTCATGGTCTTGACCTGAAGGCATCGGACGATCAGTTTCAAATGAGTCAGACAAACCATCATTATCACTATCTTGATCATAATAGTCTTTTATGCCATCCAAATCAGTATCGTCTATACCTTCAGTTACATCGGCAATACCATCGTTGTCTTTATCTTGATCGGTGGCTCCGGTGCCATACCCATAAGGGAATGGATCATACGTATTATCAATACCATCTTGATCACTATCAATGGTGGTATCAACATGGCCATCATCATCGCTATCTAGTACGCTATATTTGCCGGTATCAACATCATCTATACCATCATTATTGCTGTCTAGATCTATGAAATCTGGGATGCCATCGTCATCACTATCAAGCGGATTTGTTATCAATGCTTCTGTAAAGCCAGAAGTTCGGTTGAGAGCTTCTTCAAATATTTCAATTTCCTGAGTATCAAACAGACTATCGTTATCACTATCAAGATCGTGTAAATCGGGCACCCCGTCATTGTCGGAATCAATGACCGTGACATCATCATCTATTCCATCATTGTTAATATCATTGCCAAAGGTTGAATCAACATCATAACTGTCATCCAATCCATCATTATCACTATCAATACCGCTTAATCCAGCTTCAGCGGTATCACTGATACCATCATTATCACTATCAAGTTCGAGATAATCAGCGATGCCATCATTATCTGTATCACTTTGTGGTTTCAGATTGTCATCAACACCATCTTGGTCAGCATCAATGCCATCGGTTTGATCAACATCAAAGACATCATCAATACCATCTCCATCGGTATCTATTCCACCAGTTTGATCAACATCAACTGCATCATCAATACCATCTTCATCGCTATCATTAGCTCTTAAATGTGCTTCAATGACATCAGGAATACCGTCATTATCACTATCGAGATCAAGGTAATCGGCAATACCATCGTCATCTGAGTCTAGCCCTGCAGCATAATCTATACCGTCACTATTACCTTTACTATCATTAATATTGGCTATTGAATGAGATATGGTTTTATCTGTAAGGCCATTTTTACCGCCGGTAAAGTCAATATCAAAACCATCATCAATACCATCAAAATCAGAATCAATACCTGTAGCATGTGATTCAGTCGTATCGGTTAAACCATCATTGTCGCTATCAATGTCTAGATAGTTAGCAATACCATCATTATCAATATCACCGGTACCTTCAATTATATCAGGGATACCATCACCATCTTCATCAAGGCTAGTATCTAAGTAATCAGGTATACCGTCACCATCACTATCACCTGTACCTTCAATAATATCTGAAATGCCGTCACCATCAGAATCAATATCTGGATCGGTATTACCTTCTTCAGCATCAGGTATACCATTGCCATCCGCATCATTATCGGTAACATCTGGCTCTCCATCACCATCTAAATCAGACAATATTCTGATAGAAATGACTGCTGGATTAGAGTCTAATGAACCGTCATTGACAATAAAACTAAAGCCATCATTGCCAACAAAATCTACAGCTGGCGTATACGTCACTGAAGGAGCGTTGCCTGATATTATGCCACTGGTAGGCTTGGTTTTGATGGTATATGTCAAGCTGTCACCATCTTGATCAGTGCCATTTAAAATGAAATTCACAGCAATATTTTCCACTACATCAATGGTTTGAGCATTGGCCACTGGAGCATCATTGCTATTAGCGACATTAATTGTAATAGTTGCTGTCTCGGAATCAACCGTGCCGTCATTAGTCAGGAAGGTGAAACTATCACTGCCAGTATAATTGCTGTTCGGAGTATATGTCAGGCTCGCACCATTTTTATGACTGATCACACCATTGCTCGGGCTACCGACTACGGTATAGGTCAACTCACTACCCTCAATATCGCTGCCGCTTAAGATGATGGTTTTGGCGGTATCCTCATCCACGGTCACTGATTGTGGATTCGCTACTGGTGCATCGTTGGTATTGCTGACCGTGATACTCACCAAGGCTGTTGTCAATGAATCATCGGTACCGTCATTGACTTTGAAAGTGAAACTATCACTACCGGTATAATTGCTGTTCGGCATATAGGTCAGGGTAGCGCCACTTTCATTACTGATCACGCCATTGCTTGGACTACCAACCACAGTATAAGTTAGCACACTGTCCTCAATATCACTGCCCGTTAATATGATGGTTTTGGCAGTTTCTTCAAGCACGATCACCGACTGTGCATCGGCTACTGGTGCATCGTTAGTATTACTGACTATGATGCTCACCGTGGCTGTCGTCAGTGAATCATCGGTACCGTCATTGACTTTAAAGGTGAAACTATCACTACCGTTATAATTGCTGTTCGGGGTATAGATTAAGTTTGGCAATGTCCCTGTTAAAGCACCATTAGTAGGGTTGCTGACTACCGTATAAATCAATGAGCCCCCATCAATATCGCTGCCGGTTAAGGTAATCGGTTTACCGGTATCCTCATCTACGGCCACCAACTGTACATTCGCGACCGGTAGATCATTAACATCTGAGACATTAATGGTAAAACAGTGTCCTGTTGACTCTTTAGTATCTGTGACCGCCAAACAAACAATGTGATCACCTACTTCATCATTACCAGGCGTACCACTGAGTATCGCCTCGCTTGTTGTTTCTAACTTAGCCACTTTATCTTGACTGTAAATCCCCCAGAACAATGTTCCGGTAGCATTAAGTGTCATCTTGTTGATAATACCTGTAGAACTGATGTCTGTGACAGTAGCCAAATCCGCCGATATTTTTCTTAATCCTCCACCATCGGTACTGACATAGATATTATCATTGTCATCTATTTCTATATCCGTTGGCGCATGGCTCAGTGACAATACATCTTCCGTATAAACACCCCCTGCTGAATATCTTGATAAGAACATATCATCGTAATTGGCGATATATAAATCGCCATTACTCGCAAAAGTGACACCATAAGGGTTGGCTGTGCCCGTAACATAATCAGTGACACTTTGATCAAATAGTGAAATTTTAGCTATCTTGGCAAGACCCAACTGAGCAACAAACAGATAACCGTCTTTTTCGACCATGCCCATCGGATCGGCTATCGAGACAACAAAATCACTTTCTTCCGGAGCGGGGTCAGTTAAATCAACCAGGGTAATTTTGTTTAAATCATAATAGGCAATGTACAGATCCGTACCAACCACCAACATCCCTTCCTTGGCACCACTGGACACAGTGACAAAAGCACTGGTAGAGCCATCGCTGCTGATTTTATAAATACTGGTATCACCGTCTGCTGCCACATAGACATTGCCACTGGCATCACTGGCGACTGCTGTCGGTTGCGAGAGCGAATTACCAAAATCACTACTAGTATGACTACCTGAACTCAACGTTAACCACGTTGGTAATGTCGTTGCAGTCCAAAGTAAGGCGTCGTTATCTGCGTCAGTCGCCGTAACATCATAATGATAAAGACTGTCTTGATCGACATTGAGGATCTCACTACTGGTGACGACTGGCGCATCATTAGCATTACCAACTGTGATACTCACCGTGGCCGTAGCTAAAGAGTCAACCGAGCCATCATTTGTTTTAAAGGTGAAACTATCACTGCCACTAAAGTTGTTAGTCGGTGTATAGGTTAACGCAGGTGCAGTGCCGGATAATGAACCATTGCTTGGACCGGTTACAACACTATAAGTCAATGGATCGTTTTCAGCATCACTGGCCGTTAAGGTAATGGTTTTGGCAATATCTTCTTCTACTGATACTGATTGTGCATCAGCCACTGGCGCATCATTACTGCTACCGATGATGAGTGTCACGGTAACCGTTGCAGAATCCACCGAGCCATCATTTGTTTTAAAGGTGAAACTATCACTGCCACTAAAGTTGTTAGTCGGTGTATAGGTTAACGCAGGTGCAGTGCCGGATAATGAACCATTGGTTGGACCGGTGACAACACTATAAGTCAGTGGATCGTTTTCAGCATCACTGGCCGTTAAGGTAATGGTTTTGGCAATATCTTCTTCTACTGATACTGATTGTGCATCA
>Ga0209291_1004016_pt1 | contig 10494 bp, 9 predicted proteins | sample GOMGulsemesocosm_FD_184633 | JGI IMG/M metagenome (GOLD analysis project Ga0209291, IMG submission 184633) | Methane-oxidizing microbial communities from mesocosms in the Gulf of Mexico - GOM9B Gulf of Mexico (SPAdes) (version 2) | ecosystem: Environmental > Aquatic > Marine > Cold seeps | place... | reverse complement strand
CACCCAATCTCCATATAAATAAATGCCTCAAATATCATGATCACTGCTACTTTTAATTAAGCAACGATAAAGCAGCGATAAAGCCCTTTTTCATGACGTTTACCTACTGAAGGAGTATTTTTATGAAAACAATTAAATATATCATGATGTTATTTATTACAAGCCTAGCGTTAAATAGCGTAGCCGCCAGCATTGAAAAATCGATTGAAGCACGCCAGTCCTACATGAAACTATATGCCTTTAATCTAGGCATCGCGGGTGATATGGCGAAAGGAAAAAGTGAATACAATGCTGAACAGGCTAAGAATGCCGCAAAAAACCTACTCTCTTTAGCCATGATGAATAACGCCGCAATGTGGCCCGAAGGTTCCAGTAATCAAGATGAAGAAGGCAAAGGCATTACGCGCGCGAAACCGGCATTGTGGAGCACTTACCCCGAAGTAATCAATAAACACAAAAACCTTGTTACCGCCCTAGAACGATTTTCCTTACTCGCAGGTGACGGCATAGAAAGTTTACAAAAAGGTATGAAGAGCGTCGGCAGAGGTTGTGGTGGTTGTCATAAACAGTTTCGCGCAAAAAACAAATAAAGCGATCTTTATTTTGGCCGTGAATATACATGTTTAATTCAAAGAAGATGCCAAGGCCCCTTATCTATTTATCCCTTATGGGGGTAATAATAGGGAGCTTACTTTGGTGGTTAAGCGCCCCTCAAACATTGATAACGCAACAGCAAGTGAATTCGATTAAGGTCGATATTAATAATGGTAAACACCTATTTTATATCGGCGGTTGCTCTTCATGTCATCAGCTAGTGCCTGCTTTATTAAAAGACACCCTCTCAAATAGCCCCCTAAAAGAAACAAGCTTGAAAGAAACACCCTCGATAGACTCTGAAGAAGCCCCTATACCTCTAGCCCAACTGGGCGGAGGAAAACGCTTTACCACGCCTTTTGGTACCTTTATAGCGCCAAACATTAGTCCTGATAAAGCAACTGGCATTGGTAATTGGTCAGATTTGACCTTTGCTAACGCATTAATCAGTGGTGTTTCACCCAGTGGCGAGCACTATTATCCGGCTTTTCCCTATACCTCTTATACTCGTATGCAGTTACAAGATGTGCTTGACCTGAAAGCCTATCTCAACACTTTACCTGCAATTAACCGACAAAATGAAGCACACCAACTGAGCCTCCCCTTCTCTATTCGGCGCACATTAGGCTTATGGAAACGATTATTTTTCAGCAAAGAGGCGCTGGTGAAATTCGACAATGTCAGCCCAATCGTAAAAAGAGGTCAATATCTTGTTGAAGGGCCTGGGCATTGTGGTGAGTGCCATACTCAACGTAATAAATTAGGAGCCTTAAATAAGCAGCGCTGGCTCGCGGGTGCGGCACTTGAAACCGGTAACAATGAGGCTGAAACAATAGAAGTACCTAACATCACTCATGATGAATCGGGTTTAAGGGACTGGAGTGAAGGCGATATTATTAACTATCTCGAAACTGGCTTCACCCCTGAATATGATGTGGCAGGTGAAGTAATGGCCGAAGTTATCGAGAATACGAGCCAAATAAGTGATGAAGACAGAGCCGCCATCGCAGCCTATTTACTTGCGATTCCTGTGCTATTAAACCCTGAAGAATAATATGTCTCGTCTTTTTTATTAAGATAAACATTATTGTAAGAAGAAAGCGGCTAATTCGGTTTCACTCAGACTAAAGCTCACGTCGGTGAAGGCCTGCCCCCGACTCGATTGCAGGTAAAATACACAGCGATTGAGCGTTCATGATTTTACGCATTAGACTGGCAACTATCGACAATATTAGGGTTGATGAGCAATAGTATTGAAAAGGCCGCCAGTTTATGGATTTTACAAATAAGCCGCTATATAAGGTCGTCTTAAATAGGCCATAAATCAAAGAAGAACGTGGCGCTAATGAAATGCAGACTAATCCAAAGAAGCGGCACCATATAAACCTCTAACTTATGGACTTTTTTTAACAGTATTTCATGCTCGGCATTTTCAACATAAATTAACCAAATTGTTAGCCCAAGGGTCAGCAATATGACAAGGTAATTTATGATCATAAATACATCTGCAAACGTAAAATAACCGATTACAGGGAACTTGGAGGTGAAATTCAGGTGGAAAAGAACGGATGCAATCAATGCTGCCGTTGTAATGGCGACCCTAGTTTCAATCTTTTTAGCGTTAACAAATAATGAAAGCAAAGCACCTAAAATGATGATAGTTGCAGGAAGAATTCCTTTTAACCAACCGGCTAACGCAGGTTTACCTAAATCAAAACTATATTGATATCTATTATATGACACATCCCATGCACTATAATATTTCTCTACTATTTCAGCTGACGCGGTAGATACAATATCCCAGCCTAGAACATACACATCAGAGTCTATTTGAGTACTGTCTAAATTAACGGCATATTCCATATCAGCCGATTCAAAATTAGCACTTTCAATTATGATTTTTATTTTATGGTTATCAAATGGAAATTGATTAAGGTTTATTTTTTGAAATAAAGTGGCAGATATTCGGTAAGTAGGATTAGCCGGGTCATCATCAATTTGTACTGACGATGTTATTTTTCCATTTATCAGTTCAAATTCATCTTGATTGTCGTCACATAGATCTTCACATATAAAATCTAAATAGAAGTCGACCTTTATTGCCCCCGTACTAATGTTCAAACTACCAGCACGAATTAAATATATTCCAATATTGACCACTTCTGGGTCTGTCTCAAAGTTTTCTTGTGAATACGTCATACTCGATAAAAAAATTGAAATGAATATTAAGATAGATGATAAAAAGCTCGACATAACACGTCCACATATTGAATTTTGAAAAGTATCTGGCATTTGAGTTCGCTTAATTTTATAAGCCTAGGGAAGATATCAGTTAAGTGTAAAAGCGAAGCAGTAGTTTAATCAGGAACTCAGTAAGGGTCAAATAGTGACTCAGTGTATTGCAGGGACAGTCAGTTTAACTTATTAATAAGTCAACCATTTATGACGCTATTGAATGAACATAATGTCCCTGGTAGTCAGAAAGTAGGACACTCAGTGAACGCCCTCTTGTAGAACAAGCAAGCCTGATGGGAGAGTTGAAAAAATTTTCAGATATTCAACACCTTAGCACCACCTCACTTTCAAGAAACAAAACTTGTCATGGAATGTATTCATGTCATAGGGTTAGATCAAATTGCCCAAGATAGCTGTTCGAAAATGGACAATGAGAGTATCAGAAGCTGCTGGCGGATTATGTTCATAGGGAGCTTCCGGCGAGATGTATGCTCTACTATTGGGCTTATTAAGCCAGCAATTAATTACTGGCACCACTCCTTGTTCTGACTATATTTCCAATATAATACGTAAACAATTAACAGAATGAACTTACGTGATGCTTCTATATAAAGGCAAAAATATAGCGTTTATTCATCATTGTCGCTAAGGTCTGTCTAACCATAAAGCGATTGCATGAGACAGTTTTCTGTAATGATAAATTTAGACATATTCATAGAAGAACATACGATTTCATATCACAGACAATGCATTTAGCCCCTCTTAATTACGATTAATTTACAGCCTTACTGCGCCATACAGCAATAAGTTGCTGCTTTTCTTCATTATTTATCATTTAACATAACAATATTGATTGTTTTTCACTCTGATCAATGCGCTTTATTTAAAATGAGATCGCAACATGAGGAATAAAGAGATGAAGAATTTATATGATTTATCGACTAAACTTATCGCAACACAGACAAAGTATTAAAAGGATAAGTGTCTGTTTTTATAGTGGATTTTTTAATAGGGATTGTTTTTAAATATCGTTAATACATATGAAAGCATCGAAATATATAGTTTGCATTTTTCTTAGTCTTTTTTGCCTTAACTCTCCGGCAAAAACAATAGCAGATCTCGTATACGTGATAGATCAATTCGAACCCTATAATTACCGAGCCGCAGATGGCAGCATTCAAGGTTTTGCCGTTGATATTTTAAATCAAGTTTGGCTATTAAGTGGAACAGCAGCACAAACTATACAGGTTTACCCTTGGGCACGAGGTTATAAGCTTGCTCAGAAACAGAAAAATACACTTCTATTTTCTACCACTCGCAGTCTGTCCCGTGAACACCAGTTTAAATGGGCTTGCCCCATTGGTAATACGAGAATTGTACTCATTGCACGGCGCAGTAAGAACATCAAAATTCAGACGATAAATGATGCGAAAAAATATAAAACCGTCGCCATCATGTCTGATATTGGCCACCAAATGCTTCAAAAAAACCATTTCGACAACACCAAAATAGAGCTTTCAAACTCGCTGGATAATGCGCTTATTATGCTGACAAAAGGTCGTGTTGATTTCATTTCGATCAGTGAAAGCATTGCGCTACCCAAGCTTGTAAAAATGGGCGAGAGCCTTAAGAATTACCAAATCGTTTGGGTTTTAGAAGAGTTTCCAATATGTTTTGCATTTAACCCAGAAACTGACGATGCATTAGTCAAGATGTTTCAAGAAGCGCTTGATGAAGTACATGAAACGCCTAATTTTGTCCAAGCACTAAAACAAAAATATCACCTTGTTTTAGAATAAATAACGGCAGATTTATAGGCGCATTGAACGCCTTCGATTTTTAATTACAGATTTAAAGGGTGTCTCATATTCCTTTAATCACACCCTATTTAGTATCTACTTCATGAATGTCAGTAACACGGCATGCTCAAATTATGGTTGGCATGATTGTATTTTATGACGCCAAAAATCCATATCACTTTGCAACGTATCAATATCAAAATACGAACTTTCTAATGACACTTTTACCTTTTTCCCATCAACTGAAAGCAGATTCATATTAGATTTTAAATCATGTATCTGCAGGTTCATTTTTTCGACACTGCCCAATTCGGTTAAGAATAAAAAAGTGTCTTTATTCCAGCGCAGAACTAAATCGTTCGTTTTGCTTTTCCCTAACAATTTATAAGCAAGATCAACCATTAACCTATCTTTAGACTCTTGGGGGTTATCTAGACATAAGCGCTCAACATCCTCAATTTGAACCAAGTAAAGCACTATGCTTATAGCTTCATGTCGATTGGCCTTGTCTCTGTTTAAAAACGAAAGCTGCTTAGTCGCCACCAAATGTTCAAAATACTGAGCATTATTAAGGCCGGTACTCGCATCAATGTTTTTATACCGTGACGAAAGGTTATTCTGCTTTTCTTGTTTTTCAAAGTACCTTAAAGCGAACAGTACAAATTGCAATTGGATAGCAAAAAACATAAACAAGGACAATACATTAAGGTCAAAGTTAGCCGTGACAGTTACATCAATGCCATTAATGTAAGCCGTGAACACCACGCCCAACAAACATGCTGCCAGACCCATAACCAATAACCCAGCGCCTCCCACAAAAGCCAAGCCAGAAAGCGTTGTTAAAATAGTAAAAGTGGGTAGTACTTGAAGATTAACAAAAGCGATCAATACCCCTTGAATAAAAGATGCAAAAATCAGTTCTCGTTTTAAAACCTTAATCGGCGTTTCACTTTTTCGACTATAAGTATGTAAAAAAATAGGCAATAAAAAAGCTAATAAAAACCATGCAAATTGTATTAATGCGGGATTCTCATTATAGCGACTCAAAGCAACCATACAGATAACGGCTGGCCAGATAACATAGGCACTACGGACAATGTATTTAAGCGTGTAATTCACTTGAGATAAGGGCAAGGTTTCTAATCTATTCATGCCACTTCCGCCCTTTGTTCAACTTCATTGTGATGCGTAATAATCGTTTTAACTCGAATACAATTACCATCGTCGTCTTTAGCAAGCTTGAGTGCTTGGTCTGCCGCTAACACTAGCCCTAATGCTGTAAAGCTCTTTACCGGTATTATTGAAGCTGTGCCAATCGAGACGGTCACTATGGTTTCAATAAATGAACCTTCATGCTTTATTTTCAAATTCTGTATGGATTCAAGAACTTTTTGAGCGACAACAAAAGCCCCATCTTGGTCGGTATAAGGTAAAATAATACTAAATTTACCCTCTTCTATTCTGGCCACAATATCCGCTGACCGAGTCACCTTAGCCGCAATCGCCTGAGCAACTTGCTTTAAGCAATCATCCGTATGTGCAAGCCCATAAAGATCGAGATAGGTTTTAAAGTAATCTATGTCTAATGACAATACGGATAATACTTGTTGCTGACGAAAACTACGATGCCACTCATTCTCCAACTTATCATCAAAATAATGTCGGTTAGGCATCTTAGTTAACGCATCGAAATTGATAAAAGAATCCATTTTATTGTTAGCACTCATCAAGTATTTACTACGCGTGTATGAAACATAAGCAATATGATGTGTCGTTAAAAATAAGTATAAAAGCGTAGGGATTAACAAATAGCGGTTGTCGGCCGTTTTAAACTCAAATCCCAAAAATATAAACGATATCATCAAGCCTAAAGCAAAGGCAAAAACACCTTTAACCATAAAGCGAGGCCCCTTCAAGGCATAATTTGCAGTTGAATTAGCGACCAATAGAGGAATAAAAATAGCAGGGTCTAAATACACTAAATTAGAGACAACACCAATGACCAACATATCAATCAATAAGCTATTGAATTCAGTTTCTGGCTTAGGCTTAACAAGAAAATTGGAAAACGCTAAATGGGGATAAATGCACAGAAAAAGCAAACATAACCAAACCATCAGATCCGCAATTTCTTTTTGCGGCTGACGGACAAAATATACGATTAAGATAATTGAAAAGTACCCGACTAGACGTATAGGGTAAGTCAAGATCCCTGTGTTTCTACTGAGTTTCACTTACAGCTCCTTTATGTTCATTCTACCTAAAGAAAAGGCGACTCAATGTCCTTCAAATTTATACGGCACCCTTCTTAAAATAGGTTAGAAATAAACTTTAATCCATGTGAATGTTTTATATGAACAGCATTCGCTCTTTTTTACGGAAGAGAAAAATAGCCTAAAAATGAACCGGGATCAAATTCTTCATAATCTATTGCCACTATTGAATTAAACTTATGAAAGTTAACTTTGCTTAGACCAGACAATAGAGGGTAAGGAAACGAGTAATTCCGAGAATATTCAGTTCGCAACTCACGATCGTTTTAGGTACATTTCATATTCCATTACTCATTAATCATGAGCAAATAACATACGATCTTAAAAAGGTTTATAAAAAGAGTTAATCCATGAAAAAAGTTGTGCTTTATACCTTAAATAAATGTCCACACTGTGAGACTGCAAAAAACTACTTAGATAAACAAAATATTGCCTATCGTCTGTGTAATGTACAAACACCAGCAGGCAAAAAAGAGTTTACTAAGTTAGGTTTAAGAGGCGTGCCAGTATTAAAGATAGGGGATCAAATTTTAAAAGGCTTTTCAGTGAAAGGCTTTAAACAGCTTTATTAGACTCGATTACAATCCACTTAGCTCAAGAGAGATGTAGTGTATCCATACCGCATCGAGTCTCATTAGAATAGGTGCAACCTAGTCACTGCAAAGCCACTGACCAAAGGATACGGCCCCCTTCGCTCAGGACGGAACAAACAACAAGATTTATAATCAAATTGGTTTTGTTAAATCTCGTATTTTACAAGTAGCGATTTTAGGCTTCCTGCCAAGGTATCGAGTTGCTCACTATTATCGAGCACAATATTAGATGTTTCTGCAGTTTCTTCTGCGACGACATTTATTTTGATAATATTTTTATGCATTTCTTCTGTTACCGCACTTTGCTCTTCTGAGGAGGATGCTATTTGCATGTTTCTATCGTTAATACTGGCGACTAACTCAACAATTTCATTTAGTTTTAGGCCTGCTTTTTCTGCATGCATCATGCTGGTCGTTGCTTCTTTTTTACTTTGGCTCATTGCCTCAACAGCAGATTTAGTACCACTTTGAATAGCGTCAACAGCGTCTTGAATTTCACTTGTTGAGTTCTGGGTTTTCTGAGCTAAATTACGAACTTCATCTGCGACAACAGCAAAACCTCTACCCGATTCGCCTGCCCTCGCAGCTTCAATCGCCGCATTAAGCGCCAAGAGGTTTGTTTGCTCTGAAATGTTTTTAATAATATCGATGATGGAGCTTATTTTCATTGAATCTTGCTCAAGATCTGAAAACACTGTCGATGCTAATTCCAAATTAGAATCTAACACTGTCATGGCTAAAATGGTTTCACGAACAGTTTGATCACTCTCTTTAGCTTTATCAGCCGTGACTTGTGTTGACTGTGATGTGCTTAAAGCATTATTTGCAACCTCTTGAACCGTGGTCGCCATTTCTGTCATAGCAGAGGCTAATAATTCACACTCTACTTTTTGACTCTGGATATTTGCATTCGTTACATTCGTTGTTTCTATCATGGTGCTTGATGAGTGAGAGATATGAACCGACGCATCCAGAACCAACTTAAGCATATCTCGCAAATTAGATTGCATATGAATAAATACACGATTTAATTGTCCAATTTCATCTTCACTGACATCATCTGATATCGCATTATTAAGTTTTCCAGAAGAGATACTTTCAGCCAGCTTTGCAAGTACTTGAATGCGTGTGGTGATCCTCCTCATAATAATTGTAAAGATAAAAATTGAAATTAATATTATCGGAACAGCGATGCTAACAGACAAAAAACTTGCTTTATTAACCCCTGCATAAACCTCTTCTAACGCAATGCTAATGGTAAACCACCGATTAAGTTCATCAACCTCATAATATGCCGTTTTATAATCTGTTCCCAAAATAGAACTTTGGATGACTCCCCTATTGTTACTGAATTTAGCGATGGGATAAATGACTTGTTCAATCTTATCAGTCTTGAAATCATCTCCCATCTTTTCAAGCAGCGAATTACCGTCCTTTCCGACCAAACTAATAACCACATTATTACCAATATCATGAGCATCAAAATAGTCATCAGAAAATGTCGCTAGGTTAATAATGGCAACTAAAACGCCAGACACTTTATCGCCCTTAAGAACAGGAACTGCCAAAATAGATTGGGGCAGTTGTGCCGAGTTTTTTACATTTAAATGAGCAATAGAAGAATGCCCCTTAAGCGCTTGAGAAACGGATTCTATGACCACTGAGTCAGATAATAGGTCTGATTTTTCTGTAGAACTAGATGCAATGACATCGTGGGATTTATTAAGCAGTAACATCACATGATACAAAGGCAGGTTTGTCGCCGTATCAATTAAACGCTTCTTAATTGTTTTTTTTGCACCTTGTGCGAGAAAACCCTTCTCCAAAGATTTAATGGCATAACTTGAATTTGCTATATTTTTCAGCTCTGATGAGCGGCTACCTAACCATAGCTGAAAGTTTTTGGTGAGCGCTCGAGTTGCTAAGTTCAATGTTTTATCTGATTCTTCATTAATTGCTTGGCTAGAAAATTTATAACCCACACTGACAATTAACAACCCTGAAAAAACAACTAATAATACGGCTGGTATCAAAATTTTTCGAGATATACTATTGAACAAAACAACTCTCCAAAGTAAATATTTAGGCGTTAAATATAGCTATTTACTCGAAAGCAGCAGCAGAGATATTGACTATTTCCATCGCTTCTTCTGAACTACCGATATTCTGAAGCGTAATTTCACCAGGTCCTTTATAGCTTGTAAACCATTTGACAACGGTGTCTCCCATGCCATCAAATTTGCTATTTAATTCATGAAAATCAGATACGTTAGCATGAGGAGTACCGACTCTTACGCCTAACAATTTACCATCAAACTCACCCTCACCTTCGATCAGATTGATAATGCCAATGAGTTTGATTTTAACTACTTCACCCCTAGGGATAACATCGCCGACGATAACTACATCCAGAGGGTCACCATCGCCACCAAACTCTTTAGTCAACGCTGTACGCGGGACAGAGCCGTAATTAGCAGGGTAGCCACCTAAATAAGAAACCGTACGCGGTTTGCCTTTTTTGTGCTCCCAAATAATGGTCCCATTTGATTTATCAACTTCCCATTTACCCGTACTGCCTTTTGGAATTTCTACCACCACATTGATATTACCTTGCTCGTCACCGGGTGAAATACCTGAGTAAAAATTAACATCGCCTTTAATAGTATATTCATCAAGCATGGTGACAGAGGGCGAATTTATGACGTTATTACTGGTCTGAGCATGGGAGAATGGCATTAAAATAAAAGACAGTAGTATGGGAACAACAAAAGTGATTTTCATTATTAAGAGCCTTATTTTAGTTGTTTTATTTAGGTTTCCTAGTGTTTGTCTATTAATGTGTTCTTGAATCATTTAGATGTAACCGTTGGTTAAATCTTATACTAGATAAATAAAAGCACCTGCATTAATAAATTAATTTTTGTATCTAAAATAAAGATTTCTGTAACAAATCAAGAAGAAATGTAAATACGTTCAGTTCATTGAGAGTAAGTGACATAA
>Ga0209291_1004014_pt1 | contig 10495 bp, 7 predicted proteins | sample GOMGulsemesocosm_FD_184633 | JGI IMG/M metagenome (GOLD analysis project Ga0209291, IMG submission 184633) | Methane-oxidizing microbial communities from mesocosms in the Gulf of Mexico - GOM9B Gulf of Mexico (SPAdes) (version 2) | ecosystem: Environmental > Aquatic > Marine > Cold seeps | place... | reverse complement strand
AGTTTGTTTTACAAACTATGTGGAAAAAATAAATTGAATGAGAAGGTTTACTTATGAAATCAGTTGTTATGTTAACTGCCTTGTTATTATCTACATCTGTTCTAGCAGATAAGGATAAAAAAGAAGCTGGGCAAACAGGTAAGTACCAAGATTCCACAAGAGCAGCACAAGACTGGAAAAAAATAGACAGCCGCCCAGTACCCACTTGGTGGCAAGATGCCAAGTTTGGTATTTTTATTCATTGGGGCGTTTATTCAGTGCCATCTTATGCCATCAAAGGTACCTACTCAGAATGGTATTGGCATAACAAAGATGGTTATCCAGTTAAAAAGAAAAAGCAATTACGCCATGATAAAACCAATGAGTTTCATAATAAAAACTATGGAAATGAAAAGCAGTATTCAGAGTTTGCCGAAGAATTTAACGCCGAGATGTTTGACGCAAACCACTGGGCTAATGTTTTTCAAGAGGCAGGCGCAAAATATGTAGTGCTTACTAGTAAACATCATGATGGTTATACATTGTGGCCTAACAAACATGCCTCGGATAGCTTTGGTATGCCATGGAACAGTCAAGAGGTTGGTCCTAAGCGTGATTTAGTGGGCGAGTTAACTGATGCGGTTAATAAAACCGATGTCAAAATGGGGTTGTATTATTCCTTATGGGACTGGTTTAATCCGCTATGGGAAAAAAACAAAGCACAGTACGTAGACCAAGTGATGCTACCACAAATGTATGAAGTGGTAGAAAAGTATAAACCCGAAGTGTTTTTTACTGATGGTGATTGGATCATGGACTATTCCAAATGGCGCAGTCTTGAATTTCTTGATTGGCTAACAGAAAAGTCACCAGTTAAAGACAGTGTTGTTTTTAATGATCGCTGGGGTAAAGTGCGAAAAAATCATGGTGGATATTTCACTACTGAATATGGTGCAGGTTTAGCCGATAACTCACAACCTTGGGAAGAAAACCGTGGCATTGGTTTTTCCTTTGGCTTTAACCGTAATGAAACCTTAGCAGACTATAACTCGACACAAAAACTAGTATTTATGCTGGTTGATATTGTTAGTCGTGGTGGTAACTTTTTACTTGATATTGGCCCTACAGCAGATGGTAGAATTCCTGTCATTATGGAAGATAGATTAATAGAAATGGGTAAGTGGATGAAAGTGAATGGCGAAGCTATTTACGGTACTCGCATGTGGAAACATGATACACAGTGGTCAGGTGGTATTAACCCTGGTTTTAATGATGCAGAAAGTTTTGGTGACCGTCGCCATGGTGGTTATGATGTACTTGCTGTAACCATTAAACCACCAAAAGGATATGCGGTTAAAGAGTTATTTTTTACCCAAAAAAATGACACTGTTTACGCCATGATGCCATCGTGGCCTGTAACGAATAAAATCACTATTAAAGACATTGAGCTTAGCAGTAATACAAAAATAACCATGTTAGGGGTTGAGGGAGAGTTAGCTTTTACTCAACTTGAAGGTGCAGTGGAAGTGAGTTTACCAACATTATTACCGGGCAAGTTACCGGCTGAACATGTGTGGACGTTGAAAGTTACCAAGACAAAATAGTTAGCGGTAAAAACTAAATAGCAAAGCAGAAAATACGTTGTAAATGCGATACCTAAAGGCAATGCCTAAATTAGGTGTCGCATGTTTTTTTTCTGTAAGTGAAAAATACAATTTATGCTTAGTTAATATTAACGACTGGTTCTTCTTTAGCTCAACTGATAGCTAAAAATGACATTATATATTACTTCATCAATATATTAATAAATTGCTTAAAAATTGATATATGGCTGAGTTGAGAATGGTATAGCGAATACTATTTTGAAATTTGGCTAAGTTTAGATTCTGCTTTAAGCCTTTTATAGACACCTAAAAGTGAGTATCACAAGCATGAAGGTATATAGATATACCTTATTAGACAGTGCAGGAGTACACTGTCCCGATGCTTGTGTAAGTCCCATGAATGGGTTTACGCGTCTCGCTTGTTTACTCAGTAATACGGAAAAATAACAGGTCTTTGCTTACATTGAAATTTATGGTATTCCCTCAAGTTCCAAGGGGAGGTGCGGTACGTCGCGCTTTTGGTTTAGTTGCCACCCACGCTAAACCGTTGAGTGATCTGAATTTGATTAAAAGTAAGTCCTGGGAAGTAAATAAAAAAGGGATCGGTTTAGATCCCTTGGTTGTTATCAGGCAAAACCTAACTGGCTATTTATAGTTTTTGTTCAATAGCAGACATTTGCTTTTTCTTTTCTACCTTGAGCATAAACGGCTTATAGCTAGCTATAGGATCATCATTGCGAAGTGGGTCACCAACAATTACTTTCATCTGTTTAAGCTTATTTGATAACTTGGCAATGATTTTATCGCTGCCTTTACGTTGTGATATATCGGTTAACTCCCACGGATCATTTTGCAAATCAAACACAACATTTTTGTTTAACATTGGGTAATAAATTAACTTATAACGATGGCTGCGTGCCATGCGTTGAAAGTGACGATAACTGCCGTAAATATAATCATTCATTACCTCCTTTTCACCTTTGATTATAGGGACAATGCTAGGGCCTTGAACGGTGTCAGGAATGTCAATATTGGCTAATTCTGCAGTAGTGGCGAATAGGCTATTTAAATAAAACATGCCCTTTGTTTTACTATTTGCAGGAATATTCTTTCCAACCATGATAAACGGGGCACGAATACTGTGGTCATACATATTCTGTTTACCCGCAAGACCATGTTTACCAACCGCTAAACCGTGGTCTGAGGTGAAAATTATATAGGTATTGTTGGCAAAGGTTGAAGCTTGTAAATTGTCTAAAATACGGCCTACTTGAACATCTAAATGTTCAATCATGGCGTAATATTCACCAATAAATTCTTTAGTCTGTTTTTTAGTGCGCGGAAAGGTCATTAATGCTTCATCACGGTTATTGTAATCACCAGCATCAAAGGGATGGTAAGACATATAGCTCGGTGGTAACTGAATAGACTCTGCCGGGTACTTATCTACAAAAGATTGTGGTGATTGACGAGGATCATGAGGCGCAGTAAAAGCGACATACATCAAAAAGGGCTTGTCATTTCTCTGAGTTTTAGTATTCAAATATCCTACGGCAGCATCGGCAAAGGCTTCACTGGTGTGTTGATTAACTTGTTGCTTTTGCCATTTAATGTTTTCGCCAAAATCAGTTAACCAAGGTTGCCATTGCCCGCCTTTATTTAAATGTGGCATGCCCGCTTCATGTACCGCTTTCCCAATATCAAACGAGCGCTTTAGTGCATCTTCACCAACATGCCATTTACCAGTAATAAAGGTTTCATAACCTGCGCTTCTAAAGGTTTCTCCCCAAAGCGGGTAGGAGGTATTGTTGGCAGCATTTGAGCTGTGCTTTTCTTTATGTGCAGGGGAGGTTGGTTGAAAGCCAGTAAAGTGTAGGTTACGGCCAGTATTTATCATTTGTCTGCTCGGCGCGCAAACAGCGCCAGACCATGAACCTTGGTTAAATACATGAGTAAATGCCATACCTGATTTTGCTAAGCGGTTAATGTTTGGTGTATTAATCGCATCGTTGCCAAAGGCGTTGATGGTATCTATTGACTGATCATCGGTGATGATTACTAGGAAGTTTGGCCTTTCATTTGCAAATGTACTCAATGTTGTAGAACAAGCTAAAACCAATACCAGCCAAAAATGACTTGCTACTTTTTTCATTATTTAAAAAATCCCATGGTGATTTCACACACTGTTACGCGTGTCTTTTATAGGGAAAAGATACCGCCTTTATTCCTTACTGTCTAGCCCGATTATGAGTTGAAATGACGGGTTTTATTTTTGCGTACTGTTTTTATTTCTTCTGTGGCTCGTTATTGCTAAGAAAATCTAAACTTGTAAAACATTGTAAATTATCTGATCTACCTTCCTTGGTGTGTATATTATAAATAATGAACCCACCTATGGGTTGGGTTATTACAAAAACTAATCGTGGTCAGCGTAGGAAAAACAAATTAAACCTGAGACGCAGGCCGATTGTAACTATAAAAATTATATTTGGGGTAAGCAATGAATAAAACAATAAAACAGATTGCACTGCTAGTTATGTTTCTGGTTAGTGCACCACATGCGTTAGGAGCACCAATAAATTTTGGTAGCGCTAGTACGTGTAATTTAGATGATTGGAGTCAGTTTGGTGATGTTAGCAGTAGTGGTACTGCAGGAAACTGCACGGCAGAAATTAATGTTGATGATTATGATTATGAAGCTGAGTTATGGCAAGAAATCAGTTTTGATGCTGGAACTGATTATACCTTAGCAGTAGATTTCAATGTTGGCACAAGCTTTTTTGACACTGTTTTTGATGATGTCTTCAGTATTAGCTTGGTCAACGAGGATTTGGATTTAATAGAGTTATTTTCAATGAATATTACTGGCATTGAGAGTATCTCTAAATCATTAGCGATTAGCTCTGAAGATTTTACTAGTTTTGTTAATCAAGGTTGGTCGCTATCATTTTTTCTCTATGATGGTTTTGATTTTGATGAAAACAGCTCATTTTCTTCAATCAACAATATATATATCGAAGAAGTAACCACCGATGTAACTGAGCCATCAGGCATCGCTATTATGGCACTAGGTTTTGCCGGTTTAATGCATCGCCGAAAAATTGCCTATGAATTAGTCCGTAAAACAATTAAGAAATAATACAAAGGGACAAATAATGAAGATATATAATATATTTCAAGGGCTTTGTTGCACCTTATTCTTGCTATTGCCTAATGCAGCAATCGCTGATTGGACAACACTCGACGATGAACTCTCCATCTCACAATCTAGAGAGCGTTATGTACGTGATCAAACAGCTTATGTTGTACAAATTAAAGTAACGAATAACGGTTCTGAAGCAGTATCTGGCCCTTTTAGAGTATTAATTGAAAACTCAACACTTAGCGTAAAAGATGCTGATGGTTCAACCAATACTGGTACGCCATATTTCAAGTTTTTATTAGAAGATGTTACTCCGGGAGCATCAATTTCAGTCACGGCAAAATTTGATTACTCCCGTCGTACTCGTCTTAGTTTCGATACCGTTTTACAGCGTGAACTGCCAGCAGATAATGGGGAACCTGACAATAATGCTTATAACTTTATTGTTAATGGTGACTTTGAAGCAGAGTCAATTGAACCTTGGAATATAAACCAAGGCGGTGCATCGTTAATCACCGAAGTAGTAGACGGTAATACTATAGCTTTGATTGAAAAACGTGAAGGTTCTCATGCTGCAACAGTTAAACAAAATTTCACAGGTTTAATAGCAGGTGAAAGTTATCAATTGAAAGCCCAGGTAAAAGTAAGTGAGCTGGCTTATGAGTTTGGTGTATTTATAGGTTATCGTAATGACGGAGCTAGTAAGGATACGGTCCTACAAGTCGGTAGTTACTTAAGTACAACAGGAAGTTGGCAGACTTTTAGTGAAGAATTTATGCTACCAATTGATGCTGTTGAAGACAAAGACTTTAGAATTTGGATTCGTTCAACCAAAGGTGAAAATGCAAAATCAGATCCTGTTCCTAATATTTACTTTGATGGTGTTGAACTAACGTCAAAAAATACTGAGCCAACTGAGCCAACTGAGCCAACTGAGCCAAGTGGACCAGAGACTGACAATGTAGCTGAAAATGGTGATCTAGAGTCAGGTATTGAAGGCTATGTTCTGCAAAAATCATCATTTGAGGTGATTTTTGATAATGAAACTGGCTCTAATGCTGGTTATGTATATGATCGTACGGTTGTTTCTTCGTCTGCTCGTTTGAACTTAACGTTAGAATCAACTAAGCACTATAGTGTTTCTATTGATGCTAAATTAGTTGATGACAACCTAACAGCGGTTGTAGGTGATCTCGATTTAGTACTGCTTTACTTTGTGAATGGCCAACGGACATCAGTTGAGCTTGCGACAGAAGAGCTAGCAAATGGTTGGGTCACCTTATCAGGTGAAATTACCATGCTAGCAGATGCTGAAATAACTGGTGGTAAAGTTTGGGTTAAATCAGATACTTTGAATAATATTTTGTTTGATAATCTAAGGGTAGAAACAGAAGTTGTTGATACCACAAACCCTGAGCCAGAGCCTGATCCAGAAACTAGCGAAGCTGATGGAGCAATAGAAGGTTACGGTATTGCCATGACCCAGTGCCAGGCTGATTTATCACACCTTAAGTCTGATGCGCTTTATGTTTCAGCTAATGCAAATAGCAATGAAGACAATGGTGATGGCAGCGAAGCTTCGCCATTTACTAGTTTATCTGCAGCGCTTTCAAGTGTTGCGACTGATGGCGTAATTAATCAGCCGGGGTTAACTATTTATATTCGAGAAGGCGAATACCATGAAACGATTGATAGCTCGGTAGTAAGCACTCTAACGGGGGAAGTGGATAACCCTGTGGTAATTGAAGCATATCCATGTGAAAGTGTTAGCTTTACTGGCGCTAGCAATATTGAAAACCTAGCGGCAATTAATGAGTTGGGAGAAAAATCTCAATGGCAGCAGCATTTCGGTAATATTTATAAACGTGAAATCACTAAACCTGTGTGGCAGCTATTTGTAGATAATGAGCAACGTATGGTCGCTCGTTGGCCAAATGCAAATTTTGATCTACCTTCAGCAACTAATCATCAATCGATTTATTCAGACCATGTTTGGGCTGAGGCTAAAATCGATAGTGCTAAAACTAAAAATGGCATTATGATTAACGACCCTAGTTATCATGATTTAGCCAGTGCCAAAGATTACCGTGGTGAGCCGTTAAATGTTGATGGCGCAATAGTGTTGGCAAATACAGCGAGTTTCTATACTTATTCACGTATGGTTAAAGCCTATGATGCCATGTCATCTACCTTTACTGGTTTGTTTAAAACAATACCAGATGATACCAGTGTTGGTCATGTAGCTGGTAATAATACCTTCAGCCATGAGCCTATCAAATCTGGTTATAAAGGTAAGCAGCTAAGTTATTACTTAGAAGCCAAACTTGAACTTTTAGATGCGGAAAATGAGTGGCATTACCAAGTAGAAAACGGTAAACACTTTGTCTATTTATGGAGTGATGCAGTTGATGGTCCAACAGCTAAAGTAACCGTTAGAGATATCGGTTATGCATTTAATGTGTCTAACTGGCAGCATGTTGAAATTAAGGGGCTCGATTATTTTGCTAGCACCATTAAATGTTCGCCATGTAATAACATTATGATTGCTAATTCAAACTTTAAACACAGTGCTACTTCATTACGGGTGTTAAAAGGGTTTGGAGATGCTAAATCAGGTTATGGCCGTAATCAATTAATTGAATTGTATTCAGCAACAGATAAAAGAGTTAATAGCGGTATTGTCTTTAAAAACAATGTAGTGACTGATAGTGATTCACAAAGTTTGATCATTGAAGGTGGCAAATCGGTTATTGAAAATAACTTGTTTGAGCGTTTAGATATTACCAGTGCCGATACTATTTCGCCGCATGCAACGGTTATGATCACTAAAATGTCTAATCAAAAGGCGACATTTAGTCGTAATACCATGGATATAATTGGTAACTCAACCATGTTTGTGCCCGAAGGTGGCAGTTTACATGCTTTATATAACAATATGATCACTGGTGGTTTTGCGCAAAATGATGGTGCAAGCTTTCAGCTACGTAAAGCGCAACAAGCTGCGGCTAATATTGCCTATAATTGGGCGCATGACTCTGAAAAATACGGAATTCGCTTTGATGCACCATTTGATACCACCAATGAAACCTCAGGTGGTCAGTTTGGTTTAATTCATCATAACGTGGTATGGAATGCTAAAGGGATAATGGTAAAAGGTGACGATCATCGTGTTTATCACAATACCACGTGGAATAATGCCGATATTGATCAACGCATGTTAGTAGACCCTAATCCTTACTATCGTCATGAGCGCACAGTAACCTCAAATAATGCTTCAGATTCAATATCTAAAGATAGACTTGTTGAATCTGATACCTTAGCTGGCATTGTTGGCAATAACTTCAATGGATTAAAAGAAGCGGTAAGTTTAACTTCACAACTAACTGATATGTTTAATTATGACTTTAGACCACTACGCCAAGGTGCATTACATAATGCAGGTGACATTATTAATAGTCCAAATAATTATGCAGCTTATACAGGTGACGCCCCGTTACCTCAATATCAAGAAGCAACGCAACAAGGCAGTGCACTTGATTTAGGAGCTTATGAGCTTGATAGTCCTTTTTATTGGATACCAGGGTATAAAACGGCTAAAGCATCCTTTGCAATTCCGCGTAATGAGTTGGTTGACGCAACTGCTAAAGCAGTTACTAGTGATGTAAGCTTGATGTGGCGTGACGGCTATCAGGCGGTAAGTCATCACTTGTATTTGGCCTCAAGTAAAGCAGAAGTTGAAGCTATTTCAGTTGGCAAATTTGATTCAATAGTTTATCAAGGTAGCTTTATAGCAGGTGAAGAGAATATCTACCAATCTGAGGTAGAACTTGCTCCGGGAAGTTATTACTGGCGTGTAGATGCTGTAAAATCTGATGGCTCCATAGTAATGGGAGATACATGGAAGTTCATTGTCGAGTAAGCTTAACTAGCTAGTTAATTTCTAAGGAGAGCCCAGTTATTACTGGGCTTTTTTATAGCTCGAATTTGAGCTTGTAAAATCTTGTAAATTATCTGGTTTAATTAATCTGTGTGTTTATTATAAATAAAACACCAAGAGTTGGTGTTGGCACATTAATGAGGGCATTATGAATAAACAACTACTGACGAAGCTTGGAACAACGCTTGCTATTGTTTCTGTTTTATCTGCTTGCGGTACAAGTCCAGAAGAGACTGCAACAACGGCAAAGCAGAGCAAGAAGCTGAACATACTTTATATTATGTCGGATGATCATACTCGACAGGGAGTCGGCGCATATGGAGGTTTGTTAGCTTCACTGAACCCAACACCCACTATTGATGCATTAGCAACTGAAGGCACTCGTTTTGATAATGTTTTTGTAACCAACTCTATCTGTACACCAAGCCGTGCAAGTATAATCACGGGTCAATATAGCCAGACCAATGGTGCTTTGGATCTTGATGGTAAAATTGGTGTTGAAAAACAATATTTACCTAAGTTAATGTCCGGCGCTGGATATGAAACGGCTATGATTGGTAAGTGGCACTTAAAGAAAGAGCCTAAAGCCTTTGATTACTATAAAGTGCTACCTAATCAAGGTAAGTACTTTGATCCAGTATTTAGAGACATGGATGCCAAAGGAAAATGGCCAAATAATAAAGTGCAAGTTAAAGGGCATTCATCTGATGTGATAACCGACTTGTCAATTGATTGGTTATCAAATAGAGATAAAAACAAGCCGTTTTTTCTGATGCATCATTATAAAGCGCCGCACGATATGTTCGAGAATGCTCCTCGCTATGATGAGTATTTAGCTAATGTAGAAATCCCAGAGCCAGCCAGCCTATATAACCAACCTAAGTGGGGCTCTAAAGCAACTAAAGGTGAGAATAATTCTTTAGTTAATGAAATTGGCACGTCAGTGTCTAAACGTAACCCACGTAGAAATATGGGAATTCATATGGAGGTTAACCAAGACTTACCTGAAAATGAATATACCCATCAGTCGTACCAGCGTTATTTAAAAAAATATTTACGTACGGTCAAAGGTGTTGATGACAACTTAAAGCGTTTGTTTGACCACTTAAAAGCGATTGGCGAGTACGACAATACCATTATTATCTACACTGGCGATCAAGGTATGATGCTTGGTGAACATGACTTAATTGATAAACGTTGGATGTATGAGCCGTCATTACGTATGCCATTTATTGTCCGTCACCCAGGAAAGGTTAACGCACCTAAGGTAAATGAAGACATTATTAATAATACTGATTTTGCACCAACAATGTTAGCTATGGCTGGAGTTGAGACACCCGATTACATGCATGGTAAAAGCTTTGCCGAAACCTTTGATAATAAACCATTAGTGAACTGGCGTCAGGCGACGTATTACCGTTATTGGATGCACCGTGCCCATCATGATGTACCTGCGCATTTTGGCGTTCGTAGTAAAGAGCACAAGTTGATATTTTTCTATGGAAAACACTATGACAATACACCTGCACAAAGTGATATTAACTACGCTGGTCATAACTGGAGTCGGAAAGATGGTGTAGTACCTGCTAAAACACCAACCCCGGTAAGCTGGGAGTTTTATGACCTGAAAAACGACCCTGAAGAAGTGAACAATCGTTATAACGACCCTCAATACAAGGATGTAATCGCCAAGCTAAAAGCAGAAATGCTTGCACAGCGTAAAGCCTACAATGAGACTGATAGTGACTATCCACATATTCAAAAAATAATAGACCAGCACTGGAATGATTAGCTGTATTAGTTAGCCATCAATATTATTATTGCTAATAAACC
>Ga0209291_1004009_pt1 | contig 10507 bp, 5 predicted proteins | sample GOMGulsemesocosm_FD_184633 | JGI IMG/M metagenome (GOLD analysis project Ga0209291, IMG submission 184633) | Methane-oxidizing microbial communities from mesocosms in the Gulf of Mexico - GOM9B Gulf of Mexico (SPAdes) (version 2) | ecosystem: Environmental > Aquatic > Marine > Cold seeps | place... | reverse complement strand
AAACACTATGATTAATAACATAGCTCAGGCTATACAACACCATAAAATAAAATCAGTAGTTATACTAATTCTACTCGTTACTTACTCTTTTTGTTTACCTAAAAAATTATTCAACAAACCTACAGCTACCGTAATAGAAAGTACTGAAGGAGAATTATTAGGCGCACAAATTGCAAGTGATGGACAATGGCGATTTCCTAAAAGTGATTCTATCCCTACAAAGTTCGAGCACTGCATTATACAATTTGAAGATGCTCATTTTTATCAGCACCCAGGTTTTAATCCGGTTTCAATATTTAAAGCATTAAAATCTAATATTAATAAAGGAGCTGTTGTTCGTGGAGGTAGTACCATTACACAACAAGTTATAAGACTATCCAGAAATGGGAAATCAAGAACCTATTTCGAAAAATTAAAAGAGCTTCTATTAGCAACTCGATTAGAAATAAGCACATCAAAAAAAGACATTTTAAACTATTATGCTTCCAATGCTCCTTTTGGAGGGAATGTAGTTGGAATTGACGTAGCTTCATGGCGCTATTTTGGAGTTCAACCGCATCAACTATCATGGGCAGAAAGCGCTACTTTAGCAGTACTTCCTAATGCTCCAAGTTTAATATATCCAGGAAAAAACCAACAGAAACTATTCAAAAAAAGAAATCGGTTATTGAATAAACTATGTCAACAAAAAATAATTGATACACTTACCTATCAGTTATCCATACAAGAATCATTACCACAAAAACCATTTCCATTACCACAGATAGCTCCTCATTTATTACAAAAAATAGCCAAATCAAATAGAGGGAAACGTATAAAAACATCCGTTAAATTAAATCTACAGGAAAGTGTAAACACTATTGTGAAACAACATCATACCATTTTAAAACAAAATGAAGTACATAATATGGCAGTATTAATATTGGATGTTAAAACAAAAAAAGTATTGAGTTATGTAGGTAATACTCCAACAACTAAAGAAAATCAGAAAGATGTCAATATCATTGATGCCCCGAGAAGTACTGGAAGTGTTTTAAAGCCATTATTATATATGGCAATGCTTGATAAAGGTGAATTATTACCGAATACTTTAGTACCAGACATCCCTACAACCATTTCAGACTACAAGCCTGAAAACTTCAACCTACAATATTCAGGAGCAGTAACCGCTAAAAAAGCCTTAGCGAAATCGTTAAATATTCCAGCAGTACGAATGTTACATCAATATGGATTACATCGTTTTTATGATGAATTAGGAACGTTTAAATTAAAAAATATCAATAAAGGAGCTGACCATTATGGATTATCGTTAATTCTTGGTGGCGCGGAAAGCAATTTGTGGGACTTATGTAATACATATGCTTCCTTAGCAGGAACAGTAAATCATTATACGGAGAGTTCAAGTGAATATTATTCCTATGAGTTTAAAAAAGCATCGTTTACAAAAGACAAAACTACAGATTATGGTAAACTAACTCAGGAGAAATCTGTTTTTGATGCTGGTAGTATTTACTTAGCCTTTGAAGCTATGAAAGAAGCTAATCGTCCTGAAGGTGATGAAGCTTGGAAATTTTACGATTCATCAAAAAAAATTGCTTGGAAAACAGGAACAAGTTTCGGAAACCGAGATGCTTGGGCTATTGGTGTTACTAAAGATATTGTTGTTGGTGTTTGGGTAGGAAATGCTGACGGAGAAGGCCGTCCGGATTTAACAGGTGTAAATAGTGCTGCACCAGTATTATTTGATGTATTTAACTTATTTCCAAAATCAACCTGGTTTACCAAACCTTTTGATGAACTTTCCGAAGTTAACACCTGTACTCAAAGTGGTTATTTAGCTACAGAACTTTGTGAAACTACTAAAACTTGGATTCCAACTTTAGGAAACCGTTTTAAAGCCTGTCCGTTTCACCATTTAATTCATTTGGATAAAAATAGCAACCATAGAGTAAATACTTCTTGCGAAACTCTTGAGAATATTAAAAATACATCTTGGTTTACGCTACCTCCTTTACAAGAATGGTATTATAAAAAGCATCACGCTAACTATAAAACACTACCAAAATTTAGATCTGATTGTAAGCAGAAAACTATTCAAACAATGGATTTTATTTTCCCAAAGAATAATAGTAAAATCATTTTAGCAAGAAATGAATATGAAAAAACAAATCCGTTAATCCTAAAAATAGCGCATACGAATCCAGAAACTAAAGTTTTTTGGTATATTGATAATGAGTTCATTCAAACTACAGAAACCTTTCATGAAATAGGAATATTACCTACTTCTGGTAAGCATATTATCACAGTTGTTGACGAATTAGGAAATGAATTAAAGAGGAATATTACTATAGAACGTTAAATTCTCTTCATTCGTTTTATATATAGCTCCTATTCCTTAAATTTGCGCGTTTTAAATTCAAAAATTGAAGGTAAAAATATTCGGCATATTATTTACACTGTTATATGTGATAGCAATGTTAAAACCTATAACCCCAGTTATAGTATACTACATTGACTATGACTATATTGTTGCAGAACTTTGTGAAAACAAAGCTAAACCAATACTTAAGTGTAATGGGAAGTGTCATTTAGCAAAAGAACTAAAAAAAGTAAATGACGGTTTAGATACTGAAAAAACTGTACCTCCGTTAAATATGAAGGAATATCCTGTAGCTCCTTTTTTAACTCAAACTATTCTGTTACAAAAAAGACCTTTAAAAATATACAATAAGGTCATCTATAGTCAGGAAAACTGTTTTATTGACGCTTATACTACTTCCATTTTCCAGCCTCCTAAATTTATTGCTTAATATTTTTTTAGATTAATACCAATTGTATCCTTAATTACATTTGGTACTACTTGTATGTGGATGAGTTCTATATACAAACCCTACCTATTTTATTAATTCATAAATATTTCGCATTACTTATTAGTAATGTCAACCTTATAATGAAAACTATTTTTTCAACAATTTGCATGTGTTTATTCGCTTTAATTTCGAGTGCACAAACAAAAACAATTACTGGAACTGTTAAAAACGATTTTACCCCATTAGCTGCTGTTCAAGTTACTTCAGCATCTGGAAAAACAACTACTACCGATACTACAGGAAAATTCACTTTAGATGTGACTACCAAAAATGAGTTGTTTACTTTTATACATGAATCTCATGAAACGATTACGGTAAAGGCTACTAAAAACATGATCGTTATCATGGAACCAAAAACTAAGGATTTAGATCTAGTAGTTGTTAGTGCGTCAAGAACTGCTCAAAAAAGAAAAGATATCCCTGTAGCTATTGCTGCTATTACAGCTAAAACAATAGCTGCTGTAAACCCAAGCTCTGTTGATCAAGTATTAAATCAACAAAGTGGAGTACATATGGTTGATTTAGGTAACGAGCAACACATGATGTCTATCAGACAACCTATTTCTACCAAAGGAGTATATCTATATTTAGAAGATGGTATCCCTATCAGGCCAAATGGTGTTTTCAACCATAATGCGTTATTGGAAATGAATATGGAAGCAACCAAAACTATTGAGGTTATCCGTGGCCCATATTCTGCACTCTATGGTAGTGAAGCTGTTGGTGGAGCTATAAACTTCATTACAGAAAACCCAACACCTACCCTTACAGGGAAATTTGGTGTTCGTATGGATGATAAAGGATATTTCAGAACTGATGCCAAAATAGCAACTACCTATAAGAAAACTGGAATTGCTGTTAGCGGATACAAATCTAAAATTAGTAATGGTATCCGCGAATATGGAAATTATAATAAGAACGCTATTACAGGTAAAATCACGCATAAATTTTCTGATAAATTAAACTGGTCTAATTCATTAACTTATGCAGACTATTTTAGTGAAATGAGTGGTAGTTTAGATGAAACAAAATTTAATAACAGAGATTATTCTTCATACCATACCTTTACATTTAGAGATGCTAAATCATTACGTGTAAACTCTACTTTATCACATAAATGGAATACTAAAAATAATACCAATTTGAGTTTAGTGTATCGTGATAATACTATGAAGCAAAATCCAAGTTACAGAATTGCAAGTGATACAGATTTTGGAGATACTACAACTGGTGAATTAAACGACAATAGTTTTAACAGTTATGCTGCTTACTTACAACATAATATTAGCTTCGATAAGTTAAAGACTAATATTAGTTTAGGAGGGAATATTGATTTTAGCCCAAAAACATTTAATGCCGAGATTTTAGATGTAAACAGAAATGCATCTGGATATTTTGATTCTTATACATCAACTGGTGTTTATAAATCAGATTATGCTGCAGACATTGTAAATACTGGAGCTTTTATTACTGGTAATTTTGAGCCCATAACTAATTTAAAAATAAATGCAGGGTTACGTTATGACGTGTATAGTTATGATTTTAAAAACAGATTAGATTCAGCCTCAGATTATTCATCTGCAGATGCTAAAGAATCATTTACAGCAGTAACTCCAAGAGTTGGACTAACGTATAATTTCACAAAAAATATTGGTACATACGTTAATTATAGTGTTGGTTTTATCCCACCAAGTATTAGTGATTTATTCAGAAAAGATGATGTGCCTTTATTAGACCCTACAACTTTTAACAACTATGAATTAGGTGGATGGATGAGCTTATTAAAAAATAAGGTTTATATCGATTTTGCCGTGTATTCTTTACATGGAAAAAACGAAGTCGTTTCTGTTTCCACAAAAGTTAATGGGATTACTACTCGTGAAAATAAAAATGTAGGAGAAACAAAACATCAAGGAGTTGAATTTGGTATTAAAATAAAACCGGTCAAAAGTTTAACTGTTCGTTATAATACTGCATTTTCAAAACATGAGTACACCAGCTTTGTAACAAAAACTGTTGATGGTGTAATTAGTGATAATAATGATTATAGTGGTAATGAAATGCCTGGAGCACCTAAGTGGGTTTCTAATGCAGGAATTGACTACAATACTCCTTTCTTAAAAGGGTTTAGAATTGGAACTGAATGGCAACATGTAAGCGAATACTTTACTGATCAGAAAAATGAGTTTACCTATGAAGGCTATGATACTTTAAATGCGCGTTTAGGATATGATACTACTCATTTTGGTATTTGGATGAATGTCATGAACCTTACTAATAAGTTGTACGCTACAAGAGCAAATACAGCTTGGGGAAGAACAACGTATACTCCTGGTAACCCAAAAACCATTGTTATTGGATTAAAGTATAAATTATAATTCATTATCAGATTGAGCTTATCGAAATCCATAAAATATGAGTTTTCATAAGACTTCGATACTTCGTCAAAGCTCAGCACAGGCTAAGCTCAGTTTGGCAGATTTATATCTTTGTCGTCAGTTCGAGTAATTTTCATATAGTGAATCAAAACGACAGTATATTAGCTTCAATAGACAAATATTAAAAAATACATTAATCATGAAAAATCATAGCATATTCTTCATCCTTTTTATTATTATATTTTCTTCTTGCAAAGAGAAAAATAATAGTAACCCAGTTGCTGATACTCCTAAAAAAGAAATCATACAACTTACTGATAAAGAAGTACACTCTGAAGGAGTATTTCTATTTACGACTAAAGAAGAACAACTGATTAGTTGGACGGAACATGGTAAAAACAAAAAGGAAACAATATTAAAATTCGCTTTCTTAAATCCTAAAACTAATGCGTTTGGAGAACCAAACGTAGTTACTCCTGCCAAAGGGCTACAATTACATTCAGAAAGTATGGCCAAAGTTGGGATGACTAAAAGAGGGGTTTTGTATGCTGTTTTTAGAGTAAAATCAAGAAATAGCAAATCAATGTATGGAGGTTCTGTTTACTATACTACATCAACTAACAAAGGTGTTACTTGGAGTGAAAAACAACAATTAGTAACTGATACTACAAGTACAAGTCAGAGCTTTTTTGACATCGCTCAATTGGCTAATGGAGAACTAGGAATTTCATGGTTAGATAACAGAAAATTACATAAAGACAGGCAAGGTCAAACACTCTATTTTGCAAAAACAGATACCTCAAATAATTTTCAAAATGAAATAGCATTAGAAGGTTCCGTTTGTCAGTGTTGCAGAACTGACATTGAAATTGGAAATAATGGAGCTATTCAAGTTGCTTTTAGAAACCTAATTTCTCCAGCAGAAATTGGATTTCCTTCTATTTTAACTGACACCAAAACTGAAGTTCGTGATATGTATTTTGTAACATCAAATGATAATGGAGTTACATTTAATAAATCGGCACCAATATATGCCGATAACTGGCAAGTAAACGGATGTCCTCATACAGGGCCTTCACTGGCTACAAACACAAATGGATCTGGTACAGTTTGGTTTACAGATGCTGAAAAAAAATCAGGAATCTTTTTTAAAACCAACACCTCAAATGATAAACAATTAATTAGTAAAACTGGTAGTCATCCACAAATGACAGCTACAAACGGAAATTATTATATTGTATTTGAAGAGTATTATGAAATTGAAAATAAAGGATATACTAAAATTGTGATGCAAACATGGGATGCTACTTCGCTACTAAAAACAACTGAAATTAGCACTCCAAAAACTAATAATGATCACGCAGTGATTAAGACTCTCAATACAAATCAATTATTAATTAGTTGGATAAACACGGATACCCGAAATGCTGTAGTGCAATATGTAGTTTTTGATATCTAATCAAGAACTTCGTTAAGAAGAAAAACAAAACACCCAAAAGTAACGTTTTCGTAAAACTGAACTTGTTTTAGTTTCTCATTAGTACTAATTCTTAAGTAAATTCAGAATGACATATTTTTATAGAGAAAGCTCATTTCGCTTATGAAGCAAAACAAAAAGCAATAAAAAAGAAAGTGAATAATCTTTTTGGGTACGTTTTTCATATCCCATGTTTACTGAGTTTTTCATTACAATAAGTTTTTAGTGTAACGCTATTTCAGGACGGGACAGACTACACAAAAAGGAGGTTTCATCAAACCTCCTTTTTGTTTATAAATCAACTTCCTCGGTGCAAGCGCATCAGCTATAAATTAAACCCACTAGTGGGATTAATTTAATTGCTATTTAATCTTAACATATATTGGCGGACTTACCAAATCACTTGCTGTAGATTTTAAATTGAATATTTGAACCATACTACCAAAATCTGCTTTAACAACCATTATTTTTGCTAAGCTCGTTAAGGTTGCTCCTTTAATATGTTGAGTAGGACTTTTAGCAAACTTCATTTTAAATTCTAAAACATCACCATCATCCACAGAAAGAATCATTTGAGCTAATTCTTTTTTAGACAACTCAATTGTACATTTATCGCAACTATTACCATTAATTTTCGCAATAATTCTTTCTCGCCCTTTAGAACCTGTAGGGTCTGTTGATAAATGAACAATTGATTTATTGAAAAGTAAATTAATTTTATTGTTTTTTTCTACAATAGAAATTGCTTTACTTGAAGTGATTGCTACTTTATCAAAATAAAACTTAGCACCATGTTTTGCTTTAAGTTTTACAAGCTCTAATCCTGAAGTAGTCCCTTTATACTCCTCTTCAAACTCATCAAGTATTTTCTTTTCAACCGCTACTTTTTGTTTGTATTCCTCAGTGATTTTTACATATGCTTTTCGTTGCTTTTCAATTGCATTTTCAGGAATTGGTGGTGGTGGCGGAGTTTCATAAAAATCTTTATGTTCATCATATTGCAATTCTACTTTTACATCTTCACCTTTATCGTTTTTATGTTCATAAAATTGAGCCGTTATTCTTTCTAAATTCCTTTGTTTTGAAGGTGGAGGTGGCGGTGGAATATTAGGAAATTTCTCTGCTTTCCCTTTTTGGTTTAAACTCATTAAATCATAAAGTATTTTCAACCTATTAATCTCTACTAATTTTATTACTCGGTTATTTTCTGGTTGTTCATTATAGTGTTTTGCTAAAGCGTTATATTCTGCTACTTGCTTTGGTGTAGCCTTTTTTTGAGACTCATTTATAGTTATGACAACTCCTTTCGCTAATGGTTGACGTCCATTTTTATATAAAGTATTATACTTTTTATTAGATATCAAGTTTACTTGATAATAGTATTCACCATATTTTTTTGCATTCTTTTCTAATCTACTTACAGAATATAAACTAATATTAAATTGGTTATAATTTTTTAAACTCATATTTGATACTCGTTTACCATCAAACCAAACACCAAATTTTTTACCATCTTCCCATTCTTTAAATTGAATCCTTGATGGTATTTTTTTTTGAGGAATATTAATTGGAAATGACAACTTACCTACCTCTTCTTTAGTTAACTCATTATATGCTTTTGTTGCAATTATTTTTTTATTTTCATCCTTAAGCTTAAAGATTACATTTTTATAATAATTCCTTTTTATTGTATCATTATAAATACCCGGTTGTTCTTGATTCTGAATACTAATAACATCATTAGTTTCTTCATTTAAATGAATTGTTTCTTTAGTACTAAAACTATATAAAAGTATAGCGAATAATGGTAATAGTATAAAACTGCAAATCCAAATTTTCTTTTTTGATGTGTGTGTTTTCATAACTATAAATCGTTTTTTAATTGATGAATAATTAATAGCATGTGCCAAGGGTAATTGACTTGAATTTGATGAATACGCAAGTAATGTTTGTTGATATCTTTTGGTATTAGTTCCGTTATTTAAAACTGCCTGATCTGCTAAAAACTCATGATTTAATTTAATCGATTTATTTAATAAAAACAAAACTGGGTTAAACCAAAATATGACTTGTAAAATTTCTAATAACAGTACATCTACACTGTGTTTCTGTCGCGCATGAGTTTCTTCATGAAGAATAACCTCTTTAGGGATTTGATGAGCTCTAAACTTCTTTTTATTAAAGAAGATAAATTTGAAAAACGTATGCGGTACTACATCTTCATTTAATAAAACAGATATAGTCTTTCCACTTTTTTCCTTTGGGTTATTTTTAATTTTTTTTACAATTTCACAACTATTCTTAATGAATTTTAATCCAAATAACACCGCTCCTAAGCCATAAAGACTCCATAATACTATTGGTAAATAATTCTGTTGTTCAGTTGCTGTTATTACTGGAAGCTCTGCTACAACATTAGGAATAACTATTGGCTGTACTTGCTCAACCACTTCTACATAATTAGTAAATGTAGCTAATGGTATTGTAAAAGAAACTATTATTATTAATAGTAGGTAAACACGTTTATACACATGCATGTTTTCTTTCTCCAAAAACAACAGGTAAAAAAGATATAATACCAATAAACATCCGCCAGATTTTAATAGATAATCAAGCATACTTATTTCTTTTTAATTTCTCCGTCAATGATTGCTTTCAAATGCTCCAATTCTTCTTTACTCAAATTGGTTTCCTTTGTGAAAAAAGATGCAAACTGTGAAGCACTATCGTTAAAAAAGTTCTTTATCAATCCATTTACATGGGTAGAAAAATAAGCTTCCTTTTTAACCAAGGGGTAATACTCTCTTGATTTACCTTTTAAGTTATAAGCAATATATCCTTTGCCTGACATTCTCTTTAATAAAGTTGCCAAAGTTGTAGTTGCTGGTTTAGGTTCAGGATATGCTTCTAACAAATCCTTCATAAAAGCTTTCTCTAACTTCCATAAATGATTCATTACTATTTCTTCTGTCTTAGATAATTTCATAATATCAATTTAATTAACGCTCTACAAATGTAGAGATAATAATTTAATTCTACAAACATAGAGCAATGAATTAGCGCATAAAAAAATCCGCTCAATTGAACGGATTTAATTTTTATGTTGGAATTACTTACTCAACTCTGTAAAATACTTGTAAAACAAAGGTATGGTTTCAATCCCTTTTAAGTAGTTAAATACTCCAAAATGCTCATTTGGAGAATGGATTGCATCAGAATCTAATCCGAATCCCATTAAAATAGTCTTACTTTTTAATTCTTCTTCAAACAAAGCTACAATAGGAATACTTCCTCCACTACGTTGTGGAATAGGTTTTTTCCCAAAAGTATCACTGTACGCTAAACTTGCAGCTTGATACCCTACACTATTTGTTGGTGTAACATAACCTTGACCTCCATGATGTGGAGTAACCTTAACAGTTACACCAGCTGGAGCAATACTTTCAAAGTGCTTCGTAAATAATTCTGTAATTGTTACCCAATCTTGATTAGGTACTAAACGCATAGAGATTTTAGCATAAGCTTTTGAAGCAATAACTGTTTTTGCTCCTTCACCAGTATATCCTCCCCAAATTCCATTTACGTCCAAAGTAGGACGAATAGCATTACGTTCATTTGTTGTGTATCCTTCTTCACCATAAACAGCATCAATATCTAATGCTTTTTTATAATTTTCTAATGAAAAAGGTGCTTTCCCCATTTCATCTCGCTCCTCTCTTGACAACTCTTCTACTCCATCATAAAAACCAGGGATGGTAATATGGTTCTTCTCATCATGTAAA
>Ga0209291_1004005_pt1 | contig 10511 bp, 10 predicted proteins | sample GOMGulsemesocosm_FD_184633 | JGI IMG/M metagenome (GOLD analysis project Ga0209291, IMG submission 184633) | Methane-oxidizing microbial communities from mesocosms in the Gulf of Mexico - GOM9B Gulf of Mexico (SPAdes) (version 2) | ecosystem: Environmental > Aquatic > Marine > Cold seeps... | reverse complement strand
GAGCTCTCGTCGATACCCGACGAAATTGGCCCGCTCAAGAAAAGCTTCTACAATAATTCGCCGGATGATACAGAGTCCAAAGAGATGGACAAGCGCTGGGCAGTGTGGCTCGAAAAATGGAAAACCCTCCTCAATAGCGCCTGTGATGCTAATGCTAGATCGCCCCGAACCATTGAGGAAATCTCTAGGCAGATGAAGCTCGTCAATCCAAAATACATTTTGCGAGAGTGGTTTGTTATGCCTGCTTATCAGCAAGCAACGACGGGAGATTACGCTCTAATCCGAGAGCTTCAGGACGTGATGACACAGCCATATGCAGAGCAGTCGAAGGACGTGGAGGACAAATACTATAGGTTGAAACCGCCTGAGTTCTTTGAGGTGGGTGGATTGTCACATCTTAGTTGTTCGTCGTGATTTTTTGGACTTAAAAAAGTAGCGCCAGAAACAACTTAATAGTGAAGGCTAGGTTTTTATTGATAAAAGATGGCTAAACTGCGCCGTTTAGCTTGACGTTGGTGCTTATGAGAAAAGGAGATTCAAGTGGATATTCGAGAAGTTAAAGTGAGTGATGCTCAATCTATGTTAGAACTGATGCTGTATCTGGATAGTGAAACACAATTTATGTTGCTTGAGTATGGAGAAAGGACTACTACGATAGAGCAACAAACTAAGATTATTGAATCATTTAGGGAAAGTCAGTCGCAGTCTATGTTTGTATTAGCGAACTCCTCGGGCATTAATGGTTTCATTGTTGGTATCGGCAATACTGCAAATCGAAATAAGCACTCAATGTATTGTGTTATAGGTATCAAGCAGAGTGCCTCTGGAAATGGCTATGGGAAGCAATTATTAGAGCATCTCGAATGCTGGGCTTCAGATCATGACTTTACGAGACTAGAGCTTACAGTTATGTGTCACAATGAGCCCGCGTATAATCTCTATTTATCTCGTGGTTTTGAGGTTGAGGGTGTCAAGCGACGCGCGATGAAAATCGATGGCCAGTATGTCGACGAGTTTTACATGTCCAAATTACTAGGAACCTAACAAGTTGCTCCAACACATGGCACTTTTGCTTTGCAAGTGTAGACATATGTTGGAGGCAGCTTAGCGAGGCGTAATGCGTAAAAGGAGAAAGGATGAAAAATCAAGGAAAGCTGTTCTTCTTCTGTGGCAAGGTGGGAGCGGGTAAGGCAACGAAATCCAAGGTCGTGGCTATCGAAAACGATGCTGTTTTAATATCGGAAGGTGAATGGTTGGCAGCTCACTTTCCGAATCAAATTCTGTCGTTTGATGACTACATCAAGTACGCTAACTTAATCAAACCGTTTATCAAAAATCATTTTCAAAGCCTTTTGAAAGTTGGGGTAAATGTTGTCATGGATTTTCCTGCAAACACGGTGAAGCAGAGGTTGTGGTTCTCGTCACTTTGTAATGAATTGGGATGTGACCACGAATTTTTGTATCTCAAAGATGGTTAAAGGTTGGAAGCGTTTCGGTGAACATGCGTGCCCACAAAGTATTACAAATGCTTACATTTTTTTGCCTGTATTTCTTAACTTAGAAGATATGATACCTATCCATCTTGTTAGTATTGAAAGCTGTTGTTTAAGATCTTGCTGCTGATACATTACTAAAATCATCGAGATCACAGAATATGGACTAAATTTTTAAAGCGAGCACCTGCTATAGAATGTTTTTGGTCGAAAGCTAGTTTTAGTTCAGTTTCGCCCCAAGTTCAAGCTAATAAATTTTAATATAGGAATAGGTAAAATGAAAATCAAGACCAAACAGTTCAAAAATAATCTTGCTTTAGGTTTGATAGCTATGGCTTTGACAGGTTGTGGTGGCAGTGGTGGTGGTTCTACGACTACAGTTACACCCGCTGAGCCACAGAAACCATATAAGCCAGAACATGCCATTAACCTTGATATTCTAAATTTAAATGATGGAGGTAATGTCGACACGGAGAAGGTTGAAAACACAGCCAGGTTAGTATCAGCTTTTTATGATCAGGTTATAAACAATATCTTTTCCGATCTTAATCTTCCAGAAGATCCAAGTATAGATAACCTAAGAAACTATATGGCAGGAAAAACTAACGATAGCCAAGATGCTTTATTCAGAAGTTACGTTATAAATAATACTTCCGTCCATATTGTAATGAAAAAAAATAGCCCAACAAATTTAGCCTCTAAGGATATTTTTGAAGATCAATCTAATCAGCTTGGTGATCGTTACTATGGTTTAGGTGGTTTTGTTTCGTTTGATAATGAAATGACATGTCTACTGATGCTTACGGGTGGTCACGAAAGTTTAAGATGTGGTAATGGAAGCTCAGCGATGGAACTTACTTATCGAAAACGACCATATGTGAATGATTTTGATTTAAAAATAAATGATTCAAGCTTTTCTTTTCCTAAAACCTCTGTCGAGTTTGATCCTAATACTCGTTCAGTTACCCTAAATACTAACAAAAAAGCAGCCTTGAATAGCGATAAGACCCTTAGTTGGGAACCTTAGCACTAGGATTTTGATATAATAACGCCTCCCATGTGGAGGTGTTTTTCGTTACTGAGCTCGTTAAAAAACCTTTATTAAAACCCAGAGTATTGCAGTCTGATATTTTGAAATAAAAGCGATTCCAATTTGTCCTTAAGTTGATATTTTTAGTCCTCATGTTATTACTAAGCCATTCCTATGTCCTATATACTTTACTAAGTCTCACAGGATCAATTATAAAAGCTAATCACACTTATTGGTTGAATCTATATTTAGAAAAGGTCGTATATGTATAAAAAACTTAGTTTAATTTTATGTGTTTTTGTATCACTCTTATTAGGAGGATGTGGAAGTGATCATGGGAATAGTAAAAATGATCCAGTGTTAGAAGACATAAAAATCACACCTCCTGCTATAACTATTCCTAAGGGAGCTTCTCTACCATTAAAGGCGACAGGGTATTATAGTGATGGTACAACAGCAGATATTACTCAATCTGTAGAATGGAATGTTAATGACGATGGGAAGGATATTATTAAGGTAGATAAGCTTCTTTATAATATCGTATCGGTAAAGGGGATCACTTCTGGTGACGCTGTTATCTCGGCAACAATGAATCGAACAGTAAGTTCTGAAGTAGCTCTAAAAGTTACTGATGCTAAATTAGTGCAATTAGAAATAAAGCAAGCATCTGTAGATGCCGATGCTAACATCGTTTTCCTTAATATACCTAAAACATATGAAGTTTTATTACATGCTATCGGAAAATATGATGATGGCAGTAATCTTGATCTTACTCCATATGTCACGTGGAAATCTGACAGCCCGAATGTTATTAATTTTGATAAGAATCTTTATAGTAGTTATTTAGTAGCAAGTGGAGAAGAGGTTGGTCACACAACTATGCGTGCTAAGTTTGAGGAAATTAGCTCATTTGTTTCTGTTGACATCACTGGTACTGAATTGACGAATATTAGAATTGAGCAACTGGGTTCATCAAACCATGATATTTCCGTAGCGGTAGGAAACACAGCCATATTAGCTGCAGTTGGTACATTTCAAGATGGTACTAGTCTTATTTTATCTAATAAAAAGCTCGCATGGAGCATCGATGATCAAGCTATAGCCGGAAGCTATAACTGGGGTCGTTATTTTCTTTTAACTGGGAAAACTGCAGGTAAAACTTTTATTAATGTAACACGTGATCAGATCAAAGATACACGAATCTTAACCGTGACTAATGCTGGTCTAGAAAAATTAGAGATTACTTCTGGTGGTAAAGAAGTGACATCTATGTCTATAACTGCTGGGGACGAGACACTATTGAGGGTCCGTGCGACATATGATGATGGAACTACTAGGCCTGTGTCTTTTTCTTCTTCACTTTATGTAGATAATCCTGATGCCGCCTATACAAGACAGCCAGTAGATGACTATTTTGAATTAATAGGAGTTAAAGCAGGCTCTACTACGAATCTTCTCGCAACATTCGGTGGTTTAAGCACTCCAACAGTAAGAATCGAAGTGGAAGAAAGAGAACAAGAATTTTCGGGTATAGAGATCACACCTAATGAAGCCATGTTATTTTTTGACAACACTCCATACATACAACCAACCGCGATAGGAATAAAAAGTAATGGTACTAAGATTGATATTTCAGATAGAGTCGAGTGGGTTTCTGAAAACCCAGAGATAGTGGATATGCATGGCGGTTATCTCTGGCCTAGTTCTACTAATTTTGGAACAACAACGGTCACAGCAAAAGCGGGGGATATAGTCAGTATTAATCCAATGACAGTTACTGTGGTATTGCCCAGAAATTAACTAGTCTCAGATAAGTTAAGCCATTGCTATTAGCCATTCTTTTCTGAATTGGTAATAGCGATGGTTATTTTGACCTGTCTTGTCTACGCATTTTTTTTGACTCTTTATCGCACTCTTCCAAATGTTGCCAAAACTGTTTATTCTTTTTAAGTAAATCAACCCATAAATGTTTAAACATATTCGCACCTTTGTTGAATTGTATCCATGCATACAAAGCGTTGTTGATTTGTATTTACGTGTACAAAGTATTGTTGAATTGCATCTATGTGTATGAAGTGTAGTAAAGTTATGCGTTTATGTGGGAAAATATTGAAAGGGAGCTATTAACTTAATCATCAGTCCAACCTTTATACCCAAGACGTTTTTTAATTACTCTGATAGGATAAATAGGAAGGACTTTTTAGTTTGGCGTTAACTTACATTTCCAAGTCTATAACGCTGATAATATCATCTTTATTAATGATACCTAAATAACGGCTATCGTTAGCAACATCTCGATTGTCACCTAAAACGATGTACTCATCATTTTTCAAATGCCATTCCCAACTATCATTTCGAATATCGAGAGGTACTATCTTTTGATTGAGAAGTTGAATGTTATAGCCAGTCTGCTTACCTTCCGAAAAGATAGTGTTATCATTAGTGCTATAAAGAGAATTCTTCTCTAAGCACTTTGAATTAATACATAGATTGTTATCAATGTAAGTTATGTAGTCGCCTGGTAAGCCTATTAACCGTGCTATGAACGCATTATCTTTCGACTTAAATAGCACAGACACAATATCGAATCGTTGTGGTTCTCTAAACTTATCAGCACCAATAATATCACCTACTTGAATAGTCGGTAGCATTGATGACGAAGGTATTTCGTAATATTCATAACGAATATAAGTATATATAAACGTGGCAAATAAAATCCCCACAATAAAGCTTATTACTTTTTTTTTCATAATATAGTTTCTTTGAATTACAGATTTATTTTTCGTAATATATATTATCTATAAATATTTTGATGTAAGTGATTGTCAACTATGTAACATTTCTCTTGAACAGATAACTTCAACAATCAAACTGAAGTAACTAAATCTGTTGTTGGATAGGAATATAATTAAACAACACTTTGTATATATAGATATAATTCAATAAAAGGTGCGAATATGTTTAAACGCGTATTGGGTGGGTTACTAAAAAAGAATAAACAGTTTTGGTAATATTTGGCAACATTTGGAAGAGTGCAATAAAGAGTCAAAAAATGCGAAAAGAAGGCCAGTTAAGGAGTTAACCCTGTATATGGGTTAACTCTATCGAATTAAAAAAAGCTACGTAACGTCCATAGCCTATGATTTGTTTTTATAATGGCCTGCTTTAAGTTTAATCTTTTTTCCACAGTGATTACACTTATAAATACTGCCATAAAATAATTTTTCAAACCAGTTTCGATTCACTTTTCTCATTGTTGAGTCTTTACAGCACTTCATGATTACTTTCCTGTAGAATATATCTAAACACATCAGGATTAATGCTAGCGCTAACATTAATGAAAATGACAGTTATTATCAAGCGTGGTTTTGTAAGAAATTGTAAGTAAATCAGGTGGTTATTCAGTTAAGTGGGGGTTTATATGTATAGCGATAGCTTTTGGTTATAAGGTTTTTATTAATTGGTGACCGTGTGGTCAGTATATGGACGTTATTAAATTTAAATTGTTACATTTCAGATTCTTATAGGTAAATAAAAGCCTCCATAGGGAGGCCTTTAATTACATGTTTTTCAACAAGTTAAAATACGCTTGTATCTTGGAACAAGCCTACTTTAAGATCTTTTGCAGTATAAATTACTTTACCATCTACAAGCATTTCAGCGTCAGCAATACCCATTACCAAACGACGAAGTACAACACGCTTCATGACAATTTTATAAGTCACTTTTTTATTTGTTGGTAATACTTGACCTGTGAATTTAACTTCACCTACACCCAGTGCACGTCCTTTACCTTTAGCGCCATTCCAACCTAGGAAGAAGCCAACTAATTGCCACATTGCATCTAGGCCTAAGCAGCCTGGCATAACAGGATCACTGTCGAAGTGACAGTCGAAAAACCATAAATCAGGAGTAATATCGAGTTCTGCAATGATTTCGCCTTTACCGAATTCACCGCTTGTACTATCAATGTTTAGAATGCGATCCATCATTAGCATATTGTCTTTTGGAAGACGAATCTCAGAATCAAATAACTCACCGTTACCACATTTAACTAAATCTTCTTTATCGAAGCTGTTACGCTCTGTTGCTGACATAGGTACCACTTGAACCTCTAATTCATTTATCATAATAATATCCTTGTTATTTCGGAGCTATCTTAGCGTACATATGTACGCCTAACAAGTCCAATCAGTTGTTACGTCCCTGTTTAAAGGTTATTCTAGCGTACAATTGTTTAAGTTTGGTTACAAAAACAGATTCATCGTCTTCTAATTTTTCATCAATCTCTTCGGCGAGTTTCTGAATTATACTATAGATCCCTTCATCTTCATCAAGGTCACCAGCTTTGATATCCATTAACAGCTCTATGGCTTGGTCAATGTGCGTAATAGGATAGATTGCCAGTTGATTATCGTTCACTGCTGTTATGAGCTTATCACTTAAATTCAAATTTACAATATTAGCCGCAGGAATCAAAACGCCCATATTGGTTTGTCCGTTCAATTCACAGATACGCAGGAAACCTTCCAGCTTTTCGTTAATCCCACCAACTGCAAGCACAGTACCAAATTGGTCGATTGCACCGGTAACAGCGAGGTGTTGCGCAATCGGCTTCTGCGCGAGTACAGATAGTAATGCGCAGGTACCAGCTAATGCGGCGCTATCACCATCAATTTCGCCATAGGATTGTTCAAAGACTAAATTGGCACTAATAGGAAGTGGCATTGGTTTAGCAAACGTGTGTGTAAAAAAGCCCTGAATAATCATCATAGATTTAGCATGTATATTACCCGCTAACTCGGCTTTGCGTTCAACGTCTGAGATATCACCGTCACCATTTAAATGTCCTGTTGCTGTAATACGAATAGGTTCACCAAAGCTTTCAGGGTGACCATCTATCTCAAGAACAGATAAACCGTTTATTTGACCTATTCTAGCGCCATTGGTTTCTAAGATAACTTGTTTTTCGATAATACCTTCGTTACTCAGTCTAATGTGCGAATTTAACGCTTCATGTTGCAGTATTAACACGGTATTTAAGGTATCACGGTCAATCATGTCTAACTTTTGTTCAGAGGCAACATGATGGCAATAGCTCAACAATGTCATTAATTTTGATTCATTTAAGCTAAGGTAGTTATTATGTTCACACCAACGACTGCTTAGTTGAAGTAGACGTGTTAGCCCACTTGAAGACAAGGGAAGTAACTGAGACTCAGTAATTAATGATTTAATATAACCGATGTATTTTTCGATATTTTGATCTGTGACATTAAACTCAGCAGGAAAGTCGATAAATGAATTTGTAATACTCGTCAGTTCTCTATCACCTTCAGCTAATTGGCTAATGGCAAGTCGGTCACCGAGTAAAATGACTTTTACATCGATTGGCGCTGGATCTGGTTTTAATTCTGTTTGTACTGCTTGGTTACTTGAGCGCCAATCCAATTTACCTTGTTTGATTACTGCTTTTAATTGAAACCATAGGTCAGGATTGTTAATTAACTCATCAATCTTGATTAGGATATAACCACCATGCGCTTGGTGTATTAGTCCTGGCGTTAATTGAGCGACATTACTGCTGTAACTGCCGTTTGTATAAAGCGTGTCTTGATTACCAAATAAAGTAGTTTGGGTAAGGTTATTTGCATCAACGAGATTCGGTGTTGCAGTCTCGCCATTGGTAATGATTTTAAATGCCTGTTCAACATTAAACTCATTGAGGTTCAATAACAGCGGAACAAGACTCGGGTAGGGCTTAATGATACACGAGTTTAACTGTTCGTCCGCACATTTACCTGTCGTAATAATGTTGTCAATAACTTGCTTGAACAAGACTGTTTTGTCTCGCCAAATTTCAAACGCATGTGCACGTCCTATTTTTGTTACATCTTCGATATAACAAATGGATTTAGCACGTTTAGTCGACATAGAGGACAACATATCTGAAAAGGATTTAGTATGTTCAAAGCCTTCAAAATCGGTTGCTACAAGTAGTTTAGCGCTTACTGTATTGTGGAATAATGTGAAGAGTCGATTATTTTGAGGATATAACTGGTCTCGCTTTACTGTATCAAACTCATCGAGTTTACAGCGCGAACCTAGATCAAAGGCAGGGACTAATTTATCAGCAACAATTTTCTCAATTAACAAGGCTATCACTCATTGGAAGGTAGATAGTTAAATTATATGAGATTGTCGTATAAACAGATAGGATTATTCACATGTTGTCATGAATTGATGGTTTAAAGCGGAATTAATAACCAGAACTGACGGTGTTAACAAAAATGGTCATCATTTTATAAGTGGTTATATTTACGATTATAGTCCAAAACTAACCCCATAAAATGTGTATAAGCTGATACACATTAGGGGTTAGCAGGACGCTTGATTAATGTTCTCTGATTACCACATTAGGTCATCAGGGATCTGGAAATCAGCATATGGGTCGTCTTCTTCAACTTCCGTTGCGGTGTTTTCATTCAGTACCAGTACGTATGCTTCATCAACGGCTCTAATTTTGTCGATAGCAATACTCGGCATAACATAAGACTTACCTTCAAGCACACATAAGCCAATTTGACCTTTGGTTAATGCGTTATAGCTTGGTTGATCGACAGATAGTGTCTTAACCTTGTTATCAAGCACGTAGTTAAACGACAACTCACCAGCGAAATCGGTGATGTGAAGTTGTTGAATCATTTGCTTCACTTTACCATGCTCGGACTTAAGCTCAATTTTTTCTTGGATCACTTTATTTCGATCTGCATCTAACTGTGCTTGAGCTTCTTTTTGGGCTTTAATATCATCTTGTAGGCTCGTGTCTGCACTTGCCTGATTTTTGCGTACGGCTTTATTTTTCTTGTTTTTTTCTTTGCGGATTTTTTTCGCTTTTTTCTCATCGCCTAAACCGGCCTTTAAAAGCTGTTCTTGTAGTGATGCCATGGTTATGAATTCCTGTAGTTTTCGTTTATGCGCGGATCATAGCAGTGTTAACTTTAATTCGCTAGATCCAAACACGGATAGACATTGTCATTGATTTTAGTGATCAAAAAAGGCGGTGATTAGCCGCCTTTTTAATATCAAATTAGGTAGTAAGCGTGTTTATTGCTCGATACCTGTAATTAACCATGGTGCATTTTCTTGTGTCAGGTTACGTTCTAAATGCCACACTTCGTTGATGTCTGCTTCTACATCTTCATGGCTATCACGGTAGCGACCACTAAATTTAACACTTACTTGCGAAAGTGATGCTGTAGATTCTGCACGAACTAACTCTGCGTCAAGGAACATTACTTCTGTATGTTGCTCGCCTTCAAGTTCTTTACGTTGTACACGTAATTCGTTGTATAGCTCGATGGATACGTATTCTTGGATTGTTTCTAAATCATTTTCATTCCAAGCTTTCTGTAGTGTTTTATAATGACTACGCGCACCTGTTAAGAAATTCGTTAGATCAAAGTCTGCAGGTAGGTTAAATGGCACCTCATTGCTTGAACCAGAAAAACCGCCTTGGCTTGCAGTGTTAAACGTTGCATCCGTTGGCGCTTCTTGTCTAAATGCTGGCCCCGATGCTGTTTGCGGTGAGCCTTGTTGCGATGCTGCTTTTGCGCGCATCATGCCTTTGAATAGGCGGAATAATAAGAAGGCAACACCGGCCATGATAATCATGTCCATGAATTGGAAACCTTCAAAAGCACCACCAAACATTGATGCGATTAAGCCACCAACGAGTAGGCCGCCTAGCATACCGCCTAGCATGCCTTTTTTGCTCATTCCTTGTTTAGCAGGTGTAGCAGCCGCAGGTGTTTGTTTTTGTGGTGCTGTCTTGTAGCTCTTGCCAAAAGACTTACTACCACCGAATTTTTTAGCGTGTACTTCAGGCGCCGCTAATGAGAAAGCGAATACCATCATTAGAACAGTTAAAATATTTTTCATTATATCCCTTCAATTAATACAAATGTCGTACGCGTATTTTACGTAAC
>Ga0209291_1004004_pt1 | contig 10514 bp, 8 predicted proteins | sample GOMGulsemesocosm_FD_184633 | JGI IMG/M metagenome (GOLD analysis project Ga0209291, IMG submission 184633) | Methane-oxidizing microbial communities from mesocosms in the Gulf of Mexico - GOM9B Gulf of Mexico (SPAdes) (version 2) | ecosystem: Environmental > Aquatic > Marine > Cold seeps | place... | reverse complement strand
GGTATGGCTGTCGATAAGGCCAGGTGTAATAAGACGGTCTTGGCAATCTATAACGTGTGAGTAGTCTGCTGTCGGGCACTGCTGCATCGGACCTATTTCGACTATCTTACCGTGCGCAATTGCAATGAAACAATGAGGCTGTGTTTGGTAATCAGAATCACTTTGATCCATGGATACAATTGTTGTATTCGTTAGCAGTAAACTCATCAGAATCTCACGTCATTTAAATGTATATACAAATAAATAGACAATTTAGATACAAATGGCAAGTTTTAATTTAACTTGTTGTGACTAAGTTCTGGTTTTGTTAATGAATTGAATGTGTTTTTATGATCATAGTCGATTTAAAAAAACCGACATATTATTTGGCATAATGATTTGAATGTGGGTGTTATATTTCGGCTTTCAGGCTGAGTTTGTATTTATCTGCTGGGTGATAAAGTAGGGCTACACTGATGAGATCTTGCTTGCTCCACGTGCGACGATTGAGCAATAAACAAGGTTGTTGCGCAGTTAAACTTAAGTGCTGCTGGATAGATGCGGTTGGCATTACAGCTTCAACAGTATGTTCAATAGAGCTTAATGGACAATTTTTGGTGAGGTATTCATTGGGTGTCGCCAGATTAAAGTCTTGTTCTATATATTGTGGTGCAAACTCTGGATTGACCCAACGTAGTTCCAGTTGCAGTGCGATACCGTCTTCAAAGTGAACGATTTCACTGAAAAAGATAGGTGTTTCCAGTTTAACACCCAGTCTCATGGCTATCTCGTCATCCGCTTGTATGGTTACTTGACGGAGAATTTTGTTGCTGTAAGTTCGGCCACGTTGACGGATCTCATCAGCAATATTACGAATATCACTCAGAGATGATTCCACCTTTTTCTGGCAGACAAACGTACCTAATCTCGGCGTTCTTTCAAGTAGACCTTTGTTGACCAGATCGCGGATCGCTTTATTCACCGTCATGCGGCTGACACTAAACTGTTTAGTTAATTCGAGTTCTGTCGGGATCTTACTTCCAGGCATCCAAACGTGAGAATTGATTTTTTCAAGAATGAAATCTTGGATCTGAATATAGCGCGGCGAACTGTTCATAGGTCTAACCTTAATAACGTCTAACTTTAATTGCAGTATAATTGCGTAATCAATTAAACTTAATTGACTATACAAATAATCTATTAGTTGGCAATAAAATGCAAGTTATTATGTGTTAGAGGTATTTGGTATGCTGGGGGCGGGGTTTTAAATTTGGATAAGCGCTTCAGCACAAGGTGTTTTACTCTAAGCCATAACTGGACTGGAATGGCTTAGTGCTTATGCTTTAAAGAGCACGGTTCGCATAACATAAAGTATGGCTAATTATAATCCACATTATACACAACGCTTGGTATGAGTTTATTATCTAGTTTACTAGATGGTTGACCTTTATTTGGGTCATAGAAAACGCCCCCGATAAAGGTGATGTAGTGCCAGTATCCATCAGTATGCCTAGCATAAATAATTGCATCTCCTTTCTCAGCTAAAAATTTTGTAGAGTAAGAGGAATTTATATCAAGCAGGCCAATCTGAATCAGTTTAGACTTCATATTCCTGTGAAGAATAAACCTCGTTTTATGTTGGCGTACATCTTTCATTATTTCGTCAGCTTCTTCATAAGTTTTTCTAGCAATAGTTGCAAACGCGGCGACGCCACAATCATCGTCATATCGCTGTGTTACATGTTCGGCTTCCATCTAAACTCCTTTTATATTACCTAGACAAACTAGTTTTTATTATCAATCACTTTGATAGATATAACAAAGTGATTGATAAAATACCTAAAAGCTCTACACATAATGAGTGCATGAGGAAATCTAGGTCAAATGATACTTCAAGGTATTGGGTGCTTAAAAAATGCTAACGCAAAATGGGGTACAAAGCGAATTAGAAACTTTGGGCCAACAGTTTAAAAAAATGGTTATTTTCACCCATTCACTACTCCTATATTTTTAAAGTATCCCCCCACACTCACATAACCTTACTTATCGTGTGTGTAAATATTTAGACACTATACTTTGTGTTAGGGGAATCACGACTTCATCCGAATCAATCTGGAAAGAATATGCGCCTGAATACAAAGCCGTGGACACATTTACTTGATCATTACAGTACAAATAAACAAATAAACAGGTAAAAGGAAACTGTCAAAATGAAATGCAAATTTAGTCAATGCTTGTTGGTTATCGTTACACTCGTCCTTACCACTGGATGTGCCACAACACAAAGCGAGTTGTTGCTAGCGACAGGGGCTGGCAAAATCGATACCGTGCAAACCCTGCTTATTGAAGGCGCTGACGTAAATGCGAAAAACAGCAAGGGCCTTACACCCCTTATGGTTGCTTCGGGAAAGGGACGTGTTGACATTGTGAAAGTTTTACTTACCAATGGTGCAGATGTAAATGCACAAATGAAAGATGGCAATACGGCATTGATTAACGCTGCATATAAAGGACATACCAATATTGTAAAGGACTTAATTGATAGAGGTGCAGATGTAAATGCACAAATGAAAAATGGTTATACTGCATTAATGTATGCTGCACTAGCTGGTTATACTGATACAGCAAAGGTTTTGATTGAAAAAGGTGCGGATGTAAACGCACAAAACAAGCTTGGCATGACAGTCTTGGTGTTTACGTTGGTTAAAGGTCATCGCGACACTTTAAAAGTATTGCTTAATAATGGTGCGTTTGTTGATGGGAAAGGTGATAGTGATTTTACTCCCCTGATGGCAGCGGCTAGTGATGGGCAATTGGAAATAGTTAATCTTCTACTTTCTAATGGAGCCAATGTGAATGAGAAAAGTGATTATGGTGTAACAGCACTCATGTCAACATTGCTGAACGGCCATTACGACATTGCGAAGTCACTGGCGCAGGCTAAAGATATTAATGTGAATGCAGAAAATGATGACGGTATCACTGCCCTTATGTTAGCTGCACGGGCAGGACAAATAGAAATTGTTGACGTTTTACTGGACGGTGGTGCTGAGGTGAATGCAAAAACTGAGGGAAATGGTACGACAGCTTTGATCCTAGCGGCACAAGAGGGGCAGCTAAAGGTCGTAACAGCCTTACTTGCTAAAGGCGCTGACGTGAATGCTAAATCAATTGAGGGGCAACCAGCGCTTGAGCATGCAGCCTTTGGAGGGTATAACGAGACTGTAAAACTTCTCCTTAAAGAGGGAGCGAATGTGAATGAAAAAAACAATTATGGCACGACTGCTTTGATGCTTGCAGCGGAAGAAGGTTACCTTAGTACCGTTAAAACACTAATTAACAATGGCGCAGATGTAAATACGGAAGATAATCGTGGAGGAACAGCTTTGAAATTTGCGAAAAAATCGAGACATAACGCTATTCTCCAATTGCTCAAGGAATCTGGGGCTAAGTAATACTGGCCACCGTTTTCGACTCATTCCTGTAAATTATGTGATATGGCAACTACTCCCATTCCTCACATGAGAAAAAGTATGGCAAACTGATATGAATATATTGTATATGAGTAACCGCTCTAACAAGAAAAGGGGCATAAATGAGTTAAAAAAATAAACAAAGGTAACTTTGCCTATTTTTAAATAAAAACGGAAGGGGCAGAGGTCTAATTCAGCAACTTAACGATAATAAGATAACCGTTAAGTTGCTAATTGAAGAGTTAAAATAGAAGGTTAATTAGAAGAAACCAAGCGGGTTAACGTCATAACTGACCAGTAAGTTTTTAGTCTGTTGATAATGTTCTAATGCCACCTTATGAGTTTCGCGACCAACACCGGATTTCTTATAACCACCAAACGCGGCGTGGGCAGGGTACATGTGGTAACAGTTAGTCCATACGCGACCAGCTTGGATCTTACGGCCCATACGGTAAGCCACATTCATGTCTCGACTCCAAACACCTGCACCTAAACCAAATTCAGAATCATTGGCTAGTTCTAGCGCTTCTTCTTCGGTTTTGAAGGTTGTTACTGCGATCACCGGTCCAAAGATCTCTTCTTGGAAGATACGCATTTTATTGGTGCCTTTAAGCAGCGTTGGTTGGATATAGAAGCCGTCTTCATAATCGGTATGTACTTCTTCAATATCGCCACCAATGAGTAGCTCTGCGCCTTCTTCTTTACCAATGTCAATGTACTTTAAGATCTTCTCAAATTGCTCTTTCGACGCTTGCGCACCGACCATAGTTTCGCTATCCAGCGGGTTACCACGTTTGATTAACTTGGTGCGTTCGATGACCTTAGCGATAAATTGCTCATAAATGTCTTCATGGACTAATAAACGCGATGGACAAGTACATACTTCACCTTGGTTGAAATAAGCTAATACCACACCTTCAATACATTTACTCAGGTAAGCATCTTCTTGATTCATAATGTCCGGGAAGAAGATATTTGGTGATTTACCGCCTAGTTCAACTGTAGATGGAATAATATTCTCGGCAGCACATTTTAGAATATGCGAACCAACAGGTGTTGAACCAGTGAAGGCGATCTTAGCAATACGCGTGCTGCTGGCCAGTGCTTGGCCCGCTTCTGCACCGTAACCGTTGACGATATTGAGAACACCGGGTGGTAGTAGATCTTCAATTAACTCCATCAGTACCAAAATAGAGACGGGTGTTTGTTCGGCAGGTTTTAGGATCACACAGTTACCTGCAGCCAGTGCTGGTGCTAGTTTCCATGCCGCCATTAGAATAGGGAAGTTCCAAGGAATGATCTGGCCAACAACACCTAGTGGTTCATGAAAGTGATAAGACACGGTGTTTTCATCAATATCACCAATACTACCTTCTTGCGCACGTAAACAACCAGCAAAATAACGGAAGTGATCAACTGCCAGGGGAATATCAGCAGCGAGGGTTTCACGTATCGCTTTGCCGTTATCCCAAGTTTCTGCAACAGCAAGTTGAGCGAGGTTTTCTTCTAAACGGTCGGCGATTTTTAGCAATACATTAGAACGAGCTGTAACAGACGTCGTTCCCCAAGCATCTTTGGCTTTGTGAGCTGCATCCAGTGCAAGTTCGATATCTAGGTAGTTTGAACGTGGAATTTCACAGATGACTTCGCCATTCACTGGGCTAATGTTATCAAAGTAACAGCCGTTTTGCGGCTCTACCCATTGACCACCAATGAAGTTTTGGTAGCGCGGCTTAAAATTAATAAGTGCATCTTTAGTTCCTGGTGCTGCATAGATCATAACTCTTTCCTTTAGTTATTGTTTTTTGCGAGATAGTAAAGTTATCATGACGGTGTGTCATAAAATGCGCTGGGAGTTCGCAAAATTTGACTGTCAGTCCATAACAAGGAGGTGTGTGATGCCGGTACTATCTAATCGAGAGTCCAATCGGGAACTAGAATTTCAGCCACAAGTCATGGTTGAGAATAAAACCAGTTACGACGGTCCAGAGTCTCAGCTAAGTATTTATGATACGTTTCAACAAGCTAAACGAATTGAGTTAAAGTCTGACCAGCCCTTGTTTTGCGCCATGGTCACGGGTAAAAAAGTGATGCACACGCAGGACGAAAGTTATGACAGTGATTTTGTACCGCATGAGTCCTTTGTATTAGCGCCTAGTCAAACGGTTGAGATTGATTTCCCTGTCGCCAGTTTAGCTGCGCCTACACGCTGCCTAGCGATTGAAATATCCACGGATCGCATCAGCCAGATAGCGGATAACCTTAACGCTAGTGCAGAAAAGCACAGTGAATTTGGTCCTTTGCAGTATCAGCAACAGTTATTGCATACTCATCATAATGCCCAGACTCAAGCGCTGTTACAGCGGATGACAGAGTTGTATGTCGATAATGATCCTGATCGTAGTTATATGATAAATTTAGCTGTATCGGAATTGACGGTACGTTTATTACGTCAGCAAAGTCGTGATTTTATGATGTCATTCTGTCAGCAACAGCCGGATCATAGTGGTTTAACGATGGCGGTTGATTATATCAATCAGCACTTACATGAATGTATTGATATTGACCAGCTGTGTCGTATTGCCTGTATGTGCCGAACTAAGTTTTTTAATCAATTTAAATTGCAGTTTGGCTGTACACCATTGGCGTTTCAGCAACAGCAACGCTTGAAGAAAGCGACGGCACTGATTAAAACAGGGATGCAGATAACGCAAGTGAGTTTTGAATTAGGCTTTATTAGTAGCAGTCATTTCAGTCGTATTTTTAAACGCTTTTATGGTCTTAGTCCTAAGTCATATCAACATCGACATAAGACGATTTTGAATTAATTTTGAAAATAAATAATATTAATTTCGTCTTTTAGAGTGCCTGCCCGTCTTACATGTACAAACACTCTTAAAGAAGCGAAAAAAATGATTAAACTAGTTAGCTATAAAATTTGCCCATTTGTTCAACGTGTAACAGCGGTTCTCGAAACCAAAAACATTCCTTATGAAATTGAATATATTGATCTGAAAAACAAGCCTCAGTGGTTTTTAGACGTATCACCTCATGGTCAAGTACCTATTATGATAACGGAGGCAGGTACGACACTGTTTGAGTCTGATGCCATTGTTGAATATGTAGAAGACGAATTCGGTGCGATTGAAGAAAATGTGTCTAATGAACAACGCGCATTAGACCGTGCTTGGAGCTACTTAGGTACTAAAAATTACCTCGCGCAATGTGGCACCATGAACAGCGGTGACGAAGAGACGTTTACACAACGCTCAGAAAAATTGATCACGACCTTTAAGAAAGTGGAAGAGCACCTTTCAGGCAATACGAAGTTCTTTAAATCTGACCAGTTAAGTAATGTCGATATGGCGTGGATCACTTTGTTGCATCGCGCGGAAATTGTTAAGCAACATCGTGGTTTTGATTTTTTATGCGGCCTTCCTAAAATGCAGGCATGGCAAAAAGCACTAATGGCAACAAAGCTCGCTGACAAAACAGTATCAGCAGATTTTGAAGCCTTGTTTACCACGTTTTACCTCACTAATACCTATTTAGGCGATGGAGAAAATGTCCAACAAAGTGGCGGCTGTGGCACGAGTAGTTGCTGCGGATAAACCACTTAAGGTGTGCTGTTGGTGGCACACCTGTTCTTATTATTTATTCGGTTAAGGTCGTCTTATGATTAACGTTATTAGTTTTAAAATTTGTCCATTTTTCCAATATGTTACTGCGATGTTGGAAGCAAAGAAAATACCATATCAAGTTGAATATGCTGACTTTGATAATTGTTTATTTGAAGTATCACCCAACGGTAAAGCGCCTATTTTAATTACTGAATCAGGCTCAGTGCTATTTGATGCCGATGCAATTGTCAATTACCTCGAAGATAGGGGTGAACCTTTGTACCAAGCAAAAGATGCAGAGCAAGCTGCATTAATTGAAGCGTGGGCAAATTATGGTTCAAAAAATTATGTGCCTCAATGCAGCGCAATGCGAAGTGCAACACAGCAAGAGTATCAAGCTAACTTCGCTATTTTTAACAAGTCACTATTTAATATTGAAAAACAATTATCAGACAAACCGTATTTTTTAGGTGAACAGCTAAGTCGCGTTGATGTTGCATGGTTGCCTTTACTGCATAGAGCATGGCTCATCGAACAACACAGTGGCGTAGACTTTTTGTCTGATTATCCAAAAATTAAAAATTGGCAACGTTCGCTGCTGTCTCTACCTTGGTTAGCGGATACCGTTAGTGATGACTTTACACTGGTGTTTACTGATTTTTATCTCTGCGCTGGCTACCCAATGAAAAGAAAGATTACTCGCTAAGTGCTACAGCAACATCCCCCTCAATTGTACTTGAACAGGCTAATACAAATCCTTGTTTAATTTTTGCTGCTGTAAAAGTTCCACTGCTGGTGGATTTCACTTCACCTTTGGCTTTCAGCAGCAGCCATTTTAGCCGTATTTTCAAACGCTTTTATGGGTTAAGTCCGAAGTCATATCAATATAGACATAAGATGATTTTGAATTAATCGGTGCCGAATAATTTATACCGCTACAGTTTATTTGAATCTAATGAAATCCATATTTTATTTAATTCACTCCATCCATAGCCATTCACTTCAGCGCCATTAATTTGTTCTGATAATTCGAGTGCAAAAGGTTCATTTTTTAATTCTTTTACTACGTTTTTCTTACTTAGCCAAGAGAGCAATGCGACCAATGAGTCTGCTGCTTTATTGAAGTCTTTTTCTTGTCTAATTGACGTAAGGGATGAGTTTAAAAATTGCAGTATTTCAATATCCAATTGATGATTTTCAAATGGGTACAGGAATAAAAAACTTAACCAAGCACTAAATGGATCTCTTTCTTCAATAACACTACAAATTGTTACTTGTTCAGATTTACTATAGTCCCCATAACCGACTAGAGTGCCTCGATCATTCTCAGTAGATATTCTGCGAAAAAGGTTTTTGCATTCTGCCGTATCTTCAAAAGTGATATGGCGTTCTGTTCTCGATTTATTTGGGTTTTGGACCATTAAAAAGGAGGCGAATTTCTCACTTTGATTCGTCACTGTATTATCTGGTACCTGAAGGCAAATCTGGTTTTGTGCACACGCTTTATTTTGTGCCCATTGGGGATAAACCCACAGCTCAACCCTATCGAGGATAGCAGTCTCATGTGAATAGTGATCATTGCGGTTCAATCTAAGCATTTTAGAAGAGAATACTTCCAATGAGAAAGCCCCTGAGCCAATAAGTCGTGTGGCCGTTGAGGTTATCTTAAATATGGATGATTCTGCTCGAGCCAATAATCTGGGCAGGTGCCAGTCGGTCTGGTTCAGTTTAATTTCCAGCAGTTCATCGGAACAAGTATTCACCTCTATAATATGAGCATAAGCAGAATGCCAATATTCACTTTGGATTAATCTATTTAGGCAAAGAGCAATATCTTGTGCTTTGAGCATACTCCCATCATGAAAGCGTATCCCTTTACGAATTTGAAATTTCCATGTTGTGGCAGCCTGATTAGGAGACCAGTGATAAGCGAGATCACCAACTACAGCTCCTTTCTTTACTGACGTCAGACATTGGCAAATTTGGGTAACCAAAAAGCGTTCTGAGCGTCTCTTTACCTTTTGAGGTTTAAGCGCTTCTAATTCACGATGAAAAGGCATATAAGCAATACGACGATCGGAATTACTGGAATCATTTAAATATGATTGAAACTCCCTGTCTGCATCCCTACCACCAAAGCTAAGGATACTAAGCAACTGATCTAAGTTCCCTTGGTCGGCTAAACTTCTCGCGGATTCATAACAAGCTTCAATGGGTTCTATTTGGCAAGTCAGTATCGCTTTTTTACTTCTTCCCGAGCTTGCCTCCCATTGAATCCAACCTGCACTTACTAATTTTTTTAGTATTGTTTGCACATGCCGTTCAGTGACATGCAACAAAGCGGCTATCTGACTTATTTGGCAAGCAGATGCACCGGGTCCAAATGTTTGAAAGATTTGCTCGTAAATTTCGAGTTTACGTTTTAGGTTTGCCATTACGTATTTCCAAACCCCCTAGGTGTGTTAGGTAACCATATCCAGCGTTAATTAATCCGTGCTCCATAATCGATTGAACTTGAGCTGTTATTTCTGACAATAGAATGTCAGATTCAGTGTTATTTTCAAGCACAAGTTGTGAAAAGTGATCGATTTCAAATTCAAAACCATTACCGGCTACAGGATGCTCGATGGTGAATTTTTCACCTTGATATTCAATATCAATGACACTGGGATTCCACCATTTATCTCGAATCGTAATCACTAATTGATCACCGCGTAATGTCGCGAATCGTGGTAGATTTTTCACAATTGAAGCTGATATTTTTCCGTTAACTTGACCTGTAAAAGTAAAGCAAGCATCTGTATCAACGTATGACTCAGTAACCAATGTTGACATGTTAACAGTGGGAGCAGGGACATTAGCCCCTAACGATTTACATAAATCACAATATAACCAAATCCCGTAAACACCTACGTCGAGTGTTGCGCCACCCGATAAGTTTGGATTAAATATGAATAAGTCGGGATCATATTCATGCTCATTACCAAAACTAGCTTCAATTGAAGTGAGTTGGAGGTTATGCTTGAGCAGGTAGTTCTTCAGTTCTTGGTAAGCGGGAAATGTAACTGTTTTCATCGCCTCCAATAACATTACGCCATGTTTTTTTGCTAACGCCTTCATTAATAGCCAGTCTTGTAGGTTGGTGAACGCTGGCTTTTCAACAAATACATGCTTGTTATGGGTTAAAAATAATTCCACTAAAGGGTAATGGTATGGGTGTACTGTTGCGATATATACGGCATCCACATTAGGGTCCGCTGCCATATGTTCATAATTGCCATAGCTTACATCTGAGTTAAACTCTTCAGCAAACAATGTTGCGCGATTTAAGTCTCTCGCCGCAACTGCATATAATTCGCCATATTGACTATGATTGTCCAACGCTGTAGCAAACCGTTTAGCAATGTTACCTAAGCCTGCTATTCCCCATCTTACTTTTTTG
>Ga0209291_1004001_pt1 | contig 10520 bp, 13 predicted proteins | sample GOMGulsemesocosm_FD_184633 | JGI IMG/M metagenome (GOLD analysis project Ga0209291, IMG submission 184633) | Methane-oxidizing microbial communities from mesocosms in the Gulf of Mexico - GOM9B Gulf of Mexico (SPAdes) (version 2) | ecosystem: Environmental > Aquatic > Marine > Cold seeps... | reverse complement strand
TAGGAAAGTTAAATGCATTAATATGAACTGCAACTCCTTTTTTAGGCACTAAAATATGATGCGCCATAAAACGACCTCCTTTAGATAAATCTATAGGATCTCCTTCTACATGAAAAGGTTGATTAGGGAATAATTTACGTAACGATGCATTGGCAAATAAGTTTCCAAAACCACCTTCTATATCTATCCAACTATCAATTTTAGTTGCTCCAGACCTGTAACTTAAATCGTAAAATTCTCTCTTCCTTTTAGTAAGATATAATGCTAAAGTTTTAAGCATATTTCCACGCTCTTGAAAAGTCATTTTACGTAATTTCTCTCCACCTTTAGCTCTTCCGTACTGTAATACACTTGGGATATCTAATCCTGCAGTAGTTGAAAAACCAATGGTTTCTCCCGTTACAGCATCAAACATTGGAGTTCCATCTCCTTTACCTGCTACCCAGTGGCCATTTATGTAGTTTTCTAGTTTGTTCATCTTTTTAAATTCTAAATGTAAAACCGAAAAACTCAAAATGTAAAAGTTGTATTTATTTTTACATTTTGAGTTTTATACTTTACGGTTATTTATATTCTTCTATTTGTTTAGCAAATCCTTTTTCATCTTTGAAAGCTATTAAATTCCCATTTGGATCTTTAAATTTTGCTATAGTTCCCCATGAATGCTCTTGATATTTTACAACAACTCCTTTTGATTTTAATTGATCTGAAAATTCTTTTACATTGGTTACATTCATTCGCAAGCAACTGAAGTGCTCGGGTATTCCAAAATCACTCTCTAAAAACTCATTTCTATCTTCTCTTTCCACCATTAGGTATGTTCCGAAAAAATCAAAACAAGTTAAATCATCATTTTGAAATAAAACATTAAGATTTAATATTTCTTTATAAAACACAACACATTCGTCATATTTTATAACATATAATATTAATCCAGTTCGTTCTATTTTCATTATTAACGTTATTAATACACTTCGACAAGCTCAGTGTCACAATCTTTTTAAATTTAAAATGCAAAACCGAAAAAGTCAAAATATAAAAGTGTTTCCCTTTGAAGTTTTACATTTATCATTTTATATTTTGCGGTTTATACGTTTACATTTTCAATAATAGCTGCATACCCTTGTCCTACACCAATACACATGGTAATTAAGGCATAACGCTTATTTGTTTCTTGTAATTCTAAAGCTGCTGAATATGCTATACGTGCACCAGTTACCCCTAATGGGTGACCAATAGCTATCGCTCCTCCATTTGGATTGATCCGTGCATCATCATCAGCTAATCCCCATTCACGAATACACGCTAAACTCTGTGCTGCAAATGCTTCATTCAATTCAATAACATCCATATCTTCCATTTTCAATCCTGCTTTTTCTAATGCTTTATTAGAAGCATTAACAGGACCAATCCCCATAATTCTTGGTTCTACACCAACTACAGCAGAACTAACTATTCTTGCCATTGGTTTTAATCCGTATTTCTTAACTGCATCTTCTGAAGCAATTATTGTTGCTGCTGCTCCATCATTTAATCCAGATGCGTTACCCGCAGTTACACTCCCTCCTTCTTTCTTAAAAGCTGGACGTAACTTGGCTAATATTTCTGGTTTTGTGGTTGGCTTGATAAACTCATCATTTGCAAAAATAATTGGATCTTTTTTACGTTGAGGAATCTCTACCGCTACAATCTCTTTTGCTAAACGACCAGACTCTTGAGCCCTAGTAGCCTTCATCTGACTTCTATAGGCAAATGCATCTTGGTCTTCACGAGAGATATTGTATTTCTCTACCAAGTTTTCAGCAGTCACACCCATACCATCTGTTCCGTACATTTTGTGCATCTTAGGATTTACAAAACGCCATCCGAAAGTAGTATCATACATTTTAGAGTCTCCTCCAAAACCACTTGAAGGTTTAGATATCGCAAAGGGACCACGTGTCATATGCTCTACTCCTCCAGCAATAAAAACATCACCATCTCCAGCTTTAATAGCTCTGTTAGCATGAATAATTGCTGACAAACCTGAGCTGCATAATCTGTTTACTGTTTCTCCAGGAACGGTATATGGCAAACCAGCTAATAACGAAGACATACGTGCAACGTTTCTGTTATCTTCTCCAGCTTGATTGGCACAGCCCATGATAACATCGTCATATGCTTCTTGGGGAATATTAATATTCCTTTCAGCAATAGCTTTAATAACCAATGCTCCTAAATCATCTGTTCTAACAGGTGATAAAGTTCCTTTATATTTTCCTATTGGAGTACGAACTCCGTCAATTATGTAAGCCTCTTTCATTTCTATATTCTTAACTTTAAACTAATTACTTTTTTAACTGAGCAGAAATTGCTGCTTTTTTAATTAGCTCTTTATACTTCTCGTCTTCCCCTACAGGGTAAAAACTTGTTATTACTATTGTTGACTCCTTATCATATTTTTTACAATACATATCCATCATAACCGTTTGATCTCCTCTAGTCATTTCATAATAAACAAACAGTATTTCTTCTCCATCGCTCTTAAAATTCCCTTTATCAATTAATTTTTGCCCTTCCTTTAACTCTCCTTTATGCATATCTTTTTTCATCTTCTCATATGAAGCTGGCATTTGCATTGCTACCAATCCTGCAGTTTGGTCGGAATTCATATATGTATTTTCTTGAATTTTAGTGTATATTTTTTCATCTACTTCTAATTCAATCGATTTAGGCTGCATAAGCATAGCCATAGCTTTCTCTAATTCTTTATCAGACTTATCACTTTTTTCTTGAGAAAAAGACAAAAAACTAACACATACGATTAATACTCCTATTAAATATTTTTTCATTTTATCTTCAATTTAAATTATTTCCAATCTTTATTAGTTCGATACACAGTTCCCTTAAACAAGGCTACTATAGTATCGTCTCTTTTAATTTCTATTTTATAAAATCCGAATCTATTTTTTAAAGATTCTTCCTTAGCTATCGCTATAATTCTGTCCCCTTCTTTTAAGGCTTCAGTATGATTGATAGACGTATCTATAGACACCGATTGCCTTCCATGTGTATTCGCTGCAAAAGCCAAGGCACTATCAGCTAAGGAATACGTGATACCACCATGAGCTATACCGAAACCATTTAGCATTTCTTTACGAACTGTCATTGACAATTGACAAGTTCCCTCAGCTATATGCTCAACCTCAATCCCTAGCCATTTAGAAAAAGGATCGTTATCAAACATTTTATGGACAATCTCTTTTGGTGTCATAAACAATGTAAAATTTAAACCTGAAAAACATTAAATGTAAAAGTAATCAATCATCAACTTTCACATTTTGCGGTTTATTATTTAAAAAATATTTTTCCTTCTCTGTTCATTTTTCGTAATAGCGGAGAACATCTGTAACGATCTTCATGGTATTCATTATACATTGTATCTAGTTTGTCTACACACCAAGCAATTCCTTTCTCATCTGCCCAAGTCAATAATCCTTTTGGATAATTTACCCCTTTAGTCATGGCATTATCAATATCTGTTGCAGAAGCTACATTTAAGAACAACGCATCTGCTGCCTCATTAATAAGCATTACTAATACCCTGTCAAAAATAGTTTGTGCAAGATCTTTATCTTCTGTTGGAGTAGGTTTTATAGCTCCTTCTGAATAATCGTAATATCCTTTACCAGACTTCCTTCCTAAATACCCTGCTTCTGAAAAACGCTTTTGAGTAAATGCCGGCTTATATCTTGGATCAAAATAAAATGCAGTAAATACCGTTTCAGTAACCGTATAATTCACATCATTACCGATAAAATCCATCAATTCAAATGGCCCCATTCTAAAACCACCTAAACTTTTTAAAGCCCAATCAATGGTTGCAAAATCGGCTAATCCCTCTTCATAAATACGCAATGCTTCCCCATAAAATGGACGCGCTACTCTATTTACAATAAAGCCAGGTGTATCCTTGGCAACCGCTACAGTTTTTTTCCAATCAGAAATAGTTTGCGTTGCTTTATCTAATACTTCTGTAGAAGTTTGTATTGCAGGAATTACCTCAACCAACTTCATCAAAGGAGCTGGGTTAAAAAAATGAATCCCAACGCAACGTTCTGGTTTTTGAAGTGATGCAGCTATTGATGCTATGGATAAAGATGAAGTATTAGAAGCGATGATACAATCATCAGTAACATAGGTTTCTAATTCAGCAAATACCTTTTGTTTTATGGCTAAATTTTCAATAATAGCTTCAATAGTCAAGTTAGAATCTCCTAAATCTTGTAAACTATTTACATAAGAAATATTGCCTTGTATTCTTAATTTCTCAATTTCGTCAATTCTCCCTTTAACAATCAGTCTTGCTAATACTTTTTCTAAACTCTTTTTACTTTTATCTAAAGCTTCTTGTTTGGTGTCGTATATTTTTACTATACATCCAGAAGTTGCAGCAACTTGTGCTATTCCACTCCCCATAGTACCAGAGCCTATAATTCCTACTTTCATAATATTTTTAATATCTTTCAAATTCTGATAAAACTTCTTTATTTGATAATTCTTTTCCTTCCCACATTACCACTAAACGTCCATTAGCTCTTTCAAAAGATTCCTCAAAAATTCTTTTTTCTGTAGATGAAATTCCACCTTCTATTAATTCTATTGGATGTACTAAAAAAAAGCTGGTCCTTAATTTACCATTCAATTTTATAATTAATTTTTCAATGAATGATTCTGCAATATCGAATTCTGCAAATAGTAATCTTTCATTTGAAAAAGGAACACTTGATATTTCCTTAATACTCCTTCCAGAAACAACATCTATGACTTCAATTGTGTTTATTAAAAGTTTGACATAATATTTATCGTCTTTAATCAATCCAAACAAAGCCATTACTTTCCTATAAAATTTGGCTTTCTTTTCTCTACGAATGAATTTACTCCTTCTGAATAATCTTCTGTTTGAGCAGCTTCAATCTGATGTTTAGATTCTAATGCCAATTGTTCTTTTAGATTATTTACTAAAGATGCATTCAACACTCTTTTCGTTAATCCCAATCCTTTAGTTGGCATATTAGCCATTTTAACAGCTAGTTTATCAACCTCTTCTTCAAAAGTATCTACAGAGAAATATTTATAAATCATTCCGATACGTTCTGCTTCAATAGCATCCACTTTATCTCCAGTCATCATTAAAGCAGAAGCTTTTTGAAAACCAATTAAACGCGGTAAAAAGAAGGTTCCTGCACTATCTGGTATCAAACCAATTTTACTAAATGCTTGAATAAAACTTGCTTTTTCATTTGCTACAACAATATCACACGCCAAAGCAATATTAGCTCCAGCCCCAGCTGCTACACCATTAACAGCACCAATCACTGGTTTTTCAATAGCACGAATGCGTTCGATAATTGGATTATAATGCTCTTCTAAAATTGCTTTAAATCCAGGGTTTAATTCTGGACTAGTCACTTCTTTTAAATCTTGACCTGCACAAAATGCTTTTCCATTCCCCGTTAAAACAATAGCTCTTACGGCTTCGTTTTTTTCACAATCATCTAATTTTTGTTGAAGATTCAATGCCATTTCTCTATTGAAACTATTGAATACATCAGGACGATTAAGCGCTAAAAATGCAACGCTATTTTCTATTTTTAAAGTTATTGAACTCATATCTTTATATAAACACCAATTCCCACTAATTGCGGGAACGGCTTAATTATTTTAAACATTTAAAGTAATCAAAGGGCTCTAAACAATCTTCGCATTGAAAAAATGCTTTACATGCTGTAGATCCAAACTGGCTAATCATTTTTGTGTTTTTTGAACCACATTGTGGACAACACACTAATTTTTTATCTCCTAATAGTACATCTTTATCAGCATCAGCCTCTAAAGGTGGAGCAATACCATAATCCAAAAGTGCTTTTCTTCCTTTTTCAGTAATCCAATCGGTAGTCCACGCCGGTGATAATACTAACTTCACCTTAGCTTCGTATCCTTTATCTTTTAAAGCTTTTTTTATATCATCACCAATAACATCCATAGCTGGACAACCAGAATAAGTTGGCGTAATAACAACCTCAACAATATCATTTATTATTTGTGCAGCTCTAACAACCCCCATTTCCATTATAGACAACACAGGGATTTCTGGATCAGAAACCTGTTCCAAAATCAACTGTAATTGTTTATCTATTATTGGAATTGTCATAATATTAATACTTCTATTACCATTCCATTCCTGGGTAGCTACGTTGCATATATTGCATATCGGCTAATAAATATCCTAAATGCTCAGTATGCACTCCATTTTTCCCTCCTTTTTGGAACCATTTTGATTCTGGAATATCAATTGTAGCTATTTCTAAAACAGAATTCACTTTAGTATAATAAGCATCTTTTAATGTTGTTACATCAACTGCAACGCCAACTTCTACCATCGCTTTATCAGCTTCTGTTTGATGAAATAATTCATCTGTATAGGTCCACAGACTATTTACTGCTTTTTGAATACGTTGCTGACTTTCTTCTGAGCCATCACCTAAACGCTTTACCCAATCAGTCGAAAAACGGGCATGATAGCTTACCTCTTTTATCGATTTTTTTGCAATGGCGACTAATGTTTTATCTTGACTTTTTTGCATTTCTTCTAAAAAAAGCAAATGGTATACATCAAATAAAAACTGACGAACAATAGTATATCCAAAATCTGTATTTGGTTGTTCTACCAATAATACATTTTTATATTCACGCTCTCTTCTTAAAAAAGCAATATCATCTTCCGTTTTTCCTTCACCTGCAATTTCTGCAGCATATTGAAAATAACTACGTACTTGTCCGAATAAATCTAAAGAAACATTTGTACATGCAATATCAGTCTCTAAACTAGGGCCATGACCACATAATTCTCCTAAACGTTGACCAAGAATCAAAGAATTATCTGCAACTCCTAATATGTAATTGTATAAATTTTCGTTTTTCATCTTTAATACCCACTAAAGTGGGGCTCTTTAAATTAGCTTCCCGTTTACACGGCAATTGTAATTTTAGCTAAGCTAAAATTACATATGTTTTAATTCATCTGGCAAAATATAGAACGTTGGATGCCTGTACACTTTGTCTTGTGCAGGCTCAAATAACTCTCCATTATTATCTGGATTAGATGCCGTAATATCTTTTGATTCTACTACCCAAATACTCACACCTTCCATTCTACGGGTATACACATCTCTTGCATTTTCTAATGCCATTTCAGCATCAGAAGCATGTAAACTACCACAATGTTTATGTTCTAATCCGTTTTTACTTCTTATAAATACTTCCCAAAGAGGCCAATTATTATTCATATCTCTAGTATTAAGATTATGAGTACTTAGTACTCATATCTAATTTAAATTGCTTTTTTTATTTCTTTTTTTGCTGCATGTGCCATAGCTCCATCACGAACCCAAGCTCCTTTTTCCCATGCATTTACTCTAGCACTTAGTCTTTCTTTATTACAAGGTCCATGACCTTTAACTACTTGCCAAAATTCATCCCAATCTATTGGACCGAAGTCGTAACTTTTACGTTCTTCATTCCATTTTAAATCTGGATCAGGAATAATCAACCCTAACACCTCAGCTTGAGGGACAGTTTGATCTATAAACTGCTGACGCAATTCGTCATTTGTCTTCCGTTTTAATTTCCAACGTAAAGATTGAGCTGTATGCACAGATTCCGAATCGGTAGGACCTAACATCATTAAAGATGGCCACCACCATCTATTCAATGCATCTTGAGCCATTTCCTTTTGCTCTTCAGTTCCATTTGCCAATTTTAGCATAATCTCAAACCCCTGGCGTTGATGAAAACTTTCTTCTTTACAAACACGAACCATTGCACGAGCATAAGGACCATAAGAAGTATTCATTAATGGAATTTGATTGATAATTGCTGCTCCATCTACTAACCAACCAATAGCTCCCATATCTGCCCATGTTACAGTAGGGTAATTGAAAATACTTGAATACTTAGCTTTTCCTGTATGTAATTGATTATATAATTCATCACGAGAAACCCCTAAAGTTTCACAAGCACTATATAAATACAACCCATGACCGGCCTCATCTTGAACTTTTGCCAATAAAGCAACTTTTCTTCTTAATGAAGGCGCTCTACTAATCCAGTTCCCCTCTGGCAACATTCCAACAATTTCAGAATGTGCATGTTGTGATATCTGACGAATTTGCGTCTTTCTATATTTCTCAGGCATCCAATCTTTAGGTTCTATACGAACGTCATCTGTGATTTTTTGCTCAAACGCAATTTCATGTTTTTTAATTTCTTCTTCACTCATATCTAATAAGCTTTTGGCTTTAAGCACTTGGCTTTAAGCATTATTTTTATGCATCAAAATCTACGACTACTTTATCAGTAGTTGGAACAGCTTGACAGGTTAACACATAACCAGCCTCCACTTCATCAGGTTCTAATCCATAGTTTAATTTCATTTCTACGTTTCCTTCAATCACTTTTGCTCTACAAGTACAACAAACCCCGCCTTTACATGCGAAAGGTAAATCGGCATCATTTGCTAAAGCTGCATCTAAGATATTATCATAATCAGCAACATCCATTTCAAAGTGAAATTCTTTATCCCCATCAATGATGGTTACCTCTGTATGATCAGCCTGATGCTCTAATACCTCAGCGATATGTTGCTTGTCTTCTTCTGTATTTCCTGTCACAAACAATTCAAAATGCACTCTTTCTTCTGGTAAACCAGCTTTCACCAATTCATCTCTAATTAAAAAAATCATTTCTTCTGGGCCACATAAAAAACATTCATCTACGGATGGAACATCAATAATTTTAGCCGTTAATTCTTGGAGTTTTTCGGATGTAAATCTCCCATTTAATAACGGAATCCCTCTACTTTCTTTAGTTAAAAAGTGAAACACTTCAAACCTTCCCAAATACTTATTTTTAAGTCCTTCTATTTCATCCTTAAAGATAATACTTTTTACCTTCTTATTCAAGTAGAACAGTTGAACTGTAGCTTCTGGCTCAAGCGATAAATGCGTTTTTATAATGGATAAAATTGGTGTTATCCCACTTCCTGCTGCAAAAACAATGTAATGCTTAGGCTTAGTAGCATCTACCTCTACACAAAACTTGCCATCTGGAGTAGATACCTCTAACACATCTCCTGCTTTTAATTCTTCATTTGCATAAGTAGAAAATATCCCGCCTTTTATTTTCTTAATAGCTACTTGCCATTTATTCTCTATAGGACTTGTACATAAAGAATATGAACGACGAATATCTTCTCCGTTAATATCTTTTTTAATGTTTAAATGTTGCCCTTGCTTATACTGAAACTCTTCTGTTAAATTTTCTGGAACTGTAAAAGTTACTGCAACAGTATCTTTAGTTTCCTTATAAAGCTCTTCAACTACTAATTTTTGAAAATCAGCCATAAATAATTTCTGAATTAATTTTGTGATTTTGCTAAACTAACTAACAATTGTTAGTTTAGCAAATTTATTAAAATAAAATTGTTATTTGGCAATTCCATGTAATAACACTTTACCTAAATCCATCGAGAGTTTCTCGGGTGTTTGGTCCTCTTTTTTAGGAATCCATAAATACAATAATCTAAGTGTTGATAAAATTGAAAAAAACATTACTTCTACATTTAAGTTTTGAATTTCACTATTCTCTACTCCTTGAATTATAATTTTTCTGAAATTATTTTCATAATCTTCTCTTAGCCTCAAATAATGATCTAATTCCTCGTCTAAATGCATCCAATCTGCATTTAATGCTGCCATACCGTTTGGGTCATTTGAAGTTATAGCTACATGTAGTTTAATAATTGCATCTAATTTTTCTATAGTATTTAAATCTGATTTAACTATAGTTTGCATACCTGAAGTAAATTCTTCTGCTATAGACATCATAATTATAGCTAGAATTTCTTGTTTAGATTTTATGTGGTTGTATAAACTTGCTGCTTTAATACCTAATTCTTGTGCTATATCTCTCATTGAAACGGCATTATAACCTTTTTCTTTAAACAAAACACCAGCGACACTAATTATTTCAGCTTTTCTATTTTCAGTTTTCATTTTCAAGGGATTGAAACTAATTAACGTTAGTTAAATTGCTAATATATATAATTCAGCCTAATTGATAAAATAATAGTAATTCTTGTTATTCCGAGCTTAATAATAATTCATAGCTTTGTTTTAAATATTTAACAAGAATACAAAATGGACATTAAGATTGAGACAAACCCCTTAATAGAGAGATTACCACCGCATTTAAAACAATTCATTAAGCCTCAAAACTACACTGATTATTCTCCAATTAATCAGGCAGTCTGGCGTTTTATTATGCGAAAAAATGTTTCTTATTTAGGTAAAGTTGCTCATAAGTCTTACTCCAAAGGCCTTGATATGACTGGAATTGACATCGATACTATTCCGAGCATGTACGGTATGAATCGTATTTTGAAAGAAATTGGATGGGCAGCAGTAGCGGTAGACGGATTT
>Ga0209291_1004000_pt1 | contig 10523 bp, 12 predicted proteins | sample GOMGulsemesocosm_FD_184633 | JGI IMG/M metagenome (GOLD analysis project Ga0209291, IMG submission 184633) | Methane-oxidizing microbial communities from mesocosms in the Gulf of Mexico - GOM9B Gulf of Mexico (SPAdes) (version 2) | ecosystem: Environmental > Aquatic > Marine > Cold seeps... | reverse complement strand
AGTTAAGAACAGTAAATATTGAAAAACAATTTCAAAAATATTACAACATTTTTAATCAATTAATTACAATTGAAAAAAGATTTGCAAGAAAAGAAAATCAATTATTCCCTTATTTGGAAAAACATGGATGGAATGGTCCAAGCCAAGGTATGTGGTCATTTCATGACACATTGAGAGATCAAATACGTTTATTAAATACTGAAAACAGTACCCAAAACACTGAGAAAATAATTGAAACTCTTCCATTTTTGCTATCTGGAATAGAAAGATTAATGGATATTGAAGACATGCGTTTATTCCCGAATGCTATGGACTTATTAACTGAGGAAGATTGGAAAGAATTTTACGTAGGAGATGAAGAAATGGGATGGATGTTGACTAAAAAGCCAGTTAAATATCCTGCAGAAAATTATGTTCATCCTAGTGAAGATTTCACAGATAAATCAGATGGACTAGTAAAAGAAGGTACCTCTCATTATGATGAAGGCTATATGACTCCTGAGCAAGTAAATTTACTTTTAAAATTTATGCCCTTAGATATCACTTATGTTGACGAACATGACAAAGTTATTTTTTACAATAGAGGTGATGATCGTGTTTTTCCAAGAAGTAAAGGTATTATTGGTCGAGAAGTAAAATTTTGTCATCCACCGAAAAGTGTAGACATGGTAATTAGAATTGTGGATGAATTTAGAGCTGGAACTAAAGACGTGGCCGAATTTTGGTTCAATTTTAAAGGAAGAGTAATCTACATTCGCTACTTTGCAATAAGAGACGAGAATAAAAAGTATAGAGGTGTTATTGAAATGTCACAAGACATTACTGACATTCAAAAACTAGAAGGACAAAAACGTTTATTAGATTGGGATTAGTAAATTCACACATATTTAAATAAACATTCCTAAATCCAACTATTATTAGTAAACATGGAAACACAAAAAATAGATTATAAAAACATCTTCTACCCTCCTGGAGGTATTTTAATATGGATTGTCATATTTTTAGAATTAATTACGTTTGGAATTGCAATCATTGCCTTAGCACTATTTAGTAAAGATGACCCTGAAGGATTCCACTCTTCTCGACTACTCTTAAATCCAACCTTTGGAGCAATAAACACTATGTTTTTATTAACTAGTGGTTATTTTATGGCTACGAGTTTAAAACATTTCAAAACTAACAATCATTCTAAAGCTTCATTATTTTTAAAACTTACCATATTAGGTGGATTACTCTTTATTGCTCTAAAAGCAGTTGAATATTATCAAAAAATAGAGCATGGTTTAGACATGGACTATAGCACATTCTTTAACTTTTATTGGTTACTAACTGGATTTCATGTGGTTCATGTTCTAGTTGGAATTGTCATATTAATAATTTTATATTTCGGTATAAATAAAAAAGAAAGTAAAACTGAATTAGAAGATTTTGAAGCCAGTACAGCCTTTTGGCATATGTGTGACTTGATTTGGCTATTATTATTCCCAATGTTATACTTAATACTTTAAACTATGAAAGATAAAAATACGTTAACACTATTGATATTATTTGTATTAACTATAGCATCAGCAGTAGTTTCAAACTTAGGCCGTGAATGGAGTTGGTTGGCATTTATATTGATGGGACTGTCAGCTTTAAAATTTATATTAGTAGTTTTTGAGTTTATGGAAATCAAAAAAGCTAATTCATTTTGGAAATTCTTAACTGTATCTTATGCACTCGCTATAGTACTCGCAGTGGTACTGATACTTTAAATACATAAACAAAAAAAGAAACCTTAAGGTTTCTTTTTTTTGCAATAGTTTCTAATCTATCTACTTATTAGAAGTAGATAATTCTTCTCTTAAGTCAATAAAATAATGTTCTAAAGTTTCAATTTGGTCTTGAGTTAATTTTGATTCAGAATGCATAATTAAATAAGAAGGCAACGGCATCTCGCCCTCTTCAACCTCTTCTGCACATTCTTCCAATATATGGTTTTGTTTCTTTGTTGTTAAAGACGTCCATTCAGAAAAATTAAAATACTCACGTCCTTCATTAATGTGATGTTTCACTAGCCAAGACACGGGTGCAATATTGGTGTACCATGGATATTTACTCTCATTTGAATGACAGTCATAACAAGATGTTTTCAACATGGCTGCAATTTCAACTGGTGGCTGATATATTTCGATAAAATCATTTTCTATAGCAGAAACTGGATTCGTTTTATCAATTCTAAAAAATTGGATTAGTACAAATAAAACAACTAATGCGATTAAAATTTTCTTTATCATAATTTTATATTTTACACAAATATAAAATTTAACAATTGAAACAGCAATCATAATTATTATTTTATTCTATCTACGTTCTTCCCTTTTGAACTGAATAGTTAACGCTTAAGAAATATCTAAGTCATAGAAATATGAAAAAATCATTACCTTTACACTGTGAAATCAACTGATGAAAAATATTTAAAACGCACCTTATTTTTGGCTAAATTAGGTAAAGGAAACACTGCTCCAAACCCTATGGTAGGTTCCGTTATTGTTCATGACGGAAAAATAATCGGAGAAGGTTATCATGAAAAATGCGGGGAAGCACATGCAGAAGTAAATGCTATAAACTCTGTCAAGAATAAAGATTTACTATCAAAGTCCACCTTATATGTAAATTTAGAACCCTGTGCACATTATGGAAAAACGCCACCATGTTCAAACTTAATCATTGAACATCATATTCCACGCGTTGTTATTGGTTGTATAGACTCTTACTCTGAAGTAGCAGGAAAAGGCATTGAAAAAATGCAAAAAGCCGGTATAGAAGTTAAAATTGGGGTTTTAGAAGAAGAATCTTTAGAACTAAACAAACGTTTTTTTTCGTTTCACACCAATAAAAGACCATATATAATATTAAAATGGGCACAATCATCTAATGGTTTTATGGATATTGATAGATCTGAAACAGATAAAGGGATTTTTTGGATTACGCAAGTAGAAACTAAAACATTAGTTCATAAATGGCGAGCTGAAGAAGCAGGTATATTGGTTGGTAGACAGACTATTGAAAATGATAATCCATCATTGACATGTAGAGATTATGAAGGGAATCACCCAACTCGATTCGTGATTGATAAAGACTTAAAAACTAATTACACTAACTTTACATTAAGTAAAGATGGTGTTAAAACATATATATTTAATCAAAACCAGTCAAAAAAGGCTGGTAACATAGAATATATTAAAATAGACAATTTTTCTTTAGATTCCATTTTAAACGAAATTTACAACTTAAATATTCAATCCATTATTGTAGAAGGTGGAAAATTCACACTAACACAGTTCATTGAAAACAATCTTTGGGATGAGGCACGTGTTCTAACTGGAATAGGAAATATTGAAAATGGAGTTTCTAGTCCTTCCATTATAGGTAACACTATTGACACATATTCTTACGGTAAAGATGTAGTAAAACTAATTAAACGCTAATTACTTAATATATCTTCTTAATTCTGAGAGTAATGCTGTTGGACTTTTAAAACCGCTAATAGTCCCTTTTTTCACTTCATTTTTGTTTAATATAACAAAAGAAGGAAAGCTCAATTTAGAATTTAATAAACTAACGGCTAAAGTATTATAACCTGCCTCTGCATTGTATTGTTTGTATTCATATAAATTACCTTTATATGCTATAGCATCTTTAGTTTCTGCATTCATTTTTACAGCATAAAAATATTTATTTAGATATTCAATAACCCCTTTATCTTGAAATGTTGTGGCATCCATCTTTTTACACCACCCACACCAATCCGTATAAATATCAATAAAAATAAACTTTTTGTTTTCGTGTGTTAAGTCTATAGCCGTTTCAAAATCATACCACGTAATTTTTGTATTGTCAATTATTGGTGCTTTTTTCTTGACTATAGCCATTTCAACTTTACTTTCTTTTTCTATTATAGTTTGATCCGTATTTTTTGTTGTTCCACAATTGGTCAACAACACTATTGAAAAGAGAAATAAAAGTAAATTTTTCATAATATAAGAAAATCCAAGCTTGAGACAAACTAAAGCTATTTTAAAAGAAATAATTCCCTACCTCTTTAGAGTTAATTATCAATGTAGGAATCTTAGATTTATTAGTAATAATATCCTGAAATATTGAATCAAACTGAGAGAACATTGCATCACTATAATATGATATCCCTATTAAATCACACTCGTTATTCTTAGCGTATTTTAATATCTCATCAGAAGAAATTTTCTTAATATTCTCATTAACATGTTGAACATCATGCTCAGAAAATTCTTTATTCAAAATTTGAAGATTTACAGCACTTTTAATTTTATAACTAGTATCAGTGTATTTTTCTGAAAGAATATGAACTTTAGAATTTGCTTTTTTAGCAATTGCAGTCACTACTTGTTCAATCTGTAAACTTTCTTTTGAAATGTCTACAGGAAATGCAATATTTTTAGTTGTTGTATATGTATGTCCTTCTTGTACAATAATAAATGGCGTATGCGTACTCTTAATAACCTTTATTGCAAAACTTCCAAATACCTTCTGCATTCCTGTTGCTCCGTGAGTTCCCATCACAACAATAGAGGAATGGTTCTCTTTAGCTACTTTTCCAATCGTTTCAAAAATATCTCCTTTTCTAACAATCACGTTAATGATTAAACCTTTTTTATCTACTTTTTCAATTATATCAGCAAATTTAGTCTGTGCCTTTTTATTATACTTATTATCTTTAGTAACATGTAATAAATTAATTTCAGCTCCAAAAGTTTTAGCTAAATCAATTGCATAATTTAATGCAGTGGTACCTGCTCGAGTAAAATCATGAGGTACTAATAAATTTCTTTCTGACATAGTTCTTAAAAGTTAGATTACTAATATATGATAATTTATTGTAAAAACTTAGAGGTAAGCCAAATAAATATCACAAAAAGGCCTATCACACTACTAAACAACAATTTATAAAAAAAGCCAATCCATTAAGATTGGCTTTTTCATTTTCATAATTCAACTAATTAAAGAAATCTTTCATTTTATCAAAAAATCCTTTCTCTTTTCTTGAAGGATTTGGTTTAAAGTTTTCAGAAGATCTAAACTTTTCTAAAGTCGATTTTTCTTCTTTTGATAAGCTTTGAGGAGTCCAAACGTTAATATGAACAAATAAATCTCCTTTTCCATATCCATTAACACTAGGAATTCCTTTTCCTTTAAGTCTTAGCATTTTGCCACTTTGAGTTCCAGCATCAATTTTAATTTTAGCTTTCCCTTCTACTAATGGTACAAAAAAGTCTGCTCCCAATGCAGCGTCTGCAAAGTTAACGTAAGCTTCATAATGTAAATTTTCGCTATCTCGTTTTAAATCAGTATCATTTTCTTCTTCAATAACCACTAATAAATCACCCGCAATACCATCAAATGGTCCAGCATTACCTTTACCAGAAACTTTCAATTGCATTCCCTCTTCTACTCCAGCTGGAATTTTAACTTCAATTACTTCCTCTTGACGTTTTAACCCTTGTGCATCTGCTCCATTTGGACGTTTATCAATAAACTTCCCAGAACCACTACATGTAGGACAAGTTGCTTGCGTTTGCATAGCACCAAGCATAGTTTGCATCACTTTAGTAACAACCCCTTGACCATTACAAGCCGAACATTCGTCATAAGTTACACCGTCAACATTAACTAATTTGTTAACCTTAATTTTTTTAACAACACCTAAAGCAACATCCTTAAGAGATAATTTAATTTTAACTCTTAAATCACTTCCTTTGACAACTCTTCTTCCACGACTTCTTCCGCCACCGCCGAAACCGCCGCCTCCAAATACATCACCAAACTGACTAAATATGTCATCCATATTCATTCCGCCTCCGCCACCAAAGCCTCCGCCACCACCTTGGGCAGCACCTTGATGACCAAATCGGTCATAACGCGCACGTTTATCATCATTACTCAAAATCTCATATGCTTCTGCAGCTTCTTTAAACTTCTCTTCCGCTTCTACATTATCTGGATTTTTATCTGGATGATATTTTAAGGCTAATTTTCTATAAGACTTTTTAATTTCTTTAGCATCTGCGCTTTTAGAAACACCTAAAACATCATAATAATCTCTTTTACTCATAATTTATTCAATTATTGACCTACAACTACTTTTGGATATCTAATAGATTTCCCTTTTAAATTATATCCCTTCTCAACACAATCAATCACTTTACCAATGTCTGACTTTTTAGGTGCTGGAATATTTGTTATTGCTTCATGTAAATCAGCATTAAAAACTTCACCTGTTGCATCTACAACTGATAAACCTTTACCTTTTAAGATACTGTCAAATTTGCTGTGAATTAATTTAAAACCTTCTTTCACACCTTCAATATCTTCTGACTTTTTATTATTAGCTATTGCTCTGTCAAAATCATCTAATACAGTTAATAAATCTCTCATCAAATCAGCTGTAGCCATTCCAATAATGTCAGCTTTTTCTTTAATTGATCTTTTTCTAAAATTATCAAAATCAGAATAAAGTCTAATGTATTTGTTATTTAAGTCTGCTATTTTTTCTTCATCCGTTTTCTCTACAACAACCTCTTCTGATGCTTCAGTCGTTTCTTCAGTTGTTCCTGACTCTTCAGTTCCTTCCTCACTCTCAGTAGAATTAGTAGTGTCCTTTAATTCTTCTTGCTCAATTTTTTCTTCTGACATTTTTTTCTTCTTTTTAAAAAACATGTTATTTTTAATTAAAATCGTATACTCAAATACACTGCCAATTTAATATATTAGCCATTATGACAGTTGAAGTTTTTTTATAAGACGAGATGACATAACACTTAGGACTAAATGACGTGAGACCTTAACATTTACAGAGTGGTAAGCGGTTCTCAATAGGCATTAGCATTTTACTCCACGATCTATGTATGAACGAACTAATCTATTTGATGACAACTATAGTTTTGTAACAAGCATTACATTGAAAAGTATTAATAATGTTCATCTTTGTAAAAAATTAAAAACATTATGGGATTATTAGGAAGATTATTTGGTGGAAATGGAGCTAAACAAGATGAAATTATTGACATGATTTCAAGGGGAGGAATTATTATTGATGTACGTTCTGCAGCCGAATTTGCGGGTGGAAATGTGCCTGGTTCAAAAAACATTCCTTTAAACACAATTAGTGCTAAGACATCAAATATTAAAAAATTAAACAAACCAATTATTGTATGTTGTGCTTCTGGAATGAGAAGTTCTCAAGCCGCTTCAATCCTAAAAAGTAAAGGTATAGAGGTAATTAACGGTGGGTCTTGGAGTTCATTAACTTAATATCACCATTACAAAATATAAAATAGTAGATTTGACTCAAATTAGAATGGATTAAACTATTCTAATTTGAGTTTTATTATTTAATCCATTATGAAAATAAACTTAACACATTGGCCTTTCATGCGACTTATTCGTGTAGCAGTTGCAATTGGTTGTTTTTACGCCTATTTTATTAACAGTAGTGAATGGTTTATTTTAGTAATTGGAATTATTTCGCTTTTACAAGCAGCTTTAAATACAGGTTGTAATAATGGAAATTGTGAACTACCTGAGGATAAAAATTAATACTATCTATTAATTCCTCTTCCAATAATATGGCGTTAAAATTAAGGCTACAGTAAACAATTCAAGTCTACCAAATAGCATTAAAAATGATAACAACCATTTACTTGCGGATGGCATGGCATTAAAACTATGGCTTGGATCGTAAGCACCCAAACCAGGTCCAACATTACTTAATGATGTAGCTACCGTAGATAATGATTCAATTAATGGCACCCCAAGGGCTGTCATTAATAACGAACCAATTGTATAAATAAATAAGTATAAAAAGATAAAAGCCAAAAGGTTGTAAATAATTGTATTTGAAACTGGTTCTTTATTCAAGTGAACAGGAATTACAGCATTGGGATGTAACCTACGTTTAAATTCTAAAAATCCATTTTTCATCAGTAAAACAATCCTCACAATCTTAATACCACCAGAGGTTGAACCCGCTGATGCTCCTGAAAACAACAATAAGAAAAATACAAATGAAGCTAAAGGCCCCCAAGTTGCAAAGTTATCACTTGCAAATCCAGTTGTAGTTATAATACTAACCACTTGAAATAAAACAGACCTGAATGAATTGTGAAAGCTTTGACTTTCAGTATAAAGATAAACAATTGGAGTTAATATTAACACTAAACCAACTACTGCAGATAAATACCATTTAAACTCATCATTTCTAAGAATATTCTTAAATTTCCCCTTCAACATAAAATATAACAACGTGAAATTTGTCCCAGCAAAGAACATGAAAATCACAATTACATATTCAATAAATGGAGAATTAAAATGCGCTACACTGTCTTGTTTTGTTGAAAAACCACCAGTAGAGTTTGTAGTTAAAGCGTGATTTATGGCATCAAAAAAATTCATTCCACCAAACATTAAAATAACCGTCTGAACTAGCGTTAATGCTAAATAAATAATCCATAATCGTTTAGCAGTTTCTTTAATTCTTGGATGTATTTTATCTTTCGTTGGACCAGGAGCCTCTGCTACAAATAATTCCATCCCTCCAATACCTAACATTGGCAAAATTGCAATTGTCAATACAATAATACCCATCCCTCCTAACCATTGCGTCATTGAACGCCAGAATAAGATTCCTCTTGGAAGCTCTTCAATATTATCCAAAATAGATGCTCCAGTAGTAGATAAACCAGACATAGATTCAAAAAAAGCGTTTGTAATTGTTGGAATTGCACCACTTAATAAATAGGGCAAAGTGGCAAAAATGGCCATGCATATCCAACTCATTGTTACAATCAAATACCCATCTCGTTTTTTAATTTCTCCATCTTTACTTTTTCTAGTCAAATATCTTAATCCACCACCAAATAAAAGCGTTATTCCTGATGATAATAAAATAGGCATTATATCTTCTTTATAATAAATTGAAAAACCTATTGATGTTAACATCAACACACCCATTATAAGAAGTAAACCACCTATTACATTAACGATTACACTAGTATTCAGTAATTTTTTCGCCATCTTTTAAGAAAAATATTTTTCTATTTTGTTAATACTTTCTGTTAAAGAGAATACAACAGCTTTATCTCCTGCTTCCAATTGAAAATCACCAAAAGGAATAAACCCAATTTCATCACGTATAACTCCAGCTATATTTGCTGATTTTGGAAATTTCAAATCCCTTATTGGTTTACGCGTTACTTTTGAATCAGATTTCACGATAAACTCAATTATTTCAGCATCCACACCATGTAAAGTTGCGATAGCAGATATCTCACCTTTTCTAACATATTTAAACATATTAGTAGCTGCAATAATCTTTTTATTAATCAAAGTATCAATTCCTATATTCTGAGATAAATGAATATAATCTATATTCTCTACTCTTGCAATTGTCTTTTTAACATTATGATTTTTAGCGACCAAGGATGACATAATATTTGACTCAGAATCACCTGTCACAGCAATAAATGCATCCATATCACCTAAACCTTCTTCATCTAACGCCTGAACGTCTCTACCATCCACATTAATCACTAACGTTTTTTTAAGCTTTCCTGCTAAATGTTCACATCTTGCTTTATTTTTTTCAACCAAGATAACCCGATAGTCTTTTTCTAAAAGTTCTGCAGTAGCCTCTCCAATACTACTTCCACCTAAAATCATGACGTCCTTAATGTCTACACATATTTGGTCACAAAGCTCCATTACTCGGTCTATGGAGTATGGATCAGAAATAAAATAAATAATGTCACCTTCTAAAATTAAAGTATTTTTATCTACAATAATTGTTTCCTCTTTTCTATGTAATGCAATTGGTTTAAACGTTAATTTTTTATTTAAATTAGCCGATTCCATTATGGTTTTATTCTTCAATGGTGACAAATCGCCAACCGGAATACCAAATACTCTTAATTTACCACCTTCAAATTCACAATCATCTGTAAAAGCTGATCGTTTTAATAACCTTTGAATTTCTTGAGCTGCTAACTTTACAGGTGATATCAAATTATCAATACCTAATTCTCTAAATAACGTTTGATTATCGTCCTCTAACAATTCCATATTGTTAATTCTAGAAATAGCACGTTTAGCTCCAAATTGTTTTGCTAAAATAGATACCAAAAGATTAGTTTCCTCAGATGATGTGACTGCAATTAATAAATCACATTGTTCAACCTCAGCTTCTTTTAAAATCGAAATTGATTTAGCGTCTCCTTTAATAGCAAATATATCAATGTGAGATTGAATATAATCCAATCTTTCTTGATTTTCATCAATTAAATAAATGTCTTGCATTTCACTTGATAGCATTTTTGCTAAATGATACCCTACTGCTCCACCTCCTGTAATTATTATCTTCATCTTTCCGTGTCAATAGTGAATAGCTATTTTATTAGCTATTCACTCTTTACAAATTAACCTTTGTAAAAAGGCCCTTTTACAACTTTTGC
>Ga0209291_1003999_pt1 | contig 10523 bp, 11 predicted proteins | sample GOMGulsemesocosm_FD_184633 | JGI IMG/M metagenome (GOLD analysis project Ga0209291, IMG submission 184633) | Methane-oxidizing microbial communities from mesocosms in the Gulf of Mexico - GOM9B Gulf of Mexico (SPAdes) (version 2) | ecosystem: Environmental > Aquatic > Marine > Cold seeps... | reverse complement strand
AGCATACAGTTAAAATGTTGAGTTTAACGCTTGCAAGGCGACGATTGATTAGCGATAATCTGCGCCGTTAAACACTATCTATGGTGACCATTTCGGTCCCCTCGCAATGATAATTTGTGAACTCAGCCAGATCCGGAAGGAAGCAACTGCAGCAGACGACTCATGTGCCGGGGTGTGGCTGATTTGGTTACCACCAATCTCCCTTATCTACACTTTAAAAGTATTAATCGTAAACTGATAAGTTTTTGCATCAGTTTTATTAATTAAATTACTCTCAAACAACTTAACTAATAATGCGAATCTCAGGTTACATTATAATAGTTTAAAAAATACCGACAATAAGAATGTTTGTCGGTATTCATGTTTACAAAAAATATATTTAAATAATTATTTCAATAACAAAGTATCGATTAATAGTATCGATGATAAAAATTATTGTAAATTATTCGTTATGAGCGGTGTGTTTTCATAAATTCAAGTGCTTTATCAACAGCAACTTTAACGTTACTTTCCATTTCAAAACGTTCTGACGCAGGAAGATAAAAAGCCATGTCTACTTCATGACGAATGTAACGTGTTGGTAATTGATTCAATACAACACATACCAAGTCAGCTACAAAATCTGCATCATACTTTTCTTCAATTTTTAATTCTTCGAAGTAATGCGAAACTAACTTTTCATAATAATTATGAATATCATCTGATATTTTCATTAAAACTCTCTTAAGGTGATTATTGTTAAAACAATTATAGAATAATTTAGCACTGAACGCGTTGCAATACCAAATACACTAATAAATAGATCACTTAGCAGTGAATTAAAATTTACGAGAGGAATGAACTGAAAATAAAACTTACTTTTTAAAAATAGAGCGTTTTTCTAAATTTACAATGTCATTTTCAATTTTTGAAATAGCTTGTCTACATCTTCCTAGTCTTTGATGCAAAACAAGAACTTCTTGAGAAAGTTTATCTAATTTTCTCGCTGGAGCTACATTTCTTTCAGCTTCTTTGTCGGTTAGCATTTGAATGAGCCTGCGCTCAAATTCATGATGTTCAGCTAAAGTTTGATATAAGTTTTGCGATGGCTGAACTAAATTTTTTGCTGACTTCTTAAACCGTCTGGCCTTGTGAGCATTGAGACGGTTTTGAGCCTCATTGTGCATGCCTTTATTCGAATTAAAGGCATTAAGTAATGAGCTTATTTGTCTTTCAATTGATTCTATTCTGTACTCTATCAATGACGTGTTATTAGCCGTTATTAAGCGCTTGAGCTGTTTGGCGTTAATTTTAATTTCGTCTATGTAATCGATAAACAAATCACTAGATGTTCTAAACAAGTCAGATGAAAACATCGCGGAATCTTGTAGGAGCTTATGAGCTTTAAGTTTGTCGTTATTTGTATCCAGCTGTAAAGCAGTATGCTCTAGGTCTAATATTATTACGTCAATTTTTTTTAACGAAGTAGATAAATTCATATTTTGTGTTTTAGTTCCAAGCTTGGTACGCAAGGTTTATCGCCATGCCAATAACAATAACCGAAAACACTGGCCTAATAAATTTACTGCCAAGTTTTATCGCGTAATGTGAGCCAATAAGTGCACCTAACATGATAAATATTCCCATTGAAATACCTAATATAAAGTTTACTTGCCCCAAATAAATAAAAGCAAGTAAACTAAAAATATTGCTGATAAAGTTAGTTGAACGCGCTAAACCACTACTAAGTAGAATATTGATTTTATATAGAATTGTTGATGAAACAGTCCAAAAAGCCCCTGTGCCTGGTCCGGCAACGCCATCATAAAAACCAAGGCTTAAACCTTGAATTATCTGTTTTATACGTAAGCTGCGATTAACTTGTGGAAGTTCAGAAGAATCATTAATGATGTTTTTTGCGAAGATAGTATATAACGCAGTGAAAACTATAATAACGGGTAATGCTTTTTCTAAAAAGTCAGTGCTTAAATAATTTACAATCAAAGTACCTATTATTGCTCCAATAGCCGTGGCGCAAATAGAATAACGCCAAAAAGATGGCTTAAAGAGCTTCTTTCGGTAAAACGCGATAGATGCGGTAAATGAACCAAATGAAGCGGCTAACTTGTTCGTACCTAATGCGAGGTGAGGAGGGAGACCTGAAGTTAATAGTGCAGGGATGGTTAGCATTCCTCCTCCGCCGGCGATTGCATCTATAAAACCGGCAATAAAGCCAATACTACATAATGTAATCCATGTATTTAAGTCGAGCATTGCTTCCAAGCTTGTTACCTTAATATTCTATAATAAATGTTTGAAGCGCTAGTCTAACATAGGCAAATTTTGAGACTTGGAGTCATTTCGAATTTGATATGTTTTTTTTGTTGGATTACTGAAAGTATTCTTTACAGTTATGGTCGAAATGGGAGGGGAGCCTTTTAAAATAGGGTAAAAGCTCTAAAGCAAAAGTGAGTAAAAAACACCCGTTACGGTCGAAAAATGAATAAAAAACAACTTTTATCGCAAGAATATTTGACTTACTACGAATGAATTAGTAAAACATATAACGGCAAATATATATGTAGTAGTGAAACTTGTAACTAAAGCTCTAAACACTAAAATTATTAGTGATAAAAAATATTATTATTAACATGGTAATATATCGAGAGTTAACGTGTTTAAACACATTATTAAAGCAAATCTCTATGTAACTATATATTAGTTATTATATCCTGTTGACAGTAAAAGCGTCGTCTGGGAATATTGTATTGTTTAATTCTAGAGAAATTTAACAATACAAATAGCAGATTTACATTTGCGTTAACAATAATATTTGTTATCAAAATTCAATAGCAACTGGTTGGGAACTATGTCCAAATTAAGTAAAAAAAGCCTTATCGCTTCAACAGTGATTGGCGCAATAGCATTAACAGCGAGCAATTTTGCGGTTGCAGATCAATTATCTGACCTGCAAAAAGCAGAAGCGCGTATTTTTAAATCATCGATTAAGTCTCAAAACAAAATCGACAGTATTTATGAACAAACGATTGACCTTCTTGGTGAATACCGTAACACGGTAGACGAAGCTGAAGTTTTATCTGGTTATAACGACCACGTTCAACTTATGGTGAACGACCAAGTTAAAAACATCGCCTCTTTTCAAAGACAAATTGATGGTGTTGACCAGGTAAAGCAAGGTGTTGTTCCTCTAATGTACAAGATGATTGAGACATTAGAGAAGTTTGTTAATCTTGATGTTCCAATGAACATTGACGGCCGTAAAGAAAGAATTGAAAACTTACGCACGGTAATGAGCAACTCAAACGTAACAACTTCTGAGCAATTCCGTCTTGTATTAGAAGCTTACGAAATTGAAGCTAACTACGGTACTGCGTTCGAATCTTACCAAGGTGAATTAGACTTAGGCGATCGTACAATCACTGCTGATTTCGTATTCATGGGTCGAGTTTCATTTTTAGCTCAATCACTTGATATGAAAAATGCATGGGTTTGGAATAACGAATCTCGTGCATGGGAAGCTTTAGGTGATGAATACTTAAAGAGTGTAAAAACTACAATTGCCATGGCTCGTAAACAATTACCTATGGATTTAACTAAGTTACCAGTATTCGCAGCAGGAGCTAAATAATGAAAAAGTTTCTTAATTTTGTAATGCTTTCTGCATCATTGACAGTAGCAACATCAGCATCAGCTAATGAATTAACTAAGTTATTAAACGAAGTTAAATCAGATAGAATTTCTGAAGCTAAGCTTGATAAAAAACGTGAAGCTGAATTTATTTCTGCACGTTCTGATAAACAAGCTTTATTAAACAAAGCTAAAAGAGAACTAGCTAACCAAAACGCACGTAACAAGCGTTTAACTACTGAATACGCAGCTAATGAAGTTACATTAGCTCAAAAAGAAGTAGAATTAGATTCAGCTAAAGGTACTCTAGGCGAAATGTTCGGTGTAAGTCGTTCAGCAGCTGCAGATGCTTTTGGTAAAATTTCTTCTTCAATTGTAAGTGCTCAATACCCTGGTCGTGGTGAAGCGTTAACTCGTATCGCTAACTCAACAGAGATTCCAGCGTTAGAAGATTTAGAAGAGTTATGGTTTGCATTACAAACTGAAATGACACAATCAGGTGAAGTTGCTCAGTTTACTGCTGAAGTTACTAACTTAGATGGTTCTAAAACAACTGAGTCAATTACTCGTATCGGTACATTCAACTTAGTATCTGACAACGGTTACTTAACGTACAATGATGAAGTTGGTCAAGTTCAGCCTTTAGCTAAACAACCAGCAGGTTACATCTCAGGTACTGCTTCAGACTTCTTTAACACTTCTTCAGGTTATGAAGCTGTTTACGTAGATCCATCACGTGGCGGTATCTTAGCACTTGAAACTCGTAAGCGTACGCTTATGGAATTCTACCACCAAGGTGCTGAAGTTGGTTATGCAATCACTGCATTATTAATTTTAGGTTGTTTAATTGCTTTAGAACGTTTAATTGTTTTAGGTGCAATGAGCGCTAAAATTAAAGCTCAAGAGAAAAATCTTGATACACCAAACGAAAATAACCCTCTTGGTCGTCTTCTTAAAATATACCATGACAACAAGTCTGTTGATGCTGAAACGCTTGAACTTAAACTTGATGAAGGTATTTTACGTGAAACTCCAAAAGTTGACCGTGGTATTAACTTAATCAAAATGTTCGCAGCTATTGCACCTCTAATGGGTCTATTAGGTACGGTTATCGGTATGATCATGACGTTCCAAACGATTACATTATTTGGTACGGGTGACCCGAAAATTATGGCTGGTAACATCTCTCTAGCACTAGTAACTACTGCTTTAGGTCTTATCTGTGCATTGCCACTAATTCTAATCCACAGTGTTATTGCTGGTCGTAGTAAATCTGTACTACAAAAATTAGACGAGCAAAGTGCTGGCTTAATCGCTGCGATTGCAGAGAAGGAGTCTAAATAATGTTATTCCTGATAGACCTTATAGAATCTGTCAGGAGTTTTATTGCGACAGGTGGTAATGTTTTATATGTTGTTGCCTTCGCTCTCTTTCTGATGTGGATATTGATGATTGAACGCTACTGGTTTTTATCATCAGTGTACCCAAAAATGAAAAACGATATCGTTAATCGTTGGGAAGCACGTGAAGACACTACGTCTTGGTATGCACATCGTATTAGAGATACTTGGATCTCCGAAGCGACAGAATTATTAGAGCAACGTATGCTCACAATTAGAACTTTAGTAGCTATGTGTCCGTTAATCGGATTACTAGGTACGGTTACCGGGATGATTGGTGTGTTTGAAGTAATGGCACAACAAGGTACAGGTAATCCGCGTTTAATGGCATCAGGTATATCGATGGCGACTATCCCGACAATGGCGGGTATGGTAGCAGCATTATCAGGTGTGTTTTTTAGTTCAAGATTAGACGCAAAAGTTAAACTAGCAAAGGCTAAACTGGTTGACAGTTTACCTCATCACTAGAGAGAAATTCGAATGGCACGTAAACGTATTCGTGAAGACGAAGAAGCAGTAATTGATATGACACCGATGCTTGACATCGTATTCATCATGTTGATCTTCTTTATCGTAACTACTTCTTTTGTTAAAGAAGCCGGTATTGAAGTTAATAAACCAAAAGCAGCAAACCAAAGTAAACAAAAATCAGCAAATATCTTCATTGCGGTGAAAGATACTGGTGAAATTTGGTTTGATAAACGTCGTGTAGATATTGAACGTTTAGCAGCAAATATCGAGAAAGCATTAGCTGAACAACCAACTGACGTTGTAATCATTCAAGCTGACAAAGACGCTAAACATGGTGTTGTTGTTAAAGTGATGGATGCGATAAAAGATGCAGGTATAGACCGAATTTCTATTGCTGCAGCTAAGGGGTAGTTTATGGTTCGCTTTTTAGTATCAATACTACTAGGCGCAGCGGTAACATTTGTACTATTTTCATTTATGGCTTTCCTTGTTTCTAGCGGTGATAGAAACAAGGAAGAACAGCTAGAGAATATAATAGTAGAAGTTAACACTACGCCACCAAAGTCGTCAGCAGAAACACGTCGCCGTGTTCCACCGCCGCCGCCACCGCCGCCAAAAGCGCCGCCTAAGCCTCAAGCTCCAGAGCCTGAAGTGAATAACAGCAACTCAGGTATTAGCTTTAACATGCCTGGCGTTCAGTTAGCGGGTGCTAATGCAGGAATGTCTGCACCAGGTGCTGGTTTTGGTCGTGATGGAGATGCAACACCGATTGTTCGTATTGAGCCAAAATACCCAATACAAGCAGCGCGTGACGGTAAAGAAGGTTGGGTTAAGCTTTCATTTACTATCAACGAAATTGGTGGAGTTGAGGACGTTAAAGTTCTCGAAGCTCAGCCTAAACGTGTTTTTGATAAAGAAGCTAAACGTGCTTTACGTAAATGGAAATACAAACCTAAAGTTGTTGATGGGAAACCTCAACGTCAGCCTGGTTTAAGTGTCCAATTAGACTTTAAAATGGATGGAGGTAAGTAATGAAAAATAAAATTATATTATCTTTAGTTATTGCTGCTTCTGTAGCTACTGCTCAGTTACCATTAACATCTACAGCATATGCTGCGGGTGTTGGTGCTGAAGAGAAGAAGAAGCGCAAAACACAACTTGTTGGTCCATCTGTTGGTAAAAAAGTTGGTAAAGCGTTTGAACTTTATTCTGCGAATGATATTCCAGGAGCTCTTGAGTTATTATTAGCTATTGAAGCAAAAAAAGACTATGACAAAGCATATGTAAACCGCTTTATTGCCGTTATGTATGCTTCAATAGGTAACAAAGAACTAGAAGCTATAAAATACTTAAAGCTTGCCATTGCACCTGATATTTTAAATGAAGGTGACCATGGTGAAGCAATAAAGTTATTAGCTGACCTGCAGATGCAGAAAGAGCAATACAAAGGTGCTTTGAAAAACTACAAAGATTGGATGGCCTTCACAGGGAAATCTGATGGTGATACTTGGGTTAAAATTGCCAATGCACATTATGCATTGAAAGATTTAGCTGCGGTTATTTCACCAGCCAATAAAGCAATTGCTGCATATGGTGATAAACAAAGTCAAAACCCATATATCTTAAAACTTACGTCATACTATGAACGTAAAAAGTTTAAAGATGCGGTTAAGGTATTAGAAACTACCGTACAACTTTTCCCTGATGTTAAAACATATTGGGTTCAGTTAGGTCAGTTTTATACGTTAGTTGAAGATTACAACAAAGCATTACAAACTTTAGATTTAGCTTATAAACAAGGTTTCCTTGAAAAAGAGTCTGAAATTAAAGTACTTGCAAGTTTGTATTCACAACAAGCAATACCTTTTAAGTCTGCAAAATTGTTAGAAAAGCATATAGCGTCAGGTCTAGTTAAACGAGATGATACAAATCTTAATACACTAGCGAATGCGTGGCATGCGGCTCAACATATCGATAAAGCTGCTAAGTATTACGGTGAGTTAGCTAAAATGACTAACGAATCTAGACACTTTAGTAAGCAAGGTATGTTATTGAAGCAGGATGAGCAGTTTAAACCTGCTATCGTTGCCTTAACAAAAGCAATTGAGCTTGGTGTTAAAAATAAAGGTCAGTTATACATGAGTATTGCTGAATCTCACTTTTATTTAGAACAATACAAACAAGCGAATAGAGCAATAAAGTTAGCAATGAAAGATCCTAAAACCAAAAGAGCTGCTAAAGGCTGGGCTGGTTTTATTCAAGACACTGCAAGACGTAAAAAAGTTTCTATTTAGTTTTAAACTAATGTGAACCAAAAAAACCAGCTTAATAGCTGGTTTTTTATTATCTGCATTTTGTGTGATCTAAACGTTTACTTTCACATACTTATATCTAACTTAAGTTGATTAAACGCAAAATTTCCGTTTTATCTTTAAGCGTTTTTATTGATTGGAATAATTCTTCAGCTTCCGCATACTCCAGCTTTAAGTACCTAAGCCATTGCTTTAATCTACTAGAAAAATAAAAACTATTATCTCCTACTAATTCAAGTTCACTGTAAGTAATAAGAAGGTTTTTAAGTTGTTGCCAACCCATAGGTGTTTCATTGTGTTTTATTACGTTGCCTATATTAGGGAGTGATAAGGCACCTCTACCCAGCATTAAACTATTGGTGTGAGAGGTTTTAATACAGGCTATTGCACTTTCTTTACCCCACACCTCACCGTTAGCAATAATATTTAAATGTGAACGTTTTACTGCCTGAGCAATATAATCCCAATACGCGGGAGGTTTATAACCATGGGTTTTGGTTCTTGCATGAATAGCTAAGTCATTTGCGCCTGCCGATTCAACGGCTGAAACCACTTCAAAGAATAAATCAGTATTCTCGTAACCTAACCTAATTTTTGCTGAAAGCTGTACTTCATTGCCTATAGCATTTCTAATAGAAGATAAAATTTGATAGATTTTTTCCGGATCTTTTAAAAGCACAGCACCACCTTTACTTTTATTGACCGCTTTAGAAGGGCAACCAAAATTTACGTCCACCCCGTGAGATCCTAATTCTATGACTCTGACAGCATTTTCAGCCATCCAATTAGGTTCTTGTCCGAGCAACTGCATACGTAAGGGGGTATTTTTTCCCGTATATGCATTGTTATTAAGTTCTGGGCATATTCTATAGAAGACTTGTTTAGGAAGTAACGCGTCAACTATTCTGACGAACTCTGTAATACATAAATCGTAGTCATTGATTGTACACAGTAAGTCTCGCATTAACGCGTCTATTACGCCTTCCATAGGCGCTAATATTATTTTATTGACGCTGCTATTTTCTACGTTATGATTAATTATAATAAAATTATCTTTTTTGTTTAAATGTTGAAATTTATTTTATTAATTTATGGTCTGTTAAGATAGCCGTAAATACTAAATTAAAGCTACTGATATAAAATAACTAGGAAATACATATGAATATTATTAAAAAATCTACAACAGCACTACTAATTGGTGCATTTTCATTAACTGCTTTTTTAACATTGCCAGCTAAAGCTGAAGTTAATCCATTTGCTGATCAATCTATTGTAACTATCGTAGCTGATGACCATAAAGACAAATGTGGTGAAGGCAAGTGTGGAGAAGGTAAAAAAGCTGCCAAAGCCAAATGTGGTGAAGGCAAGTGTGGAGAAGGTAAAAAAGCTGCCAAAGCTAAATGTGGTGAAGGGAAGTGTGGAGAAGGTAAAAAAGCTGCCAAAGCTAAATGTGGCGAAGGCAAGTGTGGTGAAGGTAAAAAAGCCATGAAAGCTAAATGTGGCGAAGGCAAGTGTGGTGAAGGTAAAAAAGCCATGAAAGCTAAATGTGGCGAAGGCAAGTGTGGTGAAGGTAAAAAAGCCATGAAAGCTAAATGTGGCGAAGGCAAGTGTGGTGAAGGTAAAAAAGCCATGAAAGCTAAATGTGGCGAAGGCAAGTGTGGTGAAGGTAAAAAAGCCATGAAAGCTAAATGTGGCGAAGGTAAGTGTGGTGAAGGTAAAAAAGCCATGAAAGCTAAATGCGGCGAAGGCAAATGTGGTGAAGGTAAAAAAGCTAAAAAAGGTAAGTGTGGCGAAGGTAAATGTGGCGGTTAATTTAACCTAAACTTATACAACAATATAAATGGAAGGGCTGTGCATTTAATGTACAGCCCTTTTAATTTTATATAGTACGTATTTTGTTAATATTTGGCTTTGTAATAAAGTCGTCAAAAGCTTGGGCTAATTCTTCAGTTCTTTTTAAAACTTCTTTCCAGTAGATAATGCGTTCAACTTCGGGTAAATCAGTAAAGTCTTTTCGATCTGGAATTTTGCTGTACGGCAGCGATTCAATAAACGCTTGCGAGGGAACCAGCATAAGAACATTATCATATCTTCTTTTATCAACAGCTCGTTTAAGGTTTTTATCAAACCATCCCGGTTTTGGGGTCTTGTCAAAATGAGGATAAAGCGTTAAACCGTTAGTTGGCTCCAGATTAACATCAAAGTGATAATCAATAATACCTCCATCACGGTACATACCTTTTGGTGCATCAGGTATGTCCATAATGCCCTCCATTACAAGTGGAATTGCTCCAGAAGCGGCTAAAGCTGGGCTTAGGTTGTCGTGATTTAAAGACACATATTGGGTATTGAATTGGTAATTGTCATTTAAGGTTAAGTTTGAATGCGGAGAATGAAAAACAAACCGTTGATATTGTTTGCTTAATAAACCTCGATTAATACGGTTTAACGCCATGCTTCCAATTAATCCCATAGCTTGAAGCAACTTATTTTCGAAAGATGTTAATCCTTTACAACCGGAAACAATAAAGTGTGGCTTGTAAACTTTGTTGTTAATAATCTCTGTTATGCCATTTGCTCCAAATAACTCAGACAATAGTGCATTTACAGACGTTGTTATTTCTTGTCTATTTGGTTTTGCAGAATAAGTAGTTTCAGCATAGGTATAAGCAAGTGTAGATATACTTTTTATAGGGTCTTTTTGACTTAACGC
>Ga0209291_1003990_pt1 | contig 10536 bp, 7 predicted proteins | sample GOMGulsemesocosm_FD_184633 | JGI IMG/M metagenome (GOLD analysis project Ga0209291, IMG submission 184633) | Methane-oxidizing microbial communities from mesocosms in the Gulf of Mexico - GOM9B Gulf of Mexico (SPAdes) (version 2) | ecosystem: Environmental > Aquatic > Marine > Cold seeps | place... | reverse complement strand
ACACACAATAAAATTAAGGTGATCAAACCTTTCATTTACATTCCTTATTTTTAGTATTACCTCATTGTGCCACTGTTAGCTGAATTGTCATCTATTATCCTAAAATAAAGCAAATTCTCTTTGTTGTTGGCCAATGTATTGTATAGTTTGTAGAAGATTAATAGGGGGAACTGCATGAAAGTAGCCAGTATTATGACAAAAGAGTTTGTCAGTGTTTCTTTAGATGATACGTTATTTACCATTAAAAACATTTTTGATAATGCCAACTTTCATCATTTACTTGTGGTTGATGATAATCAGTTGTCAGGTGTTATTTCAGACAGGGATTTACTCAAAGCACTTAGCCCTAATATTGATACTGCGGCGGAACGTACGCGAGATTTAGCGACGTTAAACAAAAAGGCCCATCAAATTGTTAACCGAAAACTAGCAACCTTATCTGCTGATGCCAGTGTTTTCGATGCTATTGATATCTTTAACAATTCAAAAATGTCGTGCATTCCTATTGTTGATGGGCAGAGAAAACCCGTTGGCATACTTACGTGGAGAGATATTATGAAAACCTTAGGGAAGAGAAATGCAGAAAAAAACAAATAGCATAAATTGTTCTCCTTGGCATATTGAATGACCTAAATCATGATTTTTCAATAAAACTTATTGATAAGCTTGTGTACTTAAATTGAATTGTTTAACGTATTTTTATCATTATAGAAATATGGATAAACTCTTGAAAAAAACTCTTCTCCTTAGCTTGTTATTATTGTTACAAGTTAATTTAGCTTATGCGGAAAAAACAACTGAACTATGTATTAAAGGTAGTCATTGTACTTTTGTTTTACTGAGTGAATTGAATACTAACCCAGAAAAAAACAGTTTGAATATGGTTAATAAAAAACGAGCAGCCCAGCGCTTGTCACCATTTTCAACCTTTAAAATCACGAATTCGTTAATTGGCTTAGAGTTAAGTTTAATTAAAAATATCGAACAAACTTTAACATATGATAAAAGAAGCTATCCGTCACAAGCTTGGTGGCCATCGGTTTGGAAATTACCCCAATACAATTTAAGCAGCGCGTTTAAGTATTCAATGGTGCCGATTTATCGCCAATTGGCGAATGATATTGGTGAAACTAACATGCAACATTATCTCGACCGTTTTGCGTATGGCAATCAAGATATTTCCTCACAATTAGATAACTTTTGGCTCAATGGTAGTTTAAAAATTTCTGCGCTTGAGCAAGTAGATTTTCTACAGCGTATCTATCACAATCAATTTAACTTAAAAGCTGAATCATTGACTGCCTTAAAGGCTGTTATGCTCGTTGAAGAAATGGGGAAGACTAAAATTTATGCAAAAACAGGTGCGGGGAAAATAGCCGATGGCAGCATGTTAGGCTGGTATGTTGGTTTTGTTGAAAATAGCCAAGGTGTGCATTTTTTTGCTTTTAATGTTAATCGCGACACTTATGCTCAAATGAAAGCTTCACGTGTGAAAATGGCGATGAGCCATTTGAGAAAATCAGGCATTATTAACTGATAATTTATGTAAAATATTGACCATTAAAGTTTAACAAAAATGGCTTATTTGATGTATATCAAATAAGCCGTTTTTTATCTGCGACAGTTTGTCGCACTTCTGCAGAATCCCTTTGTTTTCAATCGTTATAGCTTACAAAATAGTGTTAATCGAAATCTTTAAATAAACACAATTAAGTGAGCCACTATGATCTTTTCAATTAAACCAGTCGCTTTGGCAATCAGCTCAATTTTATTATTGGGCAGCCTTTTCTCTGTAAATACCTTTGCTAATAATGCACTTGATACTAATAGCAGTGCGAACGACATTGATGATATTGAAGTGATTACTATTACAAACCAACGACATCACCTTGGCATCGATAGTAATGAAAGTTACGCACAAGGAAAAACTACTGAGCCTGATTTAGCTAATTGGTTATTGTCCATACCTGGCGCTAATGTTAATACGAATGGGCCTGTTACTGGGATTGCACAATATCGAGGATTATTTGGTGACCGTATTTCAACAACGCTTGATGGTCAGGTGGTTATTGGTGCTGGCCCGAACTCTATGGACACGCCTTTAAGTTATTCAACACCGTTAATTGTTGAATCAATGACTGTATATCGTGGTATTGCACCTGTATCTGTAGGCATTAATACCTTAGGTGGTGCAATTGATGTGAAAATGCGTAAAGCTGAAAGTAATAATAGTCAAAAGTTAGCTATTGATGGAGATGTACAAGTTGGTTCGCGTAGCAACAATAACGCACAAACTTTATCGTCAGTTATCAATATTGCTAAGGGTAATGTTGCAGGTCTCTTTTATGGCAATGTGCAAGAAGGCGAAAGCATAGAAAGTGGCGATAATACCAAAATATCACCAACAGACTTTGCTAAACGTCAATTTGGTACTGACTTACGTTATGTAAGGGACGATAGCGAAACTGGTTTTAGTTATCATTATACCGATACACAAGATTCAGGTACGCCTGCTTTACCTATGGACATTGAATATATTTATAGCCACCGTGCAAACCTTGATGGAAAGTTTAGCTTAGCTGGTTGGCAAGCTGATTGGTTATTAGGTTATACCGATGCAGATCACGGTATGACAAATTTTGAAATGCGCCTTAACAGTAATCCTGAAAAATATCGTCGTAATAATGCCACGGGTATAACCACTAATTATAAATTCACTGTAAATAAAGAGTTTTTGTTTGGAGATATCGAGTTAGGTATCGACGGCTACTTTGCAGATCATGACTCTGTGATAACAAATCCAATGAACGTTATGTTTGAAGTGGTCAACTTTAATGATGTTGAAGATAATCGCTTTGGTTTATTTGCTCAATGGCAAGATACGTTTAATGCCACGAAAGTACAGTTAGGTGTCCGTTTAAAAAAAGCTGAGTCATCTGCTGGAGAAGTGGCAACGTCGATGGCTCTGATGATGCCAATGAACTCAGGTATGGGAGGCATGAACTCTACGATGCCAAGTATGGCCGATTTAGCAAAAGACCTACGTGACAACTTCAACAATAGTGACCGCAGAATTACAGATACAAATATTGATATTGCACTGAGCACTGAAACACAAATATCAGCCGGTTTATCTTTATATGTTGGATTAGGGTTAAAAAATCGTGCACCGTCATATCAAGAACGCTACTTATGGACGCCAATGGAATCAACGGGTGGTTTAGCTGACGGTAACACTTACATTGGTGATATCAACCTTGAAAGCGAAACCGCATATCAAGCGGATATCGGTTTAACTTACCAAACCCAGAAAGTTATGCTTGCTCCTCATGTTTTCTATCAAAATATTGATAATTATATTCAAGGAACGCCATTAGGAATGGGAGATATGTCTGCGAAAATGATGGCACAGATGATGGCGGGTGATGACAACCCACTTAAATTCACCAATGTTGACGCTAAGCTTTATGGCGTAGATGTTAATGGACATTATTATATTAACGAGCAAGTTCAGCTCTCAGCAATTGTAAGTTATGTACGTGGAGAACGTCGAGATATTAACGACAATTTATACCGAATAGCACCATTAAATGGGCAGTTGAATGCAAGTTACTTCAGTGAGAACTGGTCTGCGAGCTTAGCGTTTGTTATGGCTGCAGCACAGAACGATGTATCTTTAACTAACGATGAACAAAAAAGTGCGGGTTACGGTATTGTTAATATTGACGCTCTGTACCATTTCAACAATAACTTAACCTTGCGTGCTGGTGTTGATAATTTATTTGATAAAGAATATCAAAATCACTTAGGCGGTTATAACCGCGTTAAAGGAAGTGCTGTTCCTGTGATGGACCGCTTACCTGCTGAAGGTACAAGCGCTTGGGCAGAATTAACCTATAGTTTTTAACGCCCATTTTAATCAAATCTAATATATTTTTAGTATTTCCCCCCATCTGCAAAATAATATTTTATGTCGATGGGGCTTTTATTGCTTGCCTAATTTTATATTCATATCTCTTTGATTCATATCAAGCTAATTTGTAACTAAGTTGTAAAGTGCGACATTTGGTCACACTGCAAATCCAATAAATTTGATTACTATAACTTTAATCTTTTCCGAAAATTATTAAAAAAATAAGTTATGAAAACGTCAATTAAACTATCAATGCTTGCCATTATCACCGGTCAATACTGTGCATCATTAGCTGCTGAGACTCTGCCCGAGCTAACGACAAAAATCCCCCGTACGGCTATTGAACCGGAAAACTTAGAGCGTATTTCCATAACCGCCAATCGGAAAGAGTCGCTTGATACTGACTTAGCAATGTCGGTGCATAGTGTCGGTGAAGAGGAATTGGCTATTGATAATGGGCAGCATGTTGCTGAATCCTTAAATAGTATATCAGGGGTATTAATTGATCAGCTTTCAGGGGGGCAAGGGCATAAAGCGTCTATACGTATGCCGATGAATACCAGTGGTTATTACTTATATTTACAGGACAATATTCCACTGCAATCTCCTGCATTTTTTAATCATAACGCTTTATGGTGGTCGAGTTTTAATTCCAATGTTTCGCGTATGGAAGTGCTAAAAGGTGCGGGTACGGCACTTTATGGATCTGGTGCTGTCGCGGCAACCATTAACATTTTATCTGCAGATGTTGCCGAACAAGCTGAGACTTCACTGAACTTGATGTCAGGTGAAAACGCATATTCAAAAGTACAATTGAGTCATAGTAATAAAATATCTGATAATCAAGGTTTTCGTATTGCCGCGTCTTATTTAGATAATGAAGGTTGGCGTGAACATACTGGGTCGAAAAGGACAGAAGTCACTTTTCGTCATGAATTTGAAATTTCAGACGATGAACGTTTAGTCACCTCGTTTGTTATTTCTGACTTGGAGCAAGAAATGGCGGCAAGTCTCAATGAAGACTTGTTTAACAGTGATAAAACCAATTCTGGTTTATCAGATGAAGTCTTAGCGAGCGATCCATTAAGAAAAACTGAATATATGAGACTTTCAACCCAGTGGGATAAAATAGATGGAGATAACCTCTATTCAGTTATCCCCTATTATAGGTTACGAACTAATGACTATACTGCGACGTGGAATCAAAATATGCCTAAAGTTGAATCAGAGGTGCAAACTTTTGGTTTATTGGCACTTGCCAGCTTTGAGCATAGTGATAGTAGCGAAACTATAATCGGTGCTGATATCGAGTTTACCGAAGGTGAGCAATTATCGTATCAACCGCTCGATTTTACTACGTCAGGCTGGGGCGCAGATACCTTCGTAAAAGGTGAAAAATTCTATGATGACACAACAAAATATATGGGTTTCTCACCTTATTTTCAGCATAAACGCACGTTAAGTGAATACCTCGATTTGACGTTTGGCGCGCGCTACGATTATGCAGCATATGAGTTCGACAATCATCTCGGAACATATGGTGATATTGGTCATGGCAAGTTAAGCTTAGAGAATCGTGACGAAAACTTTAACCATTTAAGCCCTAAAGTCAGCTTGAATTATCACTTAGGTGACGACAGTAGCATTTATTTACGTTACGCGAATAGTTTTCGCTTACCTACTGCGGGCAGTTTGTATCATTTAACCACTAAAGATGATGGTAATGCTAAAGCGGTTGACCCAGAAGTATCAGACACTTATGAATTGGGTTACAAAGTGAATTTAGATGCCGTGAACTTTGATTTTGCTCTTTATTATATGGATGTTGATGACGGTATTGTTCATGCCTACAATGATAATGGTCAGCGTTATTTAACCAATGCCAGCCGTGTAATCCATAAAGGTTTTGAAGCAGCTATGCAATGGGAGATTAGTGATCAATTTAACCTCAGTACAGCCTATACCCAAGCAAAACATGAATTCGATGAGCATGAAAAATATTCCGGCAATGAAATGACTATGGCACCAGCGTATATTGCTAATGTACGTTTACGCTATCAACCATCATTTTTATCCGGCTTTACTAGTATGTTAGAAGTTCAATCGATTGGAGAATATTGGTTAGATGATGCCAACAGCCAAGATGAAGAAGGAAAAGATAGAATTTACAATGGTTACACCATAGTAAACTTAAAAGCGCTTTATCAAGTATCAAAACAACTTGCTTTACATGCTAGGGTATTAAATATGGCTGATAAAAACTATGCGCAAGAAGCGTCATATCGTTATGGCAAAACTACTTATTCGCCAGGAGCGCCACGCACTGTGTACCTTGGTTTGAACTACCAATGGTAATGGGACTTAACATGAATAGTATTAGTAAATCATTAGCGTTATTTCTTACACTTGCACTGAGTATTTGGTTACCCAATAGCCAAGCAGTGATGTTCAAACATGAACATCACTCAACGTCGGCTAAAAAAGAAAAGTTAATAACAGTTAATAAGTGTAAAAACAGTGCAATCGAATGTGCAAAAACCGTCACATCGGCCTTTGCACCTAATGGTGACTTATGGCGATTATGGGCACATCAGCAAAAATTATGGGTGCAAATATCACGAGATAATGGCGCTACATTTTCACCCCCAAAAATACTAACGATCCCAGCCGAAAAAATATCAGCCAGAAATGAGAATCGCCCTAAAATTGCTTTTGACAATGCCTATGGTGTTTACTTATCTTGGGCGACACCACGAGAGAAGAAGTACACCGCTGATGTACGCTTTAGCTATTCCAAAGACTACGGGCAAACTTTTATGAAACCGATAACGGTTAATAATGACAACTTGCTAGTAGGGCATAGCTTTAATGAAATGTTGGTAGCTGAAAATGGTGACGTTAGTATTGTTTGGCTTGATGGACGTATTTCTCATCAATTACGTAAGGAAGGTAAACAATCGAATGGTTCCGCACTATTTTTAGCGCAGGCTAATTTTAAGGACGCCGATAACTTGCCTGTTTTTACAAATCAACAACTAGCTAATGGTACCTGTGTTTGCTGCCGCATTGCTATGGACTTTAACCAACAAGGTGATCTTGCAATCTTATGGCGACATATCTACGGGGATAATATTCGAGAATTCGCCTTGTTAACGCTTGCATCAAATACAGAAAAAGTAACACCTGTTTATCAAATAAGCCATGACCATTGGAAAATTAATGGCTGTCCTCATCAAGGTGGGGCGATAAGTATTGACGAACAAAATCGTTATCACATGGTGTGGTTTAATCAAGGTGATAACGGCAAAGGAATATTCTATGCGTCGAGCGACGACCAAGGTAAAACACGCTCTAAACCTATTTCTGTTGGTTTACTCTCCGAACAAGCGTCGTATCCACATTTGAACAAAAACAACGAAAACATAGATATTGTTTGGACCCAATTTAATGGTATTGAGCATCAGCTATGGCATCAGCGTTCAACCGATAATGGCCAATCGTTTAATGAAGCCGTTTTGCTCGCAACAGCGCACAATGGTTCTGACCGACCTTTTATTATTAGAAAAGGTAAAGTGAGTTATGTTTCATGGCAACGGCCTAAGCAAGGTCATTGGATAAAAGCATTATGAATAAATGCCTAAGTACCTTTTTCACCTGTGTGTTATTTATGATGTGTTTTGATATTTCTCACGCAAAAAATCAGTCCTTAAATCATAACGCCTTTAACAAAGCTGCTTTTGAAAATATGAAGCAGCAAAAGTTAGGGGAGCGTTGGTTGATAGTGTTATGGTCATTAGATTGTCCTGCTTGCTTTAAAGAGTTGAAGCTGATGCAGACACTTCAATTAGAACATAAAAGCAAAAGATTAAATGTTGTTTTTATTAATACTGACGATAGCGATGAAGTTACTTTTGATCGGCAACAAGTGCTCTCCTCATATGGGATGCTTAACTTTAGCAACTTTTATTTTTCTGACGGGCAAGGGGATCAAAGCCGTTATCAAATTGATCCTCAATGGTATGGAGAATTACCGCGAAGTTACTTTGTCGACGAGCAGGGGATGTTTTATGGAAAAAGTGGCTTACTTGATGAAACGTTAATCAAAAAATGGCTTGTTGAAAAATAACTCTCTAACGACCCGTTATTAACTTTTTAAACGCTTCTGTAAAGCGATGGCGAGCCCTTCATCCATCAAGATCATATTACTCACAACTTTAGATGTCGTTTTACTTTCTCTTTATACTTAAATGTCACTGTGCCACATATAAACAGTACTCTTTCATGAACGCTACTTAAATAGATCGCTTTTTAAACAGTAATATTTTAACGAAAGCGATAAATATCCATGATTTTTACCTGATATAGATCAATGCCATTGTTATATCTCCTTGCTGAAAAGAGCGTATTACAGTAGAATTTAATGATAATGATTATTATTTGAGTGGCAATACATGACCCTTTCACAATTAACGCGTAGTCAACGAGCCGTTATCCGCACCTTACCAGAGGATTTCGATTTAACCTCAAAGTTAATCGAGCAAGGATTCGCGTTGAAAACTGAAATATCATTAGCGCATAAAGCTCCCTTTAATGGGCCACTCGCTTTTCATCTTCATGGTACTAAACTTTGTTTAGCTCCTAGTATTGCTCAACAAATAGGTATAGAAATCGTCTAATGTCTCACGCTTTACATTTGGCTTTAGTTGGCTTTGCCAACTCAGGAAAAAGCACCTTTTTTAATGCCCTAACCGGCGCAAAACAACAAACGGGTAACTGGACAGGTGTTACAGTTGCTAAAAAGCAGCAACCGTTTTCATTTAATAATCAAACCACCTTATTGTCTGACTTGCCTGGCGTTAGCTCTCTCGCTAGTCGCACCCAGCAGGGCAAAGATTTATCGATCACACAAGACTTTCTCAAGAATGAGAAAATAGATTGTTTAATAAATATTGTCGATGCCACGCAATTAAAACGCCAGCTTTACTTAACGACGCAATTACTTGAATTGGGGTTGCCGGTCTTAGTTGTTATTAACAAAGCTGATCGAAAAGAAGCTCAAAATGTTGATATTGACATTTTAGTACAAGAATTAGGTTGCAAGGTAATTGTTACTAATAGTTTAGCCAAAGATACCTTACAAAAAGTTGAGCGCGCATTAACGCAGTTACCAAAAACGAGTCAACGTCCAGAAAAATTAGAACTACCAGCAAGTATTATTACCAAACTAAAACAAGCAGACTCAAGTGATACATTATTTGAGCTTGAATCAGGCGCATGTAGTGAAGGTGGCTGTAAGCAAAATGACACTGATGCTATTGGTATTATGCAAGCTCGATATGAATTTATTCAACAGTTATTGGCAAATGCTCAAGCTAAATTTTCAGAAAACAGCCGACAGCCGGCGTTGAGCTTTAGTGATCGACTTGACCAAGTGATTCTGCATCCTTGGTTAGGAGTGCCAGTGTTCTTAGGTATGATGTATTTATTGTTTATGTTTGCGATTAATGTCGGCAGTGCGTTTATCGACTTTTTTGATATCCTTGCGGGCGCCATTTTTGTTGATTACCCACAACAGTTTTTATCAGGTTTTGGCTTACCGCAATGGCTACTTACGTTAATTGAAGGAGCAGGATTAGGTATTCAAACGGTCGCAACGTTTATTCCTGTTATAGCCTGTTTATTTATTGGTTTATCCATACTTGAGAGTAGCGGTTATTTAGCCAGAGCAGCTTTTGTTGTTGACAGTGCTATGCAAAGAATTGGATTACCAGGTAAAGCGTTTGTACCGCTAATCGTTGGTTTTGGCTGTACGGTTCCTGCGGTAATGTCGGCGAGAATTCTTGATAGTGAACGTGAACGTATCACTACCATTATGATGTCACCATTTATGTCATGTGGCGCACGTTTACCTGTTTACGCATTATTTGCTGCTGCGTTCTTTCCTGAGTCAGGTCAGAATTTGGTTTTCTTATTATATTTAATTGGTATTGCCGCAGCGCTATTTACTGGGTTTTTATTAAAATATACCGTGTTGATGGGGAAAAATTCTGTAAATATTATGGAATTGCCACTTTATGAAATGCCTAAACTGTCTTATTTAGTGCACCGTGTTTGGCAACGTACTCGTTCATTTATTGTTGGGGCGGGTAAAACGATTGTCTTAGTGGTTTGTGTACTTAACTTTTTCAATTCATTAGGCACAGATGGTGAATTCGGTCACCACGACTCTCAAGACTCATTATTAAGTAAAAGTGCTCAAGTGGTTACGCCACTGCTTGCACCGATGGGAATTAAAGAAGATAACTGGCAAGCGAGTGTTGGTATTATTACCGGGCTGTTTGCTAAAGAAGCGTTAGTCGCTACTTTTAATAGTCTATACACAGATGTAAACGGCGAAGATGAAACATTGAAGCCAATGGCTGAACTGTGGACAGATGCTACTGACTCAATTAAAGAAAATCTTTTAGGTATTGAAGCTGATGATCCTCTAGGCACTGATATTGGCGATGTTTCGAACTTGCATGTTGCTGCAGAAGAGCAGGGTGTTAATGAAGATACTTTTACTGTTATGCAAGCAGCATTTGCAGGTAAAATTGGCGCGTTTAGTTACCTATTATTCATTT